>ERZ1673737.3321-NODE-3321-length-12337-cov-4.088829_pt1 | contig 12337 bp, 8 predicted proteins | sample MGYA00580211_ERZ1673737 | MGnify/ENA primary metagenome ERZ1673737 (study PRJEB41218, sample SAMN15661789) | gut metagenome | host: Homo sapiens | place: Canada: London | collected 2015-08-20/2019-03-30 | study: EMG produced TPA metagenomics assembly of... | reverse complement strand
TACGGCTGAGCGGACGGGAAGCCCTGTTCTCCACACCCTGTGGTCGTATGTGCTTGTTTAAGCAGGTACATGAGCTATAGCTAGAGTTCCGAACGCAACAGGGCAGCATCTTTATCGTGACATGGGAACTCTGCCGCTGTTGGAGCGTATCATATGTGCGCGATAAACCTAGAAGCTAGTGTAATAACACGAAGCCACTTAGAACCATAATCTTCAAAGACTGGTTTTTAAGCCCTCGGCTTTGAAAGCTCACAGCTTGCAGGCTCGAATTGCACATAAGTGGTCCATGTAATGCAGCGCCAAGATTTAAAAGCACACCCAGCACTTGTACTCTTTAGGCAATAACAGGTTAGATCGTGGCTTTTGCTATCTCTCAAATGAGCTTCAAGCTAGCTCTGCCTAGCTTCCAGTCTTAAGTAATTTGACTATCAGGACCTGCCTTGGCACTACTGGGCGGCCGAGCATAAGGATTAGATACACGCGCTTCCTAGACTTTGTCCAGAAGCATAGATAAGCTCCAGTAATATAGAGAGTGTCCTATAGCAATTGAAGCTCAGAAGGTGATTTTTTTTCCTCCTGAACTTTGTGGGGACTGATGCAATTGAGTTGGCTTTTGTGGATCAGGCCTGCTGACGGTAGTAGCCCCACCTCTATAATTTATTTAGATTCTCAAACTCTAATAAGCTATCAACTTACTATAATTTATATAATTTATATATTAATTTTATTAAATATTCTAGGTAAATATAAAATTTCATATATATAAGGTTGCAAAATATGCTACAAACATACTGTATTAAAAAACCTAGCATATTTGTAGCGTTTGTTACCCAATTAGGTACCTAGGGGTTTTTTAGGTCACCTAGTTAGACCCAAAACCCAACTTGGGTCCAAGGTTTGGCCCCAAAACCCAACCCCCAAGCTGTTATAATTAGACAGTTTAAATAGCCCAATTGCTTAATACAAGTACTATTTAGCTCCTTCTAGATATAAGTTACTCTCATCACTCGTTACTCTCATTACATGACCGCACGGTTAGCACGATGCAGGAAACGGCTGTAAGGGCAATGTGACCAAAGATATACCCTAAAGACGCCTCCACGAGGAGTGGATGAAGGAGTATGTGGTGACTCCAGATCTACCCTAGAGGAGTAGATCCGCGGGTAGGAGGAACTAAAAAAAGGGTACTGTACTTCAAAGCAGTCCGCATCCGTAGAAGAGCAAGGGTAATTAATTTCTAGCAAATACAGGAAAATTTCTATGAAGTTTGTATAATTATTCAAAGACTATGCCTATACCAATCGAAAGTGAATCCGATTTGCTCCGGCTCGCCTAAAGAAAGCACATGAAGAAGTCCACGATTCTCTAGGTCCTGACAAAATTCCTTTTTCGAAATGAACTCCTCTCCTAACCGGTTGTGATCCACGTCATCACGATTGCTATCATTAGACCGCTCGGTCTTTGTTAGCTCGCCGTTAAAACGCTGTAATAACGACCTCCACTAGGCTCCGAAGCTATAATATATCCCATGGATTATACGACCTATGATATCACACTATCGTTCTATAAACTATGTTTCCACGAGGGTCGCCACTTCGTTGCTTTCCTTCCTTCTACCTCGGTTACTCTCCGTCGTATCAATTCTTTCGTTCAGAAGCATGTTCGTGTGCGCGGCTAATTCTAAGACCGTGACGTATTTGTTATGCCAATATTTTTCGATGATATCGTCAATTAGAGGATTGCCATCCAAATTGGGACTCCACGACTCTAGGGCCATGCTCGTAAGGATCTTTGGCGAGACACCGATCTCCATAGACTTCAAAACCGTAGTTTATCAAATAATAAATAGAACCAAGAGCGAACTGTTCTGTCCGGGGGCTAAGAAAGCCAAAGGTACCATATTCTCCTTGGTCTAACTTATTGCTATTAAGTATTCTGCCATACGGAGCTATGCAAGCTTCGTAGTTAGCTCCAATTTTCGCCGTACTATCAAAATCGGATAGCTTCAGCCGGTTGCGGTCAAGTAGGACATTTTCAGGTCGTAAATCACTATAGGCAAGATTGAGGGACTCCAAGAAAGCGACGGCTTAAGCGAGATCGTTTATCCATTCTTTTCGGAGGGGAAGAGGTTCTAACTTTTCCACTATAGTAACCACTATAGTTTGCTAGTCTCGAGTATGATTTTTTTGAATCCTAGAAGAAAGCGACATATCTAGGAGGTAGATTAGTAGACGATCTGTTAACTATCAATAGGGGTCGCACCTCTTATATACTTAAGGAAGATACCACTACCTAACAAGAGAAAGCATTGCACAATAGAGGGGCAAGGTAGGTTTTGAGAAAATATTCGGTATATCTCGACCTCCTTATGAAACTATTCTCTTTCAAATTCTCTAGACTTCGGGACTTTGACCACGATACGAGGGTGGACTTCGTAAACGAAAGAGATACCTCCGCCCTAGATCTAGTGCACACTAGGAAACTAGCGTTAGATATCTATGGTTAAAGAATATGAGGCGAAGGGCGAGCAGCTGTATTTCAAGAAGGGATAGAAGCAAATTTTCTGTATTTGAAGAGGAAAGAGGAAATAGTGAAGAGGAAAGAGGGAGGAGGAAAGGAAGTAGGGGGGCCGATGATAACCACCTGATCGGACTAGAGGCGGCGAACTAGGCTTTTGACAAATATAGAACGAGGATCTGCTAAGTTCTTATTGCTCTTTATTCTTTAGCATATCTATCACTTCATAAATAATGGCCAACCGCTCTTAGCCCTTTATCTCAATATAACTTACTTAGTACCGCGCGAATGAAGGTAGGGGAAGGAAGCCCGTGGACTAACATTAGCCTTAAATCATTAAGTACAGCACTGGAAGGTTACTTGTAGCATTCGCACCCTAGAATTGATATTCTCAACCCCCAACTAACTGTGCATGAGAGGTGTTGGGTAAACATATCATCCTGGTCTAAGCCGGTTGAAGATTCGTTTTTAATCCCTGCATTTCTATTCACTCTTAAACCCTTCAAGTTCTTTGGCAGGAGGCGAGATTGTGTGGATCATGACAGACCCTGCGGAGAGATACCTGGAGTGTCTTACATACTGTAATCCCAAGCAAGCGCCTTCAAAATACACGAATAAGAATCAAACTTCCTAGGATTTGTTTTAGTAACTTATCATTGGTTTTACATTGTATGGTTGCGTGATAACTGTTACATGTAGAAAATCATAGAGTCAAGCTGTAGATATATATGTCAGTCAGGTCAAACCTGGATAATTTTAAACAAGATCAAGCACCCTCAGGAATCGGCGTCCCAGCCGGCATAGCACCAGGCATGTCAAAATGATCACTGGTAGCACCAGCACTATCCTGCCGAGTCATACTCGAGCTCCTCATGCCGCCCATATCAACATTAAAGCTACTCATGCGGGAGCCAGCACCAAGCCCTAACCGCGCATCCAGACTCCCTCGGAACCGTAGACCCTCTGGCTCCAGTTCATGGCCATCAGGGAATCGAAGCGAACTTCCATCGGCCGAGCCAGCACTTCGCGGTGGAGCTGTAGACCCGGCGTCCGAGTCCTCGCCTGTTCGGACGCCTGTCCTGCCCATGCGAGGCCACAGGTCTGGAAGACCGACGACCTGAACACGGGGTTCGACGACGCGCTCTTCAAACCAGGCGTGGACGCGTGCTTCGACTAGTTGGGCTACTTTTGGTACATCCTGTAGGCGACTGCGGGATCCGATGAGTGAGCGGACTGAGAGGTCTAGGCGGTAGTCTGGGAGGAAAGAGAAGGCGACATTGCTCTTTGGGCTACTTTTTGGCGGGAGCTGATCACCTGAAGTTGTGTGATCTGCTGAACTGGGTGGGTGGCTTGCATTGTACCCTGGCTCCGGTGGTGGTGCTGGTGACCCCGCAGGTGTATGGAGCGGTTCTGTCGATGCTGGAATGAGGGAGATACAGAGTGTGCCTGAGAACCGCACAACGGAGACGGATAGTGCTACTGGCAGGATTGCGGATCGGGGTTTGGGGTAGTTTAGGACCATAGATGTCTCGACGGCAATGGAGAGGTTGTCGTCACTGAGGTCAACATCCAGCAGGGCCTGGAGCCGTCCACCATCCGAATTGGGGTCATCGACGGCGATGATGCGACAGTTACTGAAAATGGGAAATTCCTCCCCGAGCGAGATATCGGTGACGTTGATTTTGTCTATAAAGGAGGGTTTCTTCTCCGGGTTGTTCATGGCCGCTGTCAAGGAACTGAGGATGGAGGAGGTGGGCGAATCTTTGAGGGAGTAGGCTGTTTGCCTGTACTGGGCAATTGTCTGCGCGATGAGAACATTGAACCAGTCCAGTGACTCTGGCTGATGGGACGAATGGTGCATGCGGTGTCGGCCATGTTTGCTAGTGGGGTTGGTCGGGATGGCGCTGTAGTAGGTCTTGCGGAGGATGGAGCGGGTATTCGTGGAAGTAGCAGGTACAGGACGAAGGACGTTTGATGTGGATGGTTTCTCTCGTAATGTTTTCTGACCGTCTTGTGGCGGGTTGTAGACTGAGCTGTAGCGGCGGTGGGTTGTGCGATTGGACATGCCCCGGGACGGAGGGGGTGGCGCTTCACCAAAGATGAAGAACTTGATGAAGGCTCCAATCAGTAGTACTACTGAGAGCTGCCCGAGGAGAAAGCCTTGGGTAAAAGACAAGCTGGGGGGAGTTAGCGGGATGCTATAGATCACTCCACGGGGACGTACGAGGATTGAGGCGCAATTGGCGCGGGCTCATCTACGACATCGTCAGCAGTTGTATTCAGCAATGATCGTATTACTCACGTTGTTGGAGCGCCATTGTGACAACGTTCAGGCCATCGCCAGGGAGTGGAGGAAGAGGAAGTTCAACCAGAAGCCTCGGAGGTTTGCCTTATCTCTTATCGAACAGTTCGTCTCAGCTTGGCAGCTTCGTGAGGACACGCATCCATCGCCACTCAACTATTGACTCAAAACCTTGGAGCCTGAGGATCCGATCTACTTATAACTATAAATCCTGCACTAACTTGGTTCTTATTTATGTCACAATCTCCCCCAAATAACAGACACTCACACACACCATGCGCAGTCTCCCATCACTAGCAATAACAGCTCTCCTCCTTATAACACCTACCACAAGCAAAGGCACCACAAAACCACCAGGCCAAGATGCAATTCTTCTCTCCAATGTCCAAACCCTAACACTACGCGATCACCGAATGACTAGCTCCCGACGCGTCGCTCCAATGCCCCAGCTCGGCTGCACAGGATCCTCGAAGAAGATCTGCGATCTGTACCAAATCGAAACAATGCGCTGCACAAACCAAGGCTACGACTATGACGAGGAAGACGTACAGTGGACCTGCACCGCCTCGCTCCCAGCTGAGTTCAAACTCGGCGCTACAGATGTCATCTGCGAGGGATATCGGAACTCGAATGATAAGTGGGTTCTGAAGGGGAGCTGTGGGGTTGAGTATCGACTGTTGCTCACTGAGCTGGGAGAGAAAAGGTTTGGGAAGAGTCAGAGTCGTGGGGCTGCGGGTTGGGCTTCCAGGCAGACCGGTGGTACGGCTGGATATCGGAAAATGTTTGCACTGCTGGGAGATTTGATCTTCTGGGGGTTCTTTGTTTCTGTTTTCGTGTTGATCTTCTGGCCTATGATTGCGGATTGCTTCGGACTGCGGAGGAATCGTGGTGGGAGAGCTCCTGGACAGGGCTGGGGTGGTTTCTGGGGTGGAGGAGGTGGAGGAGGTGGTGGTGGCTATCCAGGGCCTCCGCCTCCTTATAGCCCTTGTCCTGATCCTAATGCTTCTTTTGGGCGGCAGGGTTGGACGCCGGGTTTCTGGACTGGAGCACTGGGTGGTGCTGCAGCTGGATATCAGATGGGAAGACGTGGAAATAGCGGAGTCGGGTCCTCGTTCAGATCTGGTGGTTATGATGCTGGCGAAGGCAGCTCGAGGTCTCGCTCGCCGCCACGATTCTCATCTACAAGTGAGAGCACTGGGTTTGGATCGACAAGGCGCAGGTGAAATAAGAATATATTGAAAGCCAGTGATTAATGATGTGAATCCGGTTCATGTACAGTCGAAAAGAGCCAGCGAAATAGCAAATAGCCGAAACTCCTTGCTATGATGTGTATCTTGTTGATCAGACCAAAACGCCGTAAAGCACAAACCATTGCCTCATAAATTGTCTATTATATCCGTTCAAGCCATGGGGAGATCATCGATCGAACCGAGAACCTCTTCGGTTCCTCCTCCCACGTCCTTCGCATGCTTCTTGCGCGACTTTTTGGCAGGCGCCTTGTCGGCCTTTTCATCTTTGGCATCTGTGCCGGTTGGATTATGTAGCATTTCTTCCTGCAGCTGCTTCTCTTTAGCATGCTGATCTTCAATACGCTTCTTCTCATCATCAAGTTCTTGCTGCACAACCTTGGGGTCATCGTATGTGGCGTTCGTCATCTCCGAATAGGTTGCAATATCGATGTGCTCGCGCGGTCCGAGCAAGGTATCCTTGATCCTCTGCGGATCACGGCGTTCTTCATTATTGAACTTCAACTTGATCTGGCGGCGAGACCGGCCGGGGAACATCTTGCTGATCACCATGAAATCGGTGCCGAACATGCGAAGGCCACGGTAGAACAAATCTGTCATTTCTTCGTCCCAGGTCTCGGTCTTGGAACGCTTTCCGTAGGTGGCTTGGTTGATCTTCCGTGTCAGGTTACTTTCTACCACATCTTCCAGATCGCCAGCGGCTCGGGCAGCATCAGCGTGGCGATCTACCTGCAAGGACGAACTGTCGAGGACAATCTCGCCGTTGACAATCCGCATGATTGGACCGGATTGGGGCTTCCAATCTAGAGGTCGTTCCGCATTGTCCTGTTCGGGTTCGTTTTGTTTGATAGGTGTTCCTGGTGCAGGGGTTCCTGCCTTCTTTCGCTCTTCTTCGGCTTGGTCCATCTTCCGCAGCTCGGTCTCGCGCTTCGATTTCTTTCCGGTTCGCAGATCCTTGCATAGTTCTGACATCTTTACCACATTGGGTAAGATTTCGACTGTTTCGGCACCTTCTGGCGTTGGCTCACGCTTCTTGCGAACACGCTTCGGTTTTTCGCTGCCTTCAGGATCAGAGGTACCGGCCTTGGAATATTTTCTCTTCTTTGTCTTTGCTTGCGAGAGTTCTGGGGTCGAAGAGGTTGCAGATGCGCCGGGTGTGCCATTTGGATCTTCGATGGTGGGCAAAACTGACTGGGAGCCCCGCCTAGATGAGGACGCCGAGGCAACTGTGGAGACAGACTTCTTGCGGCCCGGCTTCGCGATTGTTACAGACGACTTTCGGCGCTTTGCTGGTCGGATCTCGGTCGGTGCAGCATTGTTTTGGGATTCGGGTTGGGCTTGGTCGGACGAAAGGGGAGGTTGTGTCGAATTCACAAGGTTCTCTGCGGCTCGCGCTGCTTCAACCCTGGCGTATTCCAGCAAAGCTTCTTCTGGCTCATCGCGAGCGGATCCAGGCTGGGTCACACCGGTTGAGGTGGTTGAGACTGGGGTGGGCTGACTAGGTTGGATGGGAGGAGGGGTAAGGGGTGCGGTTGGTTCATGGGAACTCGGTTCCAGAACAGAGGCCTTTCGCTTCGGGGGAGGAACGGGCTGAGCGATGGGTTTGGGGATCGAGGTGGCAGTTGGTTTGGAGATCGCAACAGCATTCGGTTTTGTGATCGGAGTAGCAATGGGTGTTTCAGTCGGCGTATCGATTTTTGCGGCAGGTGGTTCGGTTGGAGCTGCGTCGACTGCTTGCGGTTTCGCATCCGCGGCTGCAGGCGCTCGCTCTGCAGACTCGGAAGGCGGCGCAGACTCAGCTACATCTTGTTGTTTGTCTGACTCATCTTGTTTGTCTCGCTGGGTGGTCTCAGCTTGCGCCGCCTGAACTTGCGCTTGTTGAACTGCACTTGGGCGTCTGGCGGGCGCGGCAGCGGGTGCACGACGGACAGGCGCCTTTGGCGCAAACTTCTTGCCGGTTTTATCTGAAAGACGCGTCAGAAACCAACCCAGGATTCATCACGACTATAGTACTCACTGATAACGGAGCTGGAAAAGGACTTCATGGCTGCCCATTTCTATATGAGATGCGGGTTGAAGATCGAAAAAGTTCCAGACTGGGGGAGTGAGGTGGGTTGCGGTCACGTGCCAGACGCTAGCGGATTTTCCTCCTGCCAGGAGGCTTCTTGGATCTTTACCATCCCACCCCTTCTCTTGTCTGTTCCCATTTCCTTCACTTCCACCTTTTGCTTTGATTCACTGGTTGCCTTCTACCGGACTCTCCCTCGACAGAATTGGACACAGTCGCGAGATCTGCGTCTGGCTGACTGACGGACGGTCCGGTGGTGATATCAACCCCCTCCTATGCCAGTCTAGCCACTGATGCCGGCCGTCGAATTCCCCGTCACGTCTTCAGAACCCGGTCTCGTCAAAATGGAGGACCGGAAGAGGCCCGCCGCAGACAATGACTCGGCCCCGCCTTTGAAGAAACAGGCTACCACCGCGAACGGTGGCAGCAAGCCACATCCTGACGCTGATATGCCATGGAAAGATGATTTGGAGGTATGAACAGTTCCAGGAGGGGTTTCTGATAACGCAAGTTGGCCTGCAGTCCTCGGATATAATGCTGACCCGGATTTTGCGATAGCGGTTTCAAAAAGAAGCGATACTGCGCCAAATGCAAGAGTACAAGCGGGAGAAGTCTTCATTGGAATCGCGTTTGAGTCAAATGTCAAAAGCTGCCACGTTTCACAATGACCACCTGCGTGTTATCGATTCTTGGTTCAAACAGGTGCGTGCACATTCCTTGTTCTTTTATCGGAACATTTAGCAAACGGGACTGACACCATGATAGTTGATTGATGAAGTGAAAGTACTTCTCGGGCCATCGCAAGCCGAAGATCAAGGTCCGTTCAAATGCTCACAACCCCACGCCACCCGTACAAACGTTGACCTCCCCAACAGAGCAACATTTTAAAAGTTCCCTGCAATTTGAAGATGTCGAGAGCTTTGAGACGCACTTGAAATCGCGATCGGAGGATATTCGCGCAATAATCTCACAAGTCCAATCGAAGTCCAGCGATGCGCCACCCGAGATTTCAGAAGTTCAGACTCGCCTTGCGAAGAAGCTGGCAGAGGAGAAGGTTGCGATTGCAGAGCTTGAAAAGACTCTCGCGGAAAAGCAACAGTTGGAGGAAAGCCTTGAAGCTGCTTCGCTGCGGTATCTAGTGGCTGAGAAGAAACTAGACCGCGCGAAGAGTATGACTGTTGCAAAGCTAGAGAAGCAACAACTTATGGCTGCCCGGCCTGTCGACACAACACAAACGAAGCGCGAAGAAAGCTCACCCGCGAACGGAGGGACTCCCGCAGGGGAACGCAATCCTGAGCTTGAGGAAGCTAATAACAAGCTGACGGCAGTTTCGGAAAAGCAAAAGGAGCAAATCCAAAAGCTGGAAGCCGAGAACGCCTCTTTGCTTAGCCAAATTACCGAAATCAAAATCAAGGTAATGCTGTTCCCAGCGTTTCTGATCACACCGCTAACGCGATTTTAGTATTCCAAACTCACGGATGACGATTACGCACATACGGACCTTTTCAAGCAACTGCGATCACAATATGACGATGTAGTCAAGCGCATCAACCATCTGGAGGCGACGAATACTCAGCTCCGCGAGGAAGCCGAAAAGTATCGCACCGAAAGAACTGCATACAAAATGCAGATGGAGGATGAAATTCATAACACCGTTGCGGAGAAGGAAGCTCAATTGATGAGAGCGGAAGCCGATCTTGCCCGGATACGAAACGCTCGTGATGAGCTTCTAGCCGATCAACAAATGCGGAAAGCCGCCCAGGACCAGGAAAAGACTTCTGGATTGAAGCTCCAAGAGCTAGCAGATGCTAGGGAGGCCCGGATTGCAGCTCTCGAGTCGGAGACTCAAAGGTTACAAGTGCAGATCGAAGGTTCCAAGGCTGACGAGAATGTTGAGGCCATGCCGCTGGAAGAACTTCGAGCCAAGTACAGCAGTCTCGAGCGCCAATACGCCATGCTCAACACCGAGTTGACCTCAATGCAGACGGCCTACACAAAGTTTGCGAAGCTGGCATCCTCGAAAGTCGCCGACTTTAGTGCTATGGAGGAGAAGATTGCGCGTCTCACAGCAGAAAAGTCCAAGGCCGATCAGAAATTCTTTGCAGCAATGAAGAGCAAAGAAGCCCGCGATGTCGAAGTTCGCACTCTCCGAATGCAAAATTCGAAGACGTCGGATATCGTGTCACAGTTGAAGGAGTCTGAAGCTTCCACAAGATCATTGGTATCCAACATGGATAAGCAAGTCAGTGAAACGAAGGAGGCACTAAACAAAGCTCTCAGCAAACAGCACAAGATCCAGCAGCAGTTAGCCGAAAGCGACATCCTCACGAATGGGTTAAAGCAGCAGGTGGCTGAGCTTAAAGACCTCTCCGTCTCTAAGGACTCGACATTGGGCAACACCAACTCTTCCTTACGACAAGCTGAAACAGAGATTGCTAGTCTCAAGCAGTCTCTTTCAGATACCAAGAAGAGCCTGGACAACTGGAAGAACAAGAGTCTTGGCAATTCGTCCTCGGAATATGAAATGCTACGGGTAAGTCGTCCGATCTGTTGTTGAAAGCCACGCTAACCTGTGCAGACACTTGCACTTTGCACGGTCTGTCGTCGCAACTTCAAGAACACCGCGATCAAAACATGCGGTCATGTCTTCTGCCGAGAATGCGTCGACGAACGTGTTCAATCTCGCTCTCGGAAGTGTCCCAACTGCGGCAAATCCTTCGGAAGCAACGATTACATGCACATCACCCTCTAATCGACCTTCACCTCCTGTATTATATCTTTTCTTTCGACACTTCCTCTTTGCGTCTATCTTTTTTTAGTCACATTCGGACGGGTTCTTGGTGCGGTGTTTCGTGGTTCAGCAGGTCTGGTTTGGGCCGGCGTTTGATGAGTTATGTATGCTCAGCCCTAACCGGGCCATCTTTTCTTTTTGCCTTTTTTTCCGTTTTTGGCTTTCCAAACCCATGTGGGATACGGGCGTGTCTTCGGGCTCGAGGCCGGCGCATACTGATCTCCGGGGCATTGGGCTGTTTTACTTAGATTTCAATGTGATGTAGGACTACGTGTACGGAGAGAAACCTCAGCAAAACATGACGAATGCAATGTGAAAGTACAATGATAATTTATTATTTATTCCAGGCCCAAAACCCCCGAATCACGAGTTAAAGATCCTGCTATACAACAACTCATGCCTCCCAATCCACAAATCCAACGCAGGCACCACCTGCCCAGCCTCCTCGACAGGCGTATTCCACTCCCTCCCAATCCGCTTTAAAATGATATCCTGCAAACTCTGACTAGCAAGCACATTCTGCGCCTGATACGGCCCCATAACCGAAGCCCGCACAGCAGCACTCAACACCGCCTTGGCATGATTAACCACAAACACATACGCCGTCTCCTGCAAATCAAGCCCCATAGCCCGACACACGACGCCCCATAACGGCGCAAAATGTCCCTTAGGCCCTAAATCGTCCTCATCCATCGATGCCTTGAGCGCATCGGATAAATCATCAATGGCCGTCACAGCCGCCTGAGCCTCCCGACCAGCGGGGTTCTCAGGACCAGCAAACGAAACCCGGAACGCGCGTTCCCAGACTCCAATCAAGGCGCGGCCTTGTGCGATACTCGCGCGCTGTCCGACGATGCAGGGCGTTGATGCGTCGAGGTCGTTATCTAGTGTTTCGAGGGTTTCGGGGTTTCTGTACCCGGCTAGCACGTAAGGTAGGGATGTGCTTGCGATTGAGGCGATGGATAGTTTGAGGAAGCGGTGGAAGGATGCGACGGGCGACTGGGAACGGCCGGGTTTGTTGTGGGCGAGGTAGGACTCCAGCCCGCTGGAGTATGCGAATGAGCCTAGTGGGAGGGCGGAGTCGGAGAGGAGGAGGAGGGCGTGGAGGGAGGAGCGGATTGTGTTGGAGGTGAATTTCTTATTTTGTTGAGGTCGTTTATATGTGGATGGTTCTATGGGTTTATTAGTTAGGGGAGTCGATTGGGGGATTTGATTGGCTGTCGTACCTTTCATTACCCAGCTGTTGGGGTGTGAAGATGGTGGGCTTGGATATTCGGAGGCTGCTAGCTGCGCGCGGGCATCTTGAAGGCGTGATTCGAGCTGGGCGACTTCGGCCTCGAGCTCTTGGGTGTCTTTGAGGAACATGATATAGTATGATAGTATAGAATATAGTATAGTCCGGGGTATGGGGT
>ERZ1673737.3320-NODE-3320-length-12345-cov-7.148169_pt1 | contig 12345 bp, 10 predicted proteins | sample MGYA00580211_ERZ1673737 | MGnify/ENA primary metagenome ERZ1673737 (study PRJEB41218, sample SAMN15661789) | gut metagenome | host: Homo sapiens | place: Canada: London | collected 2015-08-20/2019-03-30 | study: EMG produced TPA metagenomics assembly of... | reverse complement strand
ACGCTTGGCTCCTATAACACTGAGACACGAATTAGTATCGCCTAGCACAAGCACACCATCAGGCTTTGTCTGCGCAAAAAGTTTATAGGAACAGTTGATGATATTGCCACAAGTGGCTCCCAAATCATCGCCTACAGTATCCATATATACTTCAGGCTCTGCCAACTTCAAATCTTTAAAGAATATACCGTTGAGGTTGTAGTCGTAATTCTGACCGGTATGGGCAAGAATCACATCAAAATACTGACGACATTTGGTGATAACAGCTGCCAAACGGATAATCTCGGGACGAGTACCCACTACGATGATAAGCTTCAACTTACCATTATCCTTGAACTTTATATCTGAATAATCGAATTTGGGTTGTTTTTCCATGATCATTTTTTCACTTTATCAAAGTATGTATCCGGTTTATCCGGGTTGAATATCTCATTGCAGTACATAACCGTTACCAGGTCTTCCGTATCGGAGAGATTGATGATGTTATGGGTATATCCGGGAAGCATGATAACGGATTGTATTTTGTCACCACTTACCTCGTAGTTCAGTACTTCGTCTGTACCTTCCTTGCGGAGTTGGATAAGTCCATGACCGCTGACAACGATAAATTGTTCCCATTTGGTATTGTGCCAATGTTCACCCTTAGTAACACCCGGTTTGGAGATATTTATACTTACCTGGCCACAGTTCAAGGTATGTACAAGTTCTGTAAATGAGCCACGCTGATCTACATTCATCTTCAGATCAAAGATTGCTTTTTCTTTGGGCAAATAACTCAGATAAGTGCTATACAATCTTTTGGCAAACGAGTCTGACGGGATTTCAGGGATCATCAGCGTCTCTGGCATTTCTGCAAACTGATGCAGCAAATCAACTATTTCACCTAATGTAACCTTATGGGTAACCGGACAATAACAGTATCTGCCATCCACCAATGGATGTACATCAAGACCTTCAAACTCGCAACGATATTCCTCGCCTTTCAAGGCATGAATCATCTCGTCTACGAGATCGTCAATGTAAAGCAGCTCCAGTTCTACACGTGGGTCATTGACTTGTATCGGAAGGTCGTTAGCGATGTTGTTGCAGAATGTAGCGACAGCACTGTTGTAGTTGGGACGACACCATTTGCCGTAAAGGTTCGGAAAACGATAAACCAGCACTTTGGCTCCCGTATCTTTACCATACTGTAGAAATAAATCTTCACCAGCCTTTTTGCTGCGACCGTATTCGCTGTTGCCAAAACGACCTGTCAGAGAAGCTTGTGCACTGGAAGAGAGCATGACAGGACAAGTATTATGATGTTTCTTCAGTGTATCAAGCAATGTGCCTGCAAAACCGAAATTACCTTTCATGAACTCCTCATTGTCTTTGGGACGGTTCACTCCGGCAAGGTTGAACACAAAGCCGGCTTTCTGACACCAGACATCTAATTGTTCGGAAGTGGAATCGAGATCGTACTCAAAGACTTCATCAATCTTCAGATCACCATAACAACGAGCCTTTCCGTTTTTGATATTATTAAGTTGGGCACAAAGATTTCTACCAACAAAACCTCCGGCACCAGTAACTAAAATATTCATAACTCTATTATTGTACGAAATTACCCTCGCCACTCAATTCCTTTTTGATGTAATCAAGAGCAGCTATTTTAGCCTTGGTCTCTTCTACATTCAATATATAAGTATTATTAGAATTGAACTCCGTAAGTGTGTTACGTTCCGTTTCACCTTCTTTGAAGAATTTGTCATAGTTCAATCCACGATTATCTGCAGGAACGCGATAGAAATTGCCCATATCTTCTGCCTTGGCACATTCCTCATTGGTGAGCAATGTCTCATACATCTTCTCACCATGACGGATACCGATAACCTTGATATCTTCTTTCTTGCCGCCAAATAATTCACAAACAGCCTCCGCCTGAGTCTGAATAGTACAAGCCGGAGCTTTCTGTACGAGGATATCACCGTTCTGCCCATGTTCGAATGCAAATAATACAAGGTCTACTGCTTCTTCCAGCGACATGATAAAGCGCGTCATCGTAGGCTCAGTTAGTGTTATAGGATTACCGTTGCGGATTTGGTCAATCCAAAGAGGAATTACAGAACCACGAGAGCACATCACATTACCATAACGGGTACTGCAAATCTTGGTCTTACCTGAATAGCGGCTCTTAGCTACAGCAATCTTCTCCTCAATAGCTTTCGTGATACCCATAGCATTGATAGGATAGGCAGCCTTATCTGTTGAAAGACAGATTACAGCACCAACGCCAGCCTCAATAGCAGCTGTCAATACATTATCTGTACCGACAACATTAGTCTTTACTGCCTCCATCGGAAAGAACTCACAACTTGGAACCTGTTTCAAAGCCGCAGCATGAAAAATATAGTCAACACCAGGCATTGCATTCTTACATGACTGCAAATTACGTACATCGCCAATAAAGAACTTGATTTTATGTGCCACATCAGGATACTTTACCTGATATTCGTGACGCATATCATCCTGCTTCTTTTCATCCCGTGAAAAAATACGGATTTCGCCGATGTCGGTACGGAGGAAACGATTCAAAACCGCATTGCCGAAAGAACCTGTTCCACCAGTAATCATAAGGGTTTTACCTGCAAAAATGCTCATAATGATTTTATCTTTTTATTTTTATATAATCGATTTATGGATGTTATTTAAATGTGCCATAATACTTAGCATACCACCCCGCAAACTTTCTCAATCCCTCACGTAGTGATGTTGACGGTTTAAATCCAAAATCTTGTTCCAAAGGGGTCGTATCAGCATATGTCACAGGCACATCCCCAGGTTGCATCGGTACCAATTCTTTGTGCGTCTCAAAATCGTAATCATCAGGAAGTACCTTGGCTGCTATGAGCTCTTCCTGAAGAATGGTCACAAAATCAAGAAGATTCTCGGGTGAGTTGTTACCAATATTATATACCTTGTATGGTGGAATTGGAAGTCCGTCATCGCCATTCTGTTTCTCAGGTGCATGTCGCATGATCCGAACAACGCCTTCCACAATGTCATCAACGTAGGTGAAATCTCGTTTGCAGTTACCGTAATTAAAGATCCGAATAGTCTTGCCTTCACGGAGTTGGTTGGTGAAACCGAAGTATGCCATGTCGGGACGACCGGCAGGGCCATATACCGTAAAGAACCGCAAACCTGTACTTGGTATGTTGTAAAGCTTACTGTAAGCGTGAGCCATTAGTTCATTACTCTTTTTAGTAGCAGCATAGAGTGATACAGGATTATCCACCTTATCATCGGTACTATAAGGCACTTTCTTATTACTTCCATATACACTACTGGAAGATGCATATACCAAGTGCTCGACACCATAATGACGACAGGCTTCTAAGATGTTATAAAATCCAATAAGGTTACTTTCAATATAGGCATCAGGGTTAGTGATGCTATAACGCACACCGGCTTGAGCAGCAAGATTCACGACTACCTGTGGGTGGTGGTCAGTGAAGATGGAGTCAACAACTCCCTTTTTAGCAATGCTGTCTTTAATGAAAACAAATCTGTCACCATAAGCAGACAATTCTTGCAAGCGTTCATATTTTAAACGTACATCATAGTATTCGGTAATACTATCAATACCGACAACCTTCACGCTATCAAATTCATTCAGCAAGCGTTTTACCAAATTGGCTCCGATAAAACCGGCTGCACCAGTCACCAAAACCACTTTATTCGCTAAACTAACATTGTATGTCACCATAAAGTTAATCTCTTTGGAAAATGTCACGGGTATATACCTTGTCTTTCACATCATCCAGACAAGAATCGTAGCGGTTGGCGATGATGGCCTGACTTATTTCCTTGAATTTGATCAGGTTATTGACCACTTGGCTACCAAAGAATGTTTCACCATCCTGCATAGCAGGCTCGTAAATTACAATAGTAGCGCCCTTCGCCTTGATACGTTTCATAATCCCCTGAATGGCACTTTGACGGAAGTTGTCAGAATTGGACTTCATGGTCAGACGATATACGCCAATGGTTATTTTTTGCTCTTTCTGGGCATCCCATGAACAGGAGGCAGTATAATACCCCGCTTTACGCAGCACTTGATCTGCGATGAAGTCTTTTCTTGTACGGTTACTTTCTACAATAGCACTCATCATGTTCTGAGGTACATCCTGATAGTTAGCCAAGAGTTGTTTCGTGTCTTTAGGCAGACAATAACCGCCATAACCAAACGATGGATTATTATAATGTGTTCCAATACGAGGATCAAGACCAACACCCTGTATGATTGACTGAGAATCCAGACCTTTTATCTCTGCGTAAGTATCCAATTCATTAAAATAACTGACACGCAAAGCGAGATAGGTATTAGCAAACAGTTTGACAGCTTCCGCCTCCTTTATTCCCATAAAAAGTGTAGGAATATCTTCCTTGATTGCACCTTCCTGAAGCAATGCTGCGAAAGTATGCGCAGCTTTCTCTAGGGCGGGAACATCAGCAATGGACTTAATTGCTTCGTTTTCCTCGTCAAACTGCTCGCCATCAATCAGTTTTGGATAGCCAACAATGATACGACTTGGATATAAGTTATCATAAAGAGCCATACTCTCACGAAGAAACTCCGGAGAAAAAAGCAGGTTAAGCTTCCTGACTCCCTTACGGGCATACTTCAAATAAAGTCCCCGGCAATATCCAACAGGAATAGTAGACTTGATTACCATTACCGCATCAGGATTGACACTTAAAACCAGGTCAATGACATCCTCTATATGATGGGTATCGAAATAATTCTTCACAGGATCATAGTTAGTAGGAGCCGCAATGACCACAAAATCAGCGTCACTGTATGCCTTGGCACCGTCAAGCGTAGCAGTCAGGTTCAATGTCTTTTCAGACAAATACTTTTCAATATATTCATCCTGAATAGGTGATTGCTTACGATTGAGCATATCTACTTTCTCAGGAATCACATCGACTGCCGTCACCTGGTGATGTTGCGACAAAAGTGTTGCTATGCTAAGACCAACATAGCCGGTACCTGCAACAGCAATCTTCAAATCTTTTGTATCCATTGTTGATTTATGTTAGTGTTATAGATTATTCCGGTTGCTTATCCAGAACTTCAAATCGAGGTGAATTCTTGGATTTAAACTCAGGCACCACTTTCTTCATCAGCTTCACTGTATCCATGATCTTTACCGTACGGGATAGCTTCTCAAACTCTGTATAAGTATCAAGGATATCAGCATATTTATAGTGACGTACCTTCGCTATCATTATCTTCTTATTCTCAGTAGGAATCGTATTCTCCTTATCACTCAAGACTTCTTCATAAAGCTTCTCACCGGGACGCAAGCCCGTAAACTTGATCTCAATATCTTCACCAGGACGATAACCGGCAAGTTCAATCATACGGGTAGCCAGGTCGACAATCTTCACAGCCTTTCCCATCTCAAAAACAAAAATCTCATTGCCCTCACCCATCGTAGCGGCCTCCATTACCAGACGACAAGCTTCGGGAATTGTCATAAAGAAACGGATGATATCAGGATGAGTCACTGTGACGGGACCACCATTCTCGATCTGCTCTTTAAAACGGGGAATGACAGAGCCGTTACTACCCAATACATTGCCAAAGCGGGTAGTGATAAATTTGGTATGGCCTTTCACTTTGCCCTCACGGATAGCACATCCCAGACTCTGTACATAGATTTCGGCTAATCGTTTCGAGCATCCCATGACATTAGTAGGATTCACAGCCTTATCGGTAGAAACCATGATCATCTTCTCAGCTCCGTATTCCACTGCCATATCGGCAACCTGACGGGAACCGACAACATTGACCAATACAGCTTCACAGGGATTTTCCTCCATTAACGGAACATGCTTATAAGCAGCGGCGTGAAAGATTATCTGAGGCTGATAGATATCGAACACCATACGAAGACGTTCTTTCACGCGGACATCTCCAATGACAGGAACAAAATCAAGACCGGGATAATTCTTCTCAAATTCAAGACGGACATTATGCAAAGGAGACTCAGCGGAGTCAAACATAATCAGTTTCCTGATGTTCATCTGAGCCAGTTGCCGGCAAAGCTCGCTACCAATACTACCGGCAGCTCCCGTTACCAACACGACCTTGCCACAGAACTCGGTCATCACTTCCTCCATATTGATATGAATCTCTGAACGGCCTAGTAAATCCTCAATTTTGATAGGACGTACCCATTGATGGAAACTTCCGTTCTCATCGGCCTCACTAATACTTGGAGATATTAGTGTCTTCAATCCGCTTCTTTTGCAATACTGGAGCAGGCGGTCTTCCTCTTCACGGGTATTTTCATAGCGGGCAAACAGGATGCCTCCGATACATTTCTTATGAATCAGTTTGTTGAAACATTCTTCATCCTTAAAAGAATAAACGGGAAGGTCAGCCACACGCCGGATAGAATCTCCTGTTCCATAAATGCAAAAACCTACAACTTTATAGTGGGAGCTATTCATTAGACGGACTTTCAATGCCACACTCTTATCATCAATACCATAGATCAGAATATGCATATTCTTCTTATTCAGCAGATTCAGCAAGAACTCATAAACCAGAATCAACTGGATACGGAACCCTACCATGACAATAAAAGTAAGCATGCCATCGAACAGTACAAAGACTATTTTCTGACTGTTGTGCAAGCCCGTTTGAGACAGGAGGAACCAGATGGCAATTGCTAAGCAGACGGCCTTTATCAGTGCACTCCCCGCCAGTCGCCACAATTCCTTCAACTGGGAAAAACGGATCGTATTGCGATAGGTATGAAATAAAACGGAACCTAAAATACTGGATACAACAGAAATTGCCAGAATATAAAATAACGCGGTAATTTCCTTGGGAGTTTCCGTAATATAATGAATGCCGATAAATGACACCCAGGTACAAACCAAAGCTATGAATGTATCAATTCCCAATACAATCCAATAACTAAAGTAATTTTTCTGCAAGTATTGAACAAAACGGTCAAATGCGTGTTTCATAATTAAATACCCCAATAAATTATAAAGTCTTTATAAAACGTAATTCATAGACATACTATGATAGTAGTTCATTGTAAATGGTGTGTAACCGATTTTTCAATGGTGAGGAGAATAGATTTTGTATAATCTTTTGAGAACGAATAAGAATGGTTTGTTTTTTTATCTCATCTTCAGGATTAGCATACATAGATACACTATATCCCATCAAAAGAGATAAACATAAAGCAGCTTCCTGCTCGGTTGTTTCACCATGATAAAGATACAGATCATTGATCTGTTCATGAATTTCCTTATTGAGTAGTGCTAGATCGTCGACACATATACAGCTCGCATTCTCACCCATATGGAGCAAAGTATCAACTGTTTTTTGAAGTTTATCTATTTTCCCCTGTATACTAGTGAAGGTCCCCATCACCCACTTAATTTCTCTCGTCAATTTGCTCTACATATCCGACAGGCATATCGACACAAGCGCATCCCAGCATATCCAAACGAACTGCTATTTTGTTTTTGCCATCTAATGCAACAAGCTCCCCTACAAGTCCCGTCAAAGGTCCTTTGATAACACGAACCTTTTTACCACGGGCCAACGGAGAATAACTCATACAGATTGCCTCTTCCGAATAATCGAGCATAAAACGGAAACGAGCCATCTGTTCATCAGGAATCACAGCAGGCTTCCCCTCACCACGCAACACCATATAACGGCTTACGGTAGAAAGAGTCAGAGCAGCCATGCGTTCTTTAGGATCAGCATGAACAAATACCATCATCGGAAGAAGAACGGTCTCGACTAATTTGCGGCGATCACTCCATTGATGAATTTCTTGCTGGACAGGAACAAAAGTCTCAATTCCCATTTTCCCCAAATACTCAGCTACTTTTTTTTCGTGATGTATGCGAACATGTGCCACATACCAGCGTTTTAAGCATGCTACGCCCTCCCCTGTCCCATTTTTGGTTCCGAGGATGGCTGATTTCTCTTTTGTTAGAATCATGTTTTTTTACCCCATATGTTTCCGTTACTTCTTAGGTAACGGAAAAAATCATAACTATACTGTACCAAAAGAGAAAAGTTAAAAACAAAGACAAATAAATGAATGAGGGCGTGTACACCCTAAGAGAAGGGGTATATTCCAGTGGAAATTAGGTATATAAGTGGCTGGACATAAAAATAAGCATTTTTCATGTCACAATATATTTTTGCCTTATATTTCGGATAAAACTAAAAAAAATGTGGTTTTATTTGTTCTCTATTTATGTTTTTGTCTATCTTTGCGTCAAAATCAATTCCGTTACCTAAGAAGTAACATACATACTTTAGTGTTGATTATTAAAATTTTGAATATTTACACCCGAGAATTCGGAGCACTCCTCACGTAATATAAATTCATTCGATTTACTTCCGTGCGCTCCCGCAGTTCAAAACCCTTCAAGTAGATTTGTGTCGTCTTTATTGATTTATGCCCCAACAACTCGCTAATCATTTCAATGGAAACTCCCCGATATTTTGCCGTAGTAGCCCAAGAATGACGAAGCGTATAAGAAGTCACGGGAGAAGTAAGGCGCAAGGCCTTCGCAAGCCCTTTCAGCCGATTATTAAATCGACGGAGAGCAGACTGATATTCGCGGTAGCCACTCTCATCTTTACGCTTCTTATCTCCCGAGAGGATATTAAATAGGTAGTCGGGACAATTCGGATGAGGAGGCTGACGATTGCGAAGCTGATTAATCATATCTTTAGCTGTATCCAGGATTTCTACGCTTATAGGCGTTTTGGTCTTGACGCGATTGTATCGAATGACATTCTGTTCTAAAGATGATTTCTCCAGATGAGCCAGATCGGCAAAAGACATTCCGCAAAACTGAAACATCAAAGCAGCAATCATTTGCGTATTCCGCAGATAATCTGACTTGGGATCTTCATAGAGAAGTCTGCGAAGCTCACCTACAGGCAATGCCTTCTTCTGACGAACATCCACACCCGTATACACCTCATGAAACAAACGGTGCACATATGGAGCACTACCGGCTTCCACCCCCCGATTGTAAATGCTCCGAAGCATACGCATATAGGTAGAAACGGTGTTGGGCTTTAAACCGGCTTCATAAAGATACTCCCCATAACGCCGCAAACGCTCGCGGGTGATGTGTCTGAAAGCTATACTTTTTGTGCCACAAAACTTGGTAAAAGAGAAAAGGGCATTCTTGTAAACATGGGCAGTAGAATAGCGCCCTTCTTTTCGTAAACGACCGATATACAACTCTGCACAACGGCTAAATCCATTTTTATTCATCTTATATAATCACTAGTAATTTTATACAAGTATAAGACGAAAAAAGCGATTTAACAACAGATTTTTAAACCTTTCCAAAAAATATCAAAAATAAAGTGGAGGTAAAATCCGGCTAATACCATAAAATAGCAAACTAAGGAAGTGCATAATGCTTTTCATTAATCTGTTTGATGGCTTCTTCAGCACACCTTTCTTTCTATAACGCAAAGCAGGCGAGAAAGTTTTTCTCGCCTGCCCGGTCTATACTTTTATCAATAATATTGTCTATTATTTATACGTATGTTTCCAGCAATTTTACGTTTCCAGCTTCCGGAGTAATTGTTACATCCTGTGTGGTAGCAGGAAGCAGAATAGATTCTCCGGCACCTACTTTCAGTTCATTACCTTCATTGTCTTTTATCCTGCATGCACCTTCCATACAAATGAAGATCACGAATGAATCGAGTTCTGAATAATCACAGCTGATTTCTTCGGTCATATCATACACGGAAGTAGTGAAGTACGGACAAGCTACAAGTTCCACCGGCTCATCTTTCACTGCCTCGTATTTGGTACGGTAATCATCCAGCACCTCGTAATTGATAGCCTCACGCGCCAGGTCGGTATGCAATTCACGAGTCTTTCCGTTTGCATCCTTACGGTTGAAGTCATAGATACGGTAAGTGATGTCCGAAGTCTGCTGAATTTCGGCAATAAACGCACCGGCACCAATACTGTGAACACGTCCGGCAGGAAGGAAGAATACATCTCCCGGCTTAATCTCATACTCCTGCAACACATCGGTGATCGTATTGTTCAACACACGCTCTTTATATTCTTTCGGGGTGATTTGCTCGGAAAAGCCAGAACGCAGCTTCGCTCCTTTATCAGCATCCACTACATACCACATTTCCGTTTTACCCATTGAGTTGTGTCTCTTCTTTGCCAGATCATCCGCCGGATGCACCTGGATAGACAGATCCTGCTTCGCATCGATGAATTTAATAAGCAACGGGAATTTGTTACCAAAACGAGCATAATTCGCTTCGCCAACCAATTCCTCGCGATATTTTCTCACCATATCAGCCAAGGTTAAACCTTTGTCCGGGCCATTAGCCACAACAGATTCATTGTCCTCTACGCCGGAAATCTCCCAGCTTTCTCCTACTCCTTTCAAGTCTGAGTTCAAATGCTTGAACGGAATAATTTTGTCGCCCCCCCAAAGCGTCTGCTTCAGAATAGGTTCGAATTTTAATGGATACATTTTTGTTTTTCTTGTTAATAAACTTAGATTAAATTCTCCCGGATTATTATAATCCGGGAACAAACATACGAAAAAATGTTCACTTTAAAAGAAAAGAAGGATGAAAAATACAGAAACCTAAGTGAGAACGCTAAACTTTCCTAAACTACCCACTATATTTAGCCGGAATAATTTGTGAGTAACAAAGAATTTACCTTTATTTGCAAGAAAATTTTAAGAATACCAGACATGAATAACACATTCCCAACAGAAGGGAATCTATCAGGGCTCAGCCGGAAAGATTTCCAAAAGGAGATAAATGATAAAGAAACTGATTTATTTATCCTCAAAAACAAAAAGGGAATGGAAGTCGCCGTAACTAACTACGGATGCGCCATTCTCGCTATCATGGTACCGGATAAAAATGGAAAATATGCAAACGTTGTCCTCGGACACGACAGCATAGACCACGTTGTCAACAGCCCGGAACCATTCCTCAGCACTACTATCGGACGCTACGGCAACCGTATCGCCAAAGGAAAATTCACTTTGTATGGAGAAGAGCATGAGCTCACTATCAATAACGGACCCAACTCCCTGCACGGAGGACCCACCGGTTTTCACGCCCGCGTCTGGGATGCCGATCAACTGGCTGAAAATATAATCCAATTCAATTATATCTCAGCCGACGGCGAAGAAGGTTTCCCGGGCAACCTGGAGGTTGAAATGGTTTATCGCCTGGAAGAAGAAGAAAATGCATTGGTTATCGAATATCGTGCCACAACGGACAAAGCTACTGTAGTCAACCTGACTAATCACGGTTTCTTCAATTTGGCTGGTATCAGCAATCCTACTCCTACTATCGAAAACAACATTGTTACTATCAACGCTAATTTCTATACGCCTATTGATGAGGTTTCCATCCCGACTGGAGAAATTGCCAAAGTAGAAGGTACTCCGATGGACTTCACCACTCCGCATGCCGTAGGTGAACGCATCAACGATAAATTCCAACAACTGATTTACGGTGCCGGATATGACCACTGCTATGTACTGAACAAGATCGAAACAGGTTCATTGGATCTGGCTGCTACTTGTTTCGAACCGAATAGCGGTCGTACCATGGAAGTATATACTACCGAAGCCGGCGTACAGCTTTACACCGGTAACTGGCTGAATGGATTCGAAGGTGCTCACGGAGCAACATTCCCTGCAAGAAGCGCTATCTGCTTCGAAGCACAATGTTTCCCCGACACTCCGAACAAACCGCATTTCCCCTCGGCTACTTTATTGCCGGGTGACGAATACCAGCAGGTGACTATCTACAAATTCGGTGTGGAAAAATAAAAGATGAAAAAATAACTAACCTAATTTTATAAACTAACATTTTTAATAGAACCATGACACAAGAAAAAAAGAATGGAAAAATCATTGCCATTATCACGATGATTTTCCTTTTCGGTATGATTTCATTCGTTACTAACCTCGCAGCTCCTATGGGTATTGTGCTGAAGAATCAATTCGACGTATCCAATGCCTTGGGTATGCTGGGAAACTTCGGTAACTTTATAGCTTACGCAGTAATGGGTATCCCGAGCGGTATCTTGTTGCAACGTGTAGGATATAAGAAAACAGCCCTCATCGCAGTAGCTATCGGTTTTATCGGCGTAGGTATCCAATTCCTGTCCGGTCATTCAAGCCCGGAAATGGCTTTTGCCGTTTATTTGATTGGTGCATTCGTAGCAGGTTTCTCTATGTGTTTGCTTAACACTGTAGTAAACCCGATGTTGAACAAAC
>ERZ1673737.3319-NODE-3319-length-12347-cov-9.175561_pt1 | contig 12347 bp, 11 predicted proteins | sample MGYA00580211_ERZ1673737 | MGnify/ENA primary metagenome ERZ1673737 (study PRJEB41218, sample SAMN15661789) | gut metagenome | host: Homo sapiens | place: Canada: London | collected 2015-08-20/2019-03-30 | study: EMG produced TPA metagenomics assembly of... | reverse complement strand
AACATAACCTTACATTTTACCCTTTATTTCTTACATTTTTGTAAGAAAGCAAAAAGAGAGCAGAGGATCATCTGCTCTCCATTCCATTTAGGACATCTAAACACTATTTTTCGACCATACCGCTATTAATGAAAAGCTCTTTAGCTTTAGAATAGCTGATTGTATTGTCAGCTTCGAGGTTCAGAGTAGGGATTATTTCTTTTAATTTTTTAATATCTACTTTGGTGTAATCAATTGTATTGGTGATATAGAAGATACCGTCTTTGTATTCTGATGTCAGTTCAAATCCATGTCCCATCAAATCTTTGAATTTTTCTTGGTTCCTAGCAACGGCTTCTTTCATTGATTGAAGAGGGTTATCACCAGCTACTTTTGAGACATCGTAATCATCAACTTTTTCTTGTACTAACAAGGTATCTCCCTTATAATACAAGGTGATAGTTGACTTACCTGCTTCATCACTTGTTTCGAGAACGGTTTTTTGAGCACCTGTTATAGAGTCCTCTTTTTTACTATCATCTTTTTTTGAATCTTTTGTCTTATCATTAGCGGATGATTTTGATGAATTGCTTGATTTACTTTCTGAACTAGATGATTTTTCTACCTTACTTGAAGAAGACTTTGCATCTTTGCTTGATGATTCTGAAGCAGTTTTGCCAGAACATGCTACTAATGTTGCGACTGATAAGAGAGCCACGCCTGCTGTGAGAAGTTTTTTCATAATTTTTCTCCTATAGATATTGATTGATTGATTGTATTTTAAGATGAAATCTTTTTATTGTCAAATATTTTATGTACTTGATCCTTCTTATACCAGTTTTTATCACTAACTCTTAACATATTTTGCCATCCAATTCACAAAAACCAGAAAATAAATTTTTATTCATTCCGCATATAAAATAAAAGATTAGACAAAAAGTCCAATCTTTGATGAATGATTGAAAGAACTGAATAAGCGCGTATTTCTTTTCTTCATTGATAAAGTAATTGATTGAACTCTTCTTGAAGTTCCTTGTTGTCCGTTGGTTTTAGATACATCTTTCCACCATTGGTCGTTGGAGAATGAAAGACAATGCCTTCTCCTGTATCTGTAATAGCAAAGAAATAACTATGCACATCTGGATACTTGTCCCAATTGCTATAGCGTTCCACGATGCGGTATTTTGCATTTCCTTGACCAGTATCTGTATAAATGGCATCCATCTTACTATTTTCCCCTAGAGTATAGAGGTTGTCTGGTCCTACATCACCACCAGCGATGCCTTTTTGATAGTTGGGTTGTCCCATCTTTTCTCCCCAGGTCTTCATAAATTCTGCCAATTTTGCTGATTTTTCAGCATTCCAAGGCGTTTTTTCCTGGCTTTGGCTATTTCCCGCTGATGGTGTGCTGTCAAAAGTTTGCCAATCGAAACTCTTGAGATCCAATTTTTCCTCATCCGATTTTCCAAAGAGGCTATTCAGATCTGAACCAGGTACTTGGACTTCTTCTTCCTGGACTTTGGTCGCGGCTTGAGGCGTCTTTTCTATCCGTGAGAGCACAGCTACCCCACGGCCAGTTCCTGACATCCAGCTGACTTCTAAGACTTCTCCTCCCTTATAGAGGGTCGTCGCATTACGCGCTCCACCGTGTCCAGCGACGAAACCTTCAGCTAGTAGAGTCGGTTTTTGGTCCTTGAGGTAATAAACTCCTGTCACAAAGTAACTGCCATCGGTCTGCTGATTGGCGATGATCATCTCCTCTACCCCATCGCTATTTAGGTCCTTAAAGGCATAGCGAACGGCTTCTGGCTGATTGATCACGGTCTCGATCACCCAGCTATTGATCATCCGATCTTCTTTAGCTAATGCATCATTCAATTTGGAAATGGCATCTAACTCTTTTGAAGTGGCAAAAATCTTTTGGTAGTCTGAAAAAACAGACTGGTATAATTGTTTGTTATCTGTTTTTTTCGCTTGTTTCTTTACTGAAGTCTGGCTCGTTGCAGCCTCTTTTTTGGGACTGGACTGGCGTTGGTATCTCTGGTAACATCCTGTTAACATGACCATACTCGAAGCCACTAATCCTAACTGCACCCATTGTTTTCTTTTCATCTTATTTCCTATAGTCTCCCTTATTTTCATACTAAACTTTATTATACTAAAAAAAGCATGAGGAAGAAATCCCTTCTTCACACTTAGTTTATTTTATTCGGTTTGGCTCGACGATCCGTTTGACTTTCAATATGCTCTTTCACCAAGGCAACCACCTCATCATTGGTTGGAAGGTCCGAGTGCTGGGCATCTTCCCCCGTCACCGTAATCTCCGTATAGCTAGCTGCTTGGTTTTGGTAGATATATTCCCCAGCGGAAACACTGGCGTCCGGGACCAACTCATCTGAATCATAGGTAATAGTCCCTGCTACTGAATACATATGAAGGGTTGTGGGGATAGCTTCTTTTCCCTTGATAAAGTCAGCCAACATCTCAGATTTATTTTTGATATTGGTTTCCGTGAAATTGTAGGGAGTTCCGATGGTCATGAGGGTCTTGAGATCTATATCGTAATCCCCTAGATAATTTTCAATAAAGGCTGTATAAATCAAGCCACCGTTGGAATGACCCAAGCCCTTAAAATTATTAAAATTATATTTTTCTTGAAGGGCTTCAAAGGCCTGATTAAATAGTTTGGCTTGCTTTTTAATGTTGCTATAACCATCTTTGTTGTTTTCAAAACCAACCACAATTACCGCCTCATTGTCCTTGGCATCAATACTACCACTATAGGTGATATGCCCATCATTCCAAACCTTGACCTTGAGCAGGCTGTGTTTAGTTCCTTGGCGGTCTTGGTTGAGCTTGGTCACCAAGCCATCAAAGCGGTTCTCTGTCGCAGAGCTTCCCGGGATCATGATGATGGGAGACAATTTTGAATTATAAAATTTCTCGATTTTTGAAACATTGGTTCGAGTCCAGCTATAAGAAGGAATGGCTAAAGCGATCAAGAAAAGACTGACCAAAGTGAGGACGATTGCTGTTTTTTTAGATGGCTTCATCGCTTTCTCCTTTCACTTTTAAATCTTTTCGGATACGATTTCCCATGCGGACAAATGGTAGATAAAGGAGCACATCGACGGCAAAACAAAGTATACTGACAGCTAAGGCTCTCAGACTTCCTCCTGTTCCAATAAAAGCATAGAGAAGGCTAGGAGTCCCATCTGGCACCGGATAGACGGCTGCTGGCATCAGTTTGAGGCACAAAGCTAGAGCTGCTATCGCCATATTCACCAAAGGGATCAACAAGAAAGGAATCACATAAAGCAGGTTGAGAAGGACCGGTATCCCTACCATGAAAGACGCCCCATTGTTAAAGAGACTTGGAAACAGACTGAGGAGACTGACTTTCTTGTCCTTTTGACTTCGTGAAACCAATAAGATTGCAACCAAAAGCGCTAGGACAGCGCCGACACCAGCCACCAGACCAAAACTGCTGTACAAATTGGTCAAGGTATAGAGATGAGGAATGCCTGTCGTTGTATGATGGGTCACAGCGTAGGTGAGATTTTCCAAAGCAAAGTTATCATCCGCAATTGAGTTCAAGGCAAAGGCTTGACTATTTCCAAACCAAGCAGATAGCCCACTAAATAGTCCCATGACAAAGGTGGACAAAAGATAATGACTGCTTACCGTGAGAGAAGCCAAGAACTGTCGGATAGTCTGAAAAATATTAAATTGGTTCCCAAGAACCAAAAGAAGATTGAGGCTGACCCCTAGAACTAAGGACAAGAAAATGGGACGCACCGTCTTGGGCTGATAGATGAAATCCTTGTCCACAATCTGGTCGTCACTAGCCTTGGATAGACGAAAGATTTGCCCGATTAGATAGCCTAAAAAAATCGCTAAGACGATATTGGTCGTCGCAGGTAAGTTGATACGCGTCAGTTGCCCGTCATGGAGGGGGCCCACCAACAATTCCTGGGACCCTACAATCAAGCTGACCAAAAAAGCGGTGACACCTGCTGTCCCTGTACTTCTACCGTAGTGCCCATCTGTGTATTTTCCAGCGAAGTAGGTCGCTAAAGGGCCTGCTAGCCCTCCTAGAAAGTCGGAAATATTACCGAGGACCTGGCTGATGGCCTGATCCCATGGCAACCAGCTATCCATCGAAAAGAGCTGATGGATATAGCCTCGATCGGAGAAGACCGATAGAGCGATCACCCGAATGATTCCTGAAAATAGAAAAAAAGGAAATAAGGAAACAAGGGTTTTCTGGGAAATTTGAATCAAACTTTTTTCTCGTAACCAGAAAAACTTCTGGACTAAATACTTGGTCAAGGGGCCTCCTGTTCGAGTTGATTGACTTATTCACGTTTACTGCTTTCTTCTTATTATATCATACTGGCGATCCTTACCTTTCGTTTGGAGAGACGTCATCAGTTGAGAATGCTGTTAATATTTTCAAAACTGTTCAAAAACTCTTTGACAGGGGTCTTCATTTCCTCTATACTATTTGTTAGCTAATAAAACGATGGATCAGGTTGCCGTAGGTCCCACTATGCTACCTGACGGAAAATCAGATCGTTACCATATTTTTTATACCATAGTCCATGTCTATAGGAAGATTTAGGAGGAATCAGACACCGATGTCACAAGAAAAAATTTCAGCCAAGGTCCTGTATGCTATTTTTGCAACAGGGATCCTTTCCTTTTGCGGGGTGGCTGGAGAAACTGCCATGAATATCACCTTCCCAATATTGATGAAGGAATTTGAAATCAATACCGCAACCGTCCAGTGGGTCACCACCATCTATCTTCTAGTGGTTGCCTGTGTAGTCCCCTTATCTGCCTACCTCAAGCGCTCTTTTAAAATGAAGTCCATCTTTTTAGTTGGAAATCTCCTATCTGTTTTAGGTGTTCTCATTGACTTCTTAGCTCCAAGTTTTGGCTTTGTGGTTTTGGGTCGATTGGTCCAAGGAATGGGGGTTGGTTTTGCCCTTCCTCTGATGTTTAATATCATTTTAGAGCAGGTCCCAAAACGCAAGATCGGTCTCATGATGGGAGTGGGGACCCTGATTACAGCTATCGCTCCCGCCATTGGGCCTACTGTCGGTGGTCTCTTGACAGCTAACTTTGGCTGGCGTTCCATCTTCTTGGTTCAATTCCCGATCCTTCTAGCTTCGCTAGTTGCAGGGCTTCGTTCCATTGAACAAATCAGTAAAGTCAAACGAGAAACCCTTGATATCATGAGCCTTATCGCTATTATTGCTTCATTTTTAGGCTTGATTTTAGGCATTCACGGTCTTTCTGATCATGCTTTCTTTAGTTTTTCTGTCCTTGGTTGGCTGGTGATTGGGTTTTTGGGACTGGTTCTCTTAGTCTGGCGGTCCAATCAGTTGGAGACTCCCATTATCAACCTTGCCATCTTAAAGAACCATCTCCTCACTGGCCATGTTCTTGCCTTTTTCACTTTCCAATTAGGTTCTCTGGCCATGAGTTTCCTCTTGCCCAATTATGTCCAATTGGTCAACCACTCGAGTACCACACTTGCAGCCTTGATGCTACTTCCAGGAGCCATCATTGGAGCAGGTTTTGCTCCCTTCTCTGGTCTCATTCTAGATAAGTTGGGCGCCCGTAAACCGATTCTCCTTGGAGCTGTTTTAATCCTTCTGGCCCATTTCCACTTCACCCTTTTTGCCCTGAAGCTGACAAATGGCTTGATTCTTATCTTTTACATGATCTTCATGACCGGTATGGGACTGGCCTTCGGCAATATTATGACCAACGGACAAAAACAACTCTCTCTGGAAGAGCAACCCGATGCGAACGCGATCTTTAACACTCTGCAACAATTTGCAGGCGCTGTCGGAACAACCCTGGCTTCCTTGATCGTTGCCATGAGCCAAGCTAATCAAAAGATGGACTTCACCCAAGCCACTGCTAAAGGAAGTCGCAACGGTTTTATGGTCCTATTTGCCTTAGGCATCTTCCAACTCCTTCTCTTATTTTGGGTTGTTGGGAAAGAACAAGATACGAATTAATTTTTCTCATCAGAAAGGAGCTGGGAATAAACTGTCCAGCCTTCGATCTTTGATAGAAATAACTGTATGACGCAGTGGTTGATTGGCATCTTTGTTCGCTTAATTAAGCTCCAAAGAAGACCTAATCAACTTTGCGGGGGTGGGAAAACGAACTCTTCTAAATTAGTTGGAGTTCTTTCCCACTCCCTTTTTATTATCCTTTTCTGACCCGTGTGACAATGCCATCAGGATCTTCAAAGGTAAGACCACTTCCGCTAAATAAACCTTGCTAGAATAGGCGTATGCCCTATTCTTTCTTTTTTGCTTGCAATGTCAAAGATTATAACTTAAATTTCATTAAATTGTCGAACTTTTATCATTTGAGTTAAAATCCTTGCTTTCTTTTTGTATTTTATTTATAATCATTCTAAATAAGACAAAGGAGATATTGTATGACTGAAATAAAACATGGAGTAGATGAATCATTTAACGACCGATTGAATATCTTGAGAGCTGCTGTTCTCGGGGCCAATGATGGAATCATTTCTATTGCTGGGGTGGTGATCGGGGTGGCCAGTGCCACACCAAACATCTGGATCATTTTCCTATCTGGCTTATCGGCGATTCTGGCAGGTGCCTTTTCGATGGCAGGCGGTGAGTATGTCTCTGTTTCCACACAAAAAGACACGGAAGAAGCCGCTGTGAACCGCGAACAAGCCTTGTTGGATCGCGATCCAAAGTTAGCAAGAGACTCTCTCTACAATGCTTATCTTCAAAATGGAGAATGCGAAACTTCCGCAAAGATTTTGACAGAACGGGCCTTTCTGAAATATCCCCTCAAAGCCCTGGTCGAAGAGAAATATGGTATCGAATACGAGGAGTTTACCAATCCTTGGCATGCTGCTGCCTCTAGCTTCCTTGCTTTTTCTGTTGGTTCCCTTCCTCCAATGCTCTCTATTATTCTCTTTCCAACTGCCTATCGCATTCCGGTGACGGTCTTCGTTGTTGGACTATCCTTAATCTTCACTGGCTATACCAGTGCAAAACTGGGAAAAGCACCAACCAAGCCAGCTATGCTTCGCAACCTCATCATTGGCCTTCTCACCATGGGTGTGACATACTTCTTCGGACAACTCTTTAGTATCTAAAAAGCTGAGACTTCTGTCTCAGCTTTTCTTATGCTTCTAATAAGGCTTGTGCTTGTTTTTTCAGTCCTTCCACTGCTTCGTCCGTCAAGATTAATTCACCTGTTCCCCAGGCTTCTGGGTTTACGGTTGTTCCAGTGAAGTCTCCCACTACTTGAGTTCGAACGAATGGCAAGAGCGCTTGGTAAGCCGCAAACATTGGCTCATGTCCGGCATTGGCTACTGAAGAAACCGTTACGATCTTGTCCTGAAGGGCAGATGGACCACGCGTTTCTGATAAATCGAGCGCTCGGCTAAGCCAGTCGATCAGATTTTTCACTACGCCTGGAATGGCAAAGTTATAAACTGGCGAGAAGATCCAGATTGCATCCGCAGCAAGAACTGCATCACGCGCTGCTTGCACAGCTGGCAAGGTTGGTGTTTCCAAATCTTGGTTCATCATTGGGATGTCCTTGTAGTCCAAGTAAGTCACTGTTGCTTTTCCTTCAAGAAGGCTTTCTGCTTTCTTAGCCATTTGGTGGTTGAAAGATCCTTGACGAAGGGATCCGACGATAAATAAAATGTTTTTCATAGTTGCTTTCTCTTTCTGTTGTAAGAATATTTGTTATATTAACTATTATACATATCCTAGATGTAATGTCAAGTGTTACAACTTGGAATTTACTAAGCTTTATTAAATTCACTAAGCAAGGGCTAAGACAATTGAGAGGCTAGGACTTTTGTCCCAGCCTCCTCTCTTTTATGCATGCTCCAACCCTTTTCGCGTATTTTCCTTAATGGTTTCAGCTGAATGGAGCAATTTTTCTTTTTCTTCTTCTGTCAAATGCAAGTCCAATCGTTCAATAATTCCTTTTCTACCTACAATCGCCGGGTAGCCAAGATAGGTTCCATATTCTGGACGATAGTTAGACACTGGCATTTCCTCGTGGCTATCATTGATCACAGCTTCTGCTAAACGTTGGGCTGCTGCTGCAATCCCAAAATTGGTATAGAATTTGCCAAAGAAAACTGTGTGGCCACCGCGCAAGGACTCGTAGTTGATGGCGTCAAGCTCTTCTTGAGAGAAGAGATCGGTAATGGCGTGTCCTTTGACACGGACCTGACTCCAAGCGACAAATTGAGAATTTCCATGCTCACCGAGGTTGTAACCTGATACACTAGCAGGTGAAACCTGCAAACGATCAGCGACTGCACGCTTCATCCGAGCTGTATCCAGCAAGGTCCCTGTCCCAATCACCTGCTCTTTTGGAAGGCCGGTATATTGTTGATAGAGTTGAGTGACGGCATCGACCGGATTGGTCACTACCAATAAGACCCCACTAAAGCCAGAAGCCTTCAGATCACGCGCCACTTGCACTACTTGCTTGCTAGTAAAAGGAAGCTCCGCAAAACGGTCATCTGTGTTATTAGCCTGCAACTCGATATTTCCAAGAGTCGACACCACGACATCCGCATCTTTTAAAGCCGCGTAGTCATTGACCGTGATATGAACTGGATACCCCGTATTGGCAACCGTATCACAGAAATCCAAGGCATCTGCCTTGACCTTTTTCTCATTGGTATCAATCAAGACCAAGTGATCACAGGTGTGTTTCAAAATCATGCTGTGGGCCAAGGTGGCACCCACATGCCCCAAACCAATAATACCAATTTTTCTTGTCATCAGAATCCTCTTTTCTAGTATCGATCACACTGTTGGTGAGGATAGCTCTTTGTTGACTCTATTCTACCACAATTCTAGAAAGGCGGATTGAAAAAATGGGAAAATTTTCAAGTTTTTTCAAAAAAGAAAAGAGGCGGTGCCTCCATTAACGACTCAGGAAAGAAGAGTCTCAATTTCTTCAATGGTTAAGCCCGTCATCTCCGATATAAGATCAGGCGACATTCCTCGTGAGATCATCTCGCATACCAACTGTTTACGACCTTGTACTAAACCTTCTTCACGCGCTTCGTCTATAGCCGTCTCCAGGGTCATATCATAATTTTCTTGAATACGAATACGCTCGTCTATCATGGTCTTCTCCTCCTTGGTCCAGCTAGATGAATCCAGTAATGAATCTGCGTGGGCTACAGCCTGACTGGGAGCTTTTGTAAAGGGAAGATTCCCAAAAAATTCCAGCCACTGTCTGCCTGCATCTGTCAGGTTCTCATCTTTATTATACTTGTCTAGCTCTAAAAAGGCAACCTGCAGTAGATTTTGGTGCTTGCCATTTTTATAATAGGCCTTAAGTTGCTTGCCGGACCGGCTATTGGTCAGCCAGTATTTATTGATGGTGGCCTCTTCGTCTAGCAAGAGCGACTTCTCCAAAATCGCAATCCCATAGACGGGCTCCATCTGCTCGTACATCTTATGTGTCTGACCTTGCTGGCGCAGTTTTTGCACATTTTCCACCAGCTGATTGGCCAAATAGTAATGGAACCGATTCAAGAAATACTGCTGCTTGCGAATCTGGATCTCGATGATCACCTCGGTCCCGTCATGGAGCTTGGCTCTCACATCCACCGCAGTGGAGAACAAGTCATCCTCCTCATAGGCCATGCTGTGGGGCTGGCTTCCCTCCACAATCTGAGCATCCGCTACATCCAGCTCTAAAATGTCCCGAATAAATGCTGCCGTCACCTCCGGCAAACTAAAAATTTTCTTGGCCATGATATCCAAGGTCGGCGATACATGCGCATGTCTTTTTTGCATCCCTGCTCCTTTTCGATAAAAAATAGAGGGAAGGTCCCTCTACTTCTATCATTCGAAAAAAATTGGGAAAGTGACTACAAGACCACTACGAAACGAAGTAATAGTTCTCTTTTAGTTCTCTATATCTGTCAAAGCTGAGAATGCCCTCATTTTGCAATCTGCCTAAAACGACACTAGGATGAATATCGATTTCCTCAGCAAACTCTAGAATATCCGACTTATCAAAGTTTCCTTGTTCAACAAAAACTTGATAGTCTTCCGGTCTTATTAAGAAATCTTTTGCAAACTGATCTGCCCGTTCCTCAGAATGTCGGTATGATTCACTATTGCCATCATCAGATGAAAAATCGTTCTCCAGAATATGTCCAATCTCATGGAAAAGTGAGAACCAGAAAATATCGGATACTTTATTTCGATCCGTCAGTAAAAGCAAAGCACTGCCATCTCCAAATTTTTTCGTGGCACCATTTAGATTGGCATTTGGCAAAGCAGGTAGACCGACTAAGACAACACCACAATCTAACAATATCTCTTTCAATTTTGGATAGAAAAGATCTGGAGATAATCTGGTTAATTCCCGTAAAGCAGGTAGATACCTTTCTAAACGCTTGCGATCTAACTTAGTTGATGTTTCCTCGCGTGCTTGCTTAGCTGCAAGTTCCAGCATGATATTTGAATTCACAATACTCTTCTCTGTGAAATCTTTCGTATTACGATAACTGACTAGATGATTAAAGTTCAAGAGATATTCAAGACTGGATACCTCTAGAATTCTGCGAAGTTCTTTAACCTTCTCAACTACAGTATAGCGCCCTTCTTCAACAAAACCATGATTTTTAAAATACTTGAAATCAATCATCTCACAGATTTCTTTCTCGCGACCTTCTTCTAACTCTTTTTGTTCTACAATTTCTGCAACTTTTACATCATAAGCATTCTGAAGATTGAGCCAGGTTTGCATGGAAACTCCACTTAACTTGGCTAACTTATGAGCCGTCTCTTTACTAATAGACTCCTCCGCATTGACGAGCTTGCTGACAGTCTTTGCTGAAACTCCTAAACGTTCCGCAAATTCTTTCTGCGTTACGTTATAATCTTCAATCAACTCTTCAACATACTGACCTGGATGAAAAGCAATCAGGTCTTTGTATTCAACAATTTTATTACTCATAGTGATTGCTGACCTCCTCTATTTTTAGAATTTCGATTTCAACAGGACTAGGAAATACCTTTTCTAGGTCCTCCTCACGAAATTCTACAATCAACCGATAGGAACTTTTCCGACCATCTATATCCAAAGCAAACTGTCCCTGTCTCTTCCCCTTGAGTTGGTGAAAGTGATATTTAGGAAAAGCTATCACACTGGCCAAAGAATCTGCTGCTTCCAAAAAGGTAATCAACTGATGCAACTTTACAGCAATCTTATCCGAAAAATCCTTTTTCGCCCGCCTCAGCTCTGTGCACTGCTTTTCAACAGTTTTATTTGTATAGATAAGCTTCATATGTCCCTTTCTGTTAAATTAAATTACCTTTTAGGTAATTTAATTGTATCAGATTAGCAATGAAAAGACCAGTTAAAACTTTCATTAACTGGTCCTTATTGAATCAAAGACTGAGACCTTACCCCTTAAACTCCTCGACAAATTTCTTGAGTTCGGCGTCGGCTTCTGGCGTTGTTCCATGAAGCTGGCTGAGCATGTCTAGGAGAGAGGCTGTCTGGGTCTCGATGGTCGCATTGGTTTGGTTGATCTTAGCCACGATCTCTGTCAGTGGCTCCACTTCTTCTTCCTCAAAGGTGTCCACATAGCGTGGGATATTGAGGTTGTAGTCATTCTCGACAATCTCCTCAAAGCTAGCCAGGTGGGCAAACTTATCCATGTCCTCTCTGCTCTTATAGGCCTTAAGGATCTTCTCGATATGGGCATCCGTCATGATATTCTGGTTCTTGCCCTTGTCAAATTCCTTCGAAGCATCGATAAAGTAGACGTCCCGATTGGTCCGGTTTTTCTTAAGAATGATGACCGTCGTTGGGATGCTGGTATTGAAGAAGATATTGGCAGGAAGACCGATCACGGTATCAATGGCCCCTTCTTCTAGCAAGGCCTTGCGAATGGTTCCTTCAGCATTACCACGGAAAAGGACACCGTGAGGAAGGACGATGGCCATGACACCCTTGTCCTGCTTGAGGTGGTAATAACCGTGCAAAAGAAAAGCAAAGTCTGCCTTAGACTGAGGGGCGAGCTTGCCAAATGGGGAGAAGCGAGGATCATGGAGGAATCCAGAGCTTGCAGACCACTTGGCTGAGTAGGGTGGGTTCATGAGGACTCCATCAAAGTTAGTCGGCTCTTGGGTCGGCCAGTCTTCGTCCAGCGTATCGGCATTGTGCAAGAACTGATTTTCCACCGGAACCCCGTGTAGGATCATATTCATCCGAGCTAGGTTGTAGGTAGAGGTATTGAGCTCCTGACCAAAGTACTGGACGGTTTGAGGCTGGTGAGAATACTTCTTGGCATTGAG
>ERZ1673737.3318-NODE-3318-length-12348-cov-4.115757_pt1 | contig 12348 bp, 6 predicted proteins | sample MGYA00580211_ERZ1673737 | MGnify/ENA primary metagenome ERZ1673737 (study PRJEB41218, sample SAMN15661789) | gut metagenome | host: Homo sapiens | place: Canada: London | collected 2015-08-20/2019-03-30 | study: EMG produced TPA metagenomics assembly of... | reverse complement strand
CACAAATTCCCACTCCATGGGTTAGCGAAAGTATGTCCTACCGACTAACCAGAAGAATGTCAGTTTGGCTTAGAGCCACTTCTAAAGCTCATCAATCAAAGCTTATCCGACTCGTCTTTGCGGGTGAAGTGGCTTGTATCCAGTCGTCCCAGACACGACATCGAAACGCGGCTTCAAAAAAGCGGAAGGGCAGACCTGCACCTTGAACAAAATGCGGATTATGTTTCCCGCGGTGTGGACGCTTACATCGATTACAAAATGTCAGATCTCTTAGCACAGTACAAGGAGACCTACGCAGATAGAGATCCTGAGGTCCTTGAAGAGCTTCATAAAGTCGAAAATGAAGTCGCCAAAGAACTGCGCAGAAAGGCCGACGGCACATTTCTATGGGTGGCCCTTGTCTTCAAGCAAATCAAAGAGGAGGAATGTAATGTTGACGGTATCCTCGCCTTTGTTCGGAAAATGCCTCCAGACTTGAACAGGATGTATGAGCAAATGATGGCTCAAATGATCAACCGACAAGATGGCAACTTCAGGTTTTGCCAGCAAGCCCTTTTGGTCGCGTATCGCCCTCTCCGATTATCCGAATTGGCGAGACTGGCGGGTCTACCGATATTGGCTGTTCCTCGCGATATCGAATTGCTTTGCGGATTATTTTCCATCAGAGAAAGCGATAAAACCGTCTCCTTTGTTCACCAGTTGGCGAACGACTACCTTATGAATACGGCGTCCAAACTTTCAGCCAGGATTTTCCCCGATGGACATGCAGATGGCCATCGTACGATAGTCATTCGGTCTATCGCTGCTATGAATGAGGTCCTACAAAAGGATATATGCAGCTTGGGGCGCCCGGGTTTTTGCATTATCGATGATCAGACCCCTCACCTAGATCCCCTGAAATCGATCCTATATTCTTGTGTCTACTGGATCGATCATTTGTGTGAGATGGCAAGCGATCACGACAGAATTGGTCTTTGTGACAATGGCAGCATTGATGCATTTTGGAAGAATCACTTTCTCCACTGGCTTGTAGCCTTGAGCCTCACTAGGAGCATTTCAGAGGGAGTGGCTGCTATAAGTAAGCTGGCCAGTCTACTAGAGGCGATTCAGTCCTTAAAACATATTTACACAAACCGCTAATTTGTCTAGAGAGTCTCATCCACATCTCATCTTCTCCAAGTCGTCCAAGATGGACATCGATTTGTTTTACTCAATAGAGGCGTGATTGAGAATCATCCTCTGCAAACGTACTCATCTGCGCTTTTATTTAGTCCCACCCGCACCTTAACACGACAACTTTTCAAGCGCGAAGAACCGGACTGGATCACTACCAAGCCTGCAATGGAAGCAGAATGGGGTGCTTGTGTACAAACACTGGAGGGCTATCGCAATGGGGTCGCATCTGTTGCGTTCTCCCCTAGAGGCACACATATAGCATCGGGTTCAGACGACAGTACTGTCAAGATCTGGGATTCTAGCAGTGGCGCCTGCTTCACGACACTGGAGGGTCATGGCGGTATAGTCACATCTGTTGCCTTCTCCCCTAGCGGCACAGTTGTGGTATCGGGTTCAGGTGACAACACTGTTAAGATCTGGGATGCTAGGAGTGGCGCCTGCCTCAACACGCTAGAGGGCCATCACAATAAGGACACGTCAATCGCCTTATCCCCTAGCGGTGCACATATAGCGTCTGGCTCTTATGACAAAACATTAAGATCTGGGATGCATCTGGGATGCTAGCAGTAGCGCCGGCCTCATAACACTAGAGGGTCATGGCAATAGGGTCAAATCAATTGCGTTCTCCCTTAGTGGCACCCATATAGTATCGGGATCAGATGACAATACTGTCAATATCTGGGATGCTACCAGTGGCGCCCGTCTCAGCACGCTAGAGGGCCATAGTAATATGGTCGCTTCAGTGGCATTCTCCTTCAGCAGCACACGTATAGTATCCGGGGCTTTTGACAACTATATCAAGATCTGGGATGCTAGCAGTGGTGCCTGCCTTCAAACGTTCAAAAATACGAGTTTTTCTAGTGTGTGTTTGAGTGACATCGGCCTCAAATCCGAGGACAGAACCTCAAACACAGGTGCAGGTACTCATACTCTCAAATTCGTCTCAACATAACGTCTACTGATTAAATGGCGACCAGGTGTGGATCACAAAGAATGGCCAAAACGTCCTTTGGTTACCACCGGATTATCGGCCGTTTCGGTCGGCTGTTATTTCAAGTAATCTCGTCATTGGTTCTGTCCTAGGCCGCGTCTTAATATTTGAATTCTCTCAGTAAATAGAGATTGGCCCGTCGTTCTCCTTCAAATAATTAAGTAATCAAGATGCACGATCACGTTACCTTTGTTACCCCGCAAACCACTCTTCGACAGTAAGGCTCGCTGATGTTATAGAGAATATCTAGCCGTCTGGCATTGTTTTCGGTCGACCTTCCATCTAGAAGCAATGACTGAAAATCTCACTAGTCTTGTTGATTCGACCGGAGGATTGCAGTTTGCTGATAGGACGACTGAGTTGTCTGGCTCACACCCTAATCGCCCAAACGCAGAGCAGATAGGTCTCGTGGAGGCAATTCGGGCGCTGATACAATCTGCTGAAGACACGGCCATAAATGCGCACCAGGTCGAGTCCTTGGCTGAAAGCACACATACTCGGAGAGGCTTGGACATTGCGCAACTAAGCTCTCTGAGAAGAAGAGCTAACGCTCTTGCAAGCCTCACAGAGACGTTCAGCGATGCAGTTGAACGTTACGTTGTAGCATATGTTACATCGCTTGCTGGTCCGAGGACACTGGTGCAAAAAATGTTGTCGCATTTTGATGATGAATTGAGGAGCATCGCTCAGGATGTTCTTAATAGCACTAGCGATGACAGCAACGTTCTGCGGGAGACTTTAGAAATGTGCTATAACCAAGCTCTTCATACCTCTGGTACCTTGCACTCCGACAACTACTTCATCCCCCTGGGCGAAGCCAGTCTCGAATGGCCCTACGATCCCGACTTCGAGAGCGAGGAATACTACGACCATGAAAATCGCCTAGCCGTCGACGATGGCTACGCCGAAACCTTTCGTATGCGATGCGAGCGCAAATTGAGAAGGAAAGGCAACAGAGGGAGGAATGGATCGGATTTTGGGTTCAGGCGCTGAGTAGATGTCCCGATGGGCCTAGGCGTTGAACGTCTCTTTAATTGTGCTCCTGACCGACCCAGTAGATACGATGCGCAAAAGGTTTCAGCGCCAGTCCCACAACGAACACTCAAGTGGCAGCGCCAAAATAGAAGAACACATCTCCCTCCCACCTCATGCTCTGACGGTGCAGACATCAACCAGGTCAACCAACGCAGTGGTCCATGGTTCTATGGACCTTCATGTGCACACAGCAGTCGATCTTGATAGGAGGCTTTGCCTGTTTTTCCCCGTCCCAACGCGATGACCACCCCGCGCGTTGCCGGATATTGGTTCTAGAGCTCGAGGACGCTTCAGCCATCTCACGTCCTCCAAGTCAATGACAACCAAACGGCCACCCAGGTCATCCCATAGCATATTGCGCCACTCGCTGTCGCTGTGGACAACTCCATGCGACCGGAGCACGGTCAGAGCTTTGTCGCGCTCCTGGTGAAAGAATCTGGAATTCTCATCATTAATGACATGCTGAAGCCGTGTTCCAGACCAACTCAGTATCATCATCTGCGCCATTAATTCGCCATGGTACCAATATGAGACTCGTGGCGTAAACGTCCCAAGACAGACGGGGATCTGTTTTCCCTGCAGGCTCCTGAGATGACGATAATTGCCTGCCTCTACTTGAATGAGATGCTGCTTGTCCGCCGTAGTAGCTTTGATTATCACAGTGTATCCGTGTAATAGAAGAGTAGCTTTGATGAGATAACCCGTCCGACCACAGACGTGGAGTTGTTCAAACCCATGGTTTCGGTTTCGGGAAAGCTGACGGTGAAGCCGGCGTGTGAACTCCTGCGGTCCCATGGAGTGTCTCTGGCCACCGTGGAGTTCCCAGTTAGGGCAATTTTTATCCAGAGGGTCTCGGTTGACCATGCCGCGGATGCAGGCAATTGTGCAGTAGGGTCGTGTAGATTTCCCGTCTTTTCGAGAAGTCTGTTTGTTGTCCCGACCGGCTCGAGTGCTTTCGCTTTCCTTAGTCGATTGACGATTGTTGCCTTGGCCGCGGCTCGACCTGCTGCGCGCCGCTGCTGCGATGGATGGTGAATGCGATTCCTCATCACTGCCGCTGCCTTCGGTCGACGAATGCTTCGGAGTAGACATACCTGGTTGGCAGCGAGCACGGGATCGTGTATTGTGTGTCTTCGGCTCTAATTTCCAGTGCGAGGGTCGATAATTGGAGGCTTGCGGGTCTTTACGGAGGGTTTCGGGGATTTTTCTCAACACGTCCAGGTATTCGACCTCCCAGGTCTTTAGCTTGTCGTGTGCCGCATCATGCCACTCTTGAGACGGAGCTTCGGCGGCCAAAGCTTGAAGGGTGAATGCAAGCACCTGACCGATGGCGGTCCGGTGGAGGCGCCATTCATCGTCCGCCTGCACGTCCTGATTCGGGATACACAAGAAATATTGAACAACTGTGGGATCATCCTTCGGGATATGGAGAAAAACGAAAGCCTCCCCCGTGCAGATGTAGCCGTATTGAACCCCATTGTCGATCATATATGAGAATATCTGAGTGACCACAGCGGCGACGAGGTAGGTGGCATAAAACTCAAACGTGTCGCCTTCCTGGTCAATAACATCGCGAGCCAGATCCATCTGGTGTAGACCCGCCACCAATTCGGGGATTGTCACCTTGTGCGGCGCTTTGAACTCCACTGCATACACTGGTTTCTGTCGCTCGTTGGCAACAACGTGGACGCAGAACTGGTCCGCGCGGCGATTGCGTCTTCGTGCCGTGCCAGCGCTCTTCTGTCTCTGCGGCGCTCCTCTCCCTCTTCCTCTGCCTCTCCCACGCCTTGTGTTCGCTGGTCGTTGGGGTGTCCGTGCGTCTTGAAGATTCATTTGCTCCAAGCTGTTCTCCAGCGAAGTTTCCGATGGGTTGGCGCGGTCATAGAAGGTGACTTGGCCCTGGATTCCAAACTCATGGCGAAGGGGTTCATCATCTCGCAAAGCCTTAATTACCTTTTCGACAAAGTTATCCACCGTGTCTCGCTCAAAATTCCGAAGGGACGTCTCCGAATAGATCGGCTTGTTCTGGGTATTCGTAACGACATAATCTATTTGGGTATCAGAAGGGAAGAGGGGGCGCGAGGTGAAGGCACCCGTGCGGTCGAATTTCTCCCAGATTTGCTCTTGGAGTTGAGGGAAGTCAAGCCAAGGGACTATGCGCTGGGGGTAAAGTCGGTTCACTGGGTCGGTCGCGTCGCCCTGGGTCGTGAGGGTCGCATCCGTCTCAACTCGGATCGCTTGAGATAAAGAGTTGTGACAGCGATCGAGAAGGCGAAACAGTGTGTTGGGCTGCACTCGCAGCTCTGCCTCTTCTCGCGCCTTTTTCTCTTCTTCTTCACGACGCTCTGCCTCTCCCTGGCGCCGCTCTGCCTCTTCTCGCGCCTTTTTCTCTTCTTCTTCACGACGTTCTGCCTCTTCTCGCGCCTGTCTCTCCTTCTCAAGCTGACGTCGTAGCTCGGCGATTGTTTCTTCCATCGCTTGTTGAAATCAGTATTCAGCAAATAATCAAATGACGCAAATCGTAGTCAACATAGTAGGGGGTTCGCTGTCTGGCGCGGAGGAGTTGGCCCGTCAGCGCGGAATGGTCCAGATGTTTACCAACCAGCTTACTCACCCCTTGGCTTAGAGTCTATTCATGCCTGAGGCATCAAAGGCACCAACACGCTTTGGCCTTTTGATGTGCTGACGTTCAGAGTCCTTTGTTTTCTGGAATATACGTCGACTCGATACTTTCGGATACCTTCGGATTACCTGGAGCGGTCTCATCAGTAGATAGATAAATTCAGTTCTACTTTAAATTCCTCAGCAAGTACAGTCGCTGTGGCGAGGTCATTATCTCGAGTATACCACTCGAGAGACCCGAAAATTCTTCCAGAATAGGCTTACCTCTCTCATTCTCTGTCTGTTCTGCACGCTTCTGTATGCTCTAAATTTTGGGGATTAGGCGTCACGTACCCCCCAACAAAAAAAAATATGTGGGGATGCTTGATTCTACCCATCCACTTTTCCATCAATGCCTGCTCAAAACTGACGATTCAATCTGAGATCATCAAAATCAAGCAAGCCTCGCGCCTATAAATACCTTGTCAGACGCCAATTCTCCCGGCATTCTCTAGAAAATCACCGTTACAGGTTTTGTCCGTGGAGGCAGCTCAATTTGTCTCGCTCATAGAGCCTATTCCTGACCAGTGATTCAAGTGCCCAAACAGGGAAGGTACGTCTTTTTGCTTTTCATGAGGTCCGTTGCCGGGCGGGGGGAACGGGATAATCACTCACATCCAAAACGAGCTTCCCATCAATTCAAGCTTGTGGTAGATACCCTATATGCCTCATCTTTTGACATGCCGACTTCAACGCTCTGCTTCGCCGAACCGGTTGTGTTCCGAACTGGTACTGTAGTGTTCGAGTGGGCCTGTCTTTGCGGTGATGTGCTCTCCACTAGAGCAGTTTATTGTGGACTGGCGGTCATGAAGACCGCTCAGTCGCGTAATTTAAAGCCCTTGCATTCTGGAGGGCATATAGTCTATTTTGACTTGGCAGTCCCGAGTCTCCACCCACCCCCACTGATCACCACCAGTAAGGTCGAGCGGCGTCATTGCTCCCCGGCTCAATCCACAACATACGCTGATATTCCAAGGTGTTTTGGAGAGGGGCCGGGCAGGAAAGTGACGCTCAAATTAGCTTTGCTCGGACTAGACACCATATCCCAACGGACTTTGCCTCGTGGCAGTTGCCCCCTGTCAAAATAAGGGCTCGGAAGACCGCAAGAAAAGGAGACAAGGAAACCGTGAAACCGCGAGCCGCCAATGTTACTTGTTCGAAATCTGTCAGGAGATACTGGTCCCAGAACACTCCACTCGATCCCGGGAGGACCTGTGGTTGGTTGTGGGAACTTTACATAGGGTTCCAGGAGCAATATTGCTTCCAGAGCCGCCTTATGTTCCAGCAGATTATACTGTAGATCTGTAGGGCGAGAAAGTGAGAATCGAGCGATCAAACACCATTCATATGGTCATCGCCAGGTGAGAGCTGTTGTCGGTCATCGGCTGGTTGGACAGGATCCAGCAGGCTTTCGGCTCACCGCTGTGATATTTTTCCGAAAAATGATTAGGTTCAGGGTCCCCGCCGTGGAGTAATGTCACCTCCAGCCCCACTGGTTTGGCTGGATCTTTGGGCCCAAAGTGAAGCTCTTAGGCACAATTTTGCTTGCTCTCAGGATCTCTTACCACGGCCCCCGGAAGACTTGTAGCTCCCTGGAATAAAGAGCGTGGTCTTGCCTTTGGATTAATCGGGCTTGATCTTTGCTTCCGGTTGGTTTTGATCGAAACAAGGCATGCGAGGAAGTGGCTTGAGTTGATGACCTTAGTCGAGAACAACAACGGACGGACGAATAAGTAAGTAGTCGACAACTCGGAAAGTCTACATTATTTACAGGAGACGTTGATAACTAATGGACCCGTGTGTGTACCACCCGTGATCTATTGGGACCCTGCTCACCGCTTACAGCGGCTCCTATAAAGCACCTGGGATTGGCGCTTAACATTTTTGTTTACTCAACTCCTTGACTTCAAGATCAACAAACATGACATTGATTAATTTGCCTCAGTCGCACCTTAATGAATCGATACGGGAAGTCGATAAAAGCTCCTGGCTAATCTCAAACACGCTTCTTCTTACTCGTTCGTCGTCGCCACCCCCGGACAAGATTCCAACCGACCGAGCATGCTGGAGCGACAGCAATGGGGGACATTTCACCCTCTCCACTGCACCTGAGCCTCTTCCAGATTCCAAGCCCCTCACAGAAGTCTCCTCTTCTATCTCAAGAGTCCACGCAGTCGACAATCAAGCGGCCGTTTGGCGGGCAGGCGAAGCCTTCATCAAAGCGCATTACATGGACTATTCCCATGTGACCAGAGAGCATGTTACCCTACAATTTCTCAAAGACCAACGGCCCCAGGGGTTTGAATTTCCGGACGTATACCATCATTTTGAGACTGGCTCGCGATATTTCCTCGTCGTCTCGAGGATTCCCGGCCAGCTCCTTGAGGAGGCTTGGCCCAACATGGACGAGACTCTTCGCCAGTACTACATCGGCAAGGTAGCAAATGTTTGCAATCACTTGGCGGCGTGGAAGGGCGACATCATTGGTGGTGTGGACGGACATCAGCTGTTGGAGCGTTATCTCGTCAAAGGCAACAGCAAGATGGCGGATGCCCTTTCTCCACAGCAGCTACTGAAGAATTGTACCGAGATGTCTATGGATGTCTCTACACTTGTCTTCTATCATTGCGATCTTGGCCCTACGAATCTTCTTGTCAATACCTCGACAGGCTCGCTGGGCATCATCGATTGGGAGCTTGCTGGCTACGTTCCTATCGAATGGATTAGAACAAAATTTCGACTCTCGGCAGGAATGGATTTCAACTATGGGGATGAGGACTCCAAAAAGGACTGGCGCCGCAGAGTTGCCCAGCACCTGGAAAAGATGGGCTACCGCGATGTCGTGGATGCATGGTGGAAGTTTCAGGACAGCTAGTAGACAATGGTGTTAAGTTTAGACTCCATTTCTCTTAACATTACGCTGTCCTGAATAATTGGCATTGCCCTTGCTTTCATCCACGTCTCACTGTCCCTCTCACCTCCCCAAACAAGAGGTAGAAATCCAGACAAAGAGAGGAGATAAGGCTATCGCGAGATGATCTGGAACGTGAAACACTTTCCATTTGCACTTATGAGATAGATAACACTAAATGTTGCACACACGGCTTACAGCAGGAAACCCTCGAATTTAAGAACCAAATATTCCGTATGTAAAGTAGCATATATCTTATCAAGAAAAGGCAACAGCCAAGGGCAGCCCTATAACATCAAAAGTTAGTCTTTAAATGACCACCAAGTAAGGGCAGAGCTTAAAGACGCTTAGTACACAGGTCCCAGTGTTTTAAAAGCAAACATACTTGCCATTGTCACGCAGTCGTTGCGACGGGCTTGCCACAGTTGGTGCAGGTCGATGTACCGGTCATATTATGCGTACCACAGTGGCCGCAATTGAGCTGGTTGATCAGTTCGCTCGGGATGGAGGTTGCCATTTTGCCAGCAGTGAATCTATTTATCGTTAGCCATGGATGCTTGGAGGTTAGGGGAGCATCTTCGTGAGTACTCACGTAAAAAGAAAATATCGAAGGTATGACTCGGAGGCAGCAAATGCAACGGATCAGTCACTAAGGCAGTGGTTGAGCGAGAGGTTCAAGGGGGACAAGCAGACCTCTTAAGCAAATCCGCCCTCCTCTCTGTAATTATTCTGGAGATAATGTAGGAAAAAGCAATTTTGACCTTGACTTGGCCAGCAACGTTGAACCGAGCGGGGAACCCTGTCAAGGAGACGCGAATACCACGACCAAAGGCGCGTTCAGTGCGGCACTATATCCGTAGCTGCCAACCATTGGCTGCAATAAGGCAAATTCTCAGAGCGAGGAGGTGACCACTACTGCATCAGCGTGATCCTGTTACCAAGATGTCTGCGCTGAAGCCGCCCAGCGTGACATGCATACCAATCATAAGGCTACATTATGCGCCGCTGGATGTGTCCGTGTTCTAGGCTCAGCATATCAGCTTCTCGTGGAAGGTAGTAGCACCCATTATCCAATAGTTTCAGGCTCAAGAGATCTCGGATTACCACAGACGTCGCCAATGTATCCAAAATAGGGAAAGGACCACGAGCATTCTACATCTGTTTTCAATAGGCGGCCTATCGGAATAGCTGATAGTGAAGGAATCGGGCTAATGCAATGACTAGATATGTGATGACGCTAACAGCCGAATAGGAAAGGGACCAGATGAGGCTGCTGGCGGAATAGGGAAGGCATTAAGCACGATCTTGGACTGCGGGGAAAGCGGGCTGCCATGCGTGTCTCTGGGATTGATGCTTGGAGATGACATGAAGCTAGTCTTTTGGCCGCAGCGTGTACTTATTTACAGCCAATCGGGCCGAGGTCTCCCCTCGACAGCTTATCCGTCGACCACTTGTCCACCCCTCCAATCGACCAGTCTTGCTTTCCCCCTCTCGACCACTTGTTCCCCGTGTCCCCTCTGTTCCCCCTGCGGGAAAACGAGAGGATGAAAGAGAAAGACGTGTCGTTGTGCTTTGGCACAGTACAGTATTTATCATGGTCTATCACAGCGTCTATTTTAAACTGCATCTAGTCAGCCGAGGATAGTTTTTTTTGCTTGTTAGCTAACTCTCTGCTCCTAGGAACCTGCCAGATGAAACTATTTTTTCTTTGTGCCTCTATCTGACCATAGCTCAATTCCGCGAAAAATCTCCCATTTTCTCAGTTTCCTCAATTATGAGCCAATAGCCTCGTGATCTATCACGATCGGAGAAAACGAAAAGTAGAACGGCAAGATAAGGGACAAGCCCTGCCAGATCTTTTCTGATGCAGAATCATTGGAGCGTTGTCATACGGCAAACGACTGGTAAAACCTTGTCCTTGTCAGGAGCTTGAGGGCCCGTTCCTCTATCGAGCGCCTCGCTTTGGCGCGGTACTGCCCAGCTGAATATCACCACCCCTCTGGCGCTACAGGAATTAAAGAGGCTCCAGGGCACGAATGTGACCACCACCATGCATTACTTTGAGCCAAGGGTACCTCACAGGGGAACGTGCGTTAAGACGTGCCCCTGATTCGTACATAGGCAGATAGCATGCAGAATGCATCTTAGCCCGGCTCGTTTAGGTATTGAATGCATTGGTGACGTAAGCGAACAGGGATCTTTGGGAAACTTTTCATCAGAAATTTCCTAAAGATCCCTGTCTCCTACTCTTAGTCCGAAACTTGTACGTATTAGGTGCATTAGCGCATTCTGCGATCAGACTCTAGCCAATCTCCCCCTGAATTTGTTCTCTGAGACCTCTATCAACCATTGAAGCCCCCAGAAGGATGAGATGAAAGAGCCAACTTGATCTTATGCTATCTACAGAATTGAAGTGGGTTCGTTGTTGATCGTTGGATCCACCCACTGGAGCTCGATCAAGTGTGGCGGCACATAAACGGTAGAAGTGGATTGCCTACCTGTTTTTAGGCTAACAGCTGGGAGCCTCTCCGAAGGGATTCCTGTTCCACCTTTCACCTTCACTTCAATGTCAACTTCTTTGAAACTACCATGGTCGACATCCATGAACCACAACCAGAGCTAAAGGGTCTACTTAGCCTGCTCAGCCAGCTTGCTCAATACTTCGTGGCAAACGAGGCCAAACTCTCTCGTCATGACTGCAAAAGCTCAATCGAGTGCCTTTCTGAGAGAGAAAGATTCTCTCTACAAAGGCTCTCTGCGTTCATGTGTCTCAACAGATGCACTGGACCCGAAGTCGTACCTGTGGCAGGGAGCGTTATATCTCAACATAATTGTGAACTGAGCAGCTCGATATGTCCCAATTACAAGTATGCGAATGCTTCAGTATTGCTCGAGCGGCTTACCCCTGACTCAAGCGACGACTCGGAATGGAATCTTGCCAACGAGAGAAGTCAAAATTCACCAAATGTGGTGCTCGTCGACGCATCAGCCTCGGCGGAGGACCACACTGCAAATTCTCATGTTGTGGAAGAGTCCCTGTTCAATGAAGCCAGTGCCAGTTTGACTGCTTCCCGCGCACCTGTCCGCGATACGACGGAGCCAGGTTCCCACCAGAGAGGAAATATTACGGCTGAAAAGTCACGCAGAAGGTTCTCTCGCGATCGGAGGCAGCTATATAACTGCCCTTGGAGCCTCGGCGATTTGTCCAGCCAAGATTCTGATCCCAGACAATCTACAAACGCCGAACAACCAGCCACAGGCTTGCTCAAAGAATTAATTTCAGGTCCATCCACGGACGTCTCCCTGGAACCTCCATCCCGCAGAGCTTCAGTTCTATCAGATGAAGCTGAAAGGATTCAATCGCCCAGGGCTACCGGATGTTCCTTTGGTAAAACCCATACCGATTACGACGAAACAGGCTCCAATAGAAAAGACGACGAGCCAGAGGACGACGAGCCAGAGAACGGTGGGCCGGAGGACGACGAGCCAGAGGACGACGAGCCAGAGGACGACGAGCCAGAGGACGACGAGCCAGAGGACGACGAGCCAGAGGACGACGAGCCAGAGGACGACG
>ERZ1673737.3317-NODE-3317-length-12352-cov-7.622672_pt1 | contig 12352 bp, 11 predicted proteins | sample MGYA00580211_ERZ1673737 | MGnify/ENA primary metagenome ERZ1673737 (study PRJEB41218, sample SAMN15661789) | gut metagenome | host: Homo sapiens | place: Canada: London | collected 2015-08-20/2019-03-30 | study: EMG produced TPA metagenomics assembly of... | reverse complement strand
TTTGCAGTCAGTGTTCTTCTTACATATCAGTCGACTAAAGAAAAACATTTTATAGATTTTACCTTTTTCCCCGGTTGGCATACCTAAATATGGAGTATTGCCCTGTATTCGAGCCAAACAAATGAATCGTGGGATTTCAATTTCTGTGAAAGAGAATCAATTGCAATTTAAATTTGGTAAATCTACGTTTGGAATACAACGGAAAGATAGCAAAAAACAATAATACGAAAGGATGTGCCAAGGTGACTTCTCCATTACCTTGGCACATCCTTTTTGTATTATTTCCTTTTGATTTTTGTGCCGAATATATCGGAAACAGTAGCAAACATTTTTATTACAATATCTGGATTATTTATAGCTCACATGGGAATGGATTTTACGGAATACTTAAACAATTACCGGCTTATAATGGCGGCAAAGCTTCTCAAATCATCCGATGAGTCTGTTTTGATGCTCGCAGGTTCAGTGGTTTTGACAGCCTGTCTTATTTTGATTGTATTTTTAAAAGAAAATATGGTGTTTCACCCGGAATTTACAGAAAAGTATAGAAGCTGTCGAGAGTCACTCGTGAATGATTAGATTGTTCGACTGTTTGGAGATTCCTTTTTTCTTACTTGCTGAAAGTGATGGATGGAACGTATAATAGTGTTAATCATTAGAAAGATTGTAATACATCGGAGGGATACATTATGACAAAAGCAAAATGGAAGCTAAATACGATTTACATATCTGAGCGATTGCAGGAAAGTTTACAGCCTATTTCTCATTGTGCTATGACCACGGTGGTTGCACCTATGGGATACGGAAAGACCACTGCGGTAAACTGGTATCTCAGTGAACGTACCAAGGCAGAGCAGCTGTATATCATTCGCATCAGCGTGTACTCCGATAATCTTGCGATTTTTTGGAAAAATGTACAGGAGGCGTTTACTCGTGCTGGCTTCTCTTTTCTACAGGAGTATTCTTGTCCGGTAGACGCAGCAGGCGGCGGATTGTTGGTTGATAATCTTTGTCATGTGCTGGCGGGGGAAGTGTCCTGCTATCTCTTTATCGATGATTTTCATCTACTTACGGATAAACGAGCTTCGCTATTTCTCTGTATGTTAGCAAATCGGTTACCTTCAAATATGCATCTGATTGTAGCAAGTCGGGACCGTTTTTTGCCTGCTGCAGAGGCGCTGCGGCTTGGAGGAAAGGTGTATCAGATTGGCACAGAACAGCTACGCCTGAATCAGACGGAGCTTGCCACTTATGCCCATCGCTGTGGCACAGAGCTTTCTGAGACACAACTGAAAAATCTGCTTTATTCCAGTGAGGGCTGGTTTTCAGCTGTGTATCTGAATCTGCACACACTTTTTGAGCGTGGTGTGTTGCCTGGTCGTCATTCTGATATCTATGCTACATTTACCGCTGCTATGATTGATCCGCTGCCCAGACCGCAACAGAAGTTTTTGGCGGTTATGGGGCTTGCCGACGAATTTACGGTCGAAATGGCACAGTATATCACAGGTGATGCGGATGCGGGGCAAATGCTTTCTGTGCTGACCGAGCAAAATGCCTTTGTTACGCGCCTGCCGGACGGTACGACGTATCGTTTCCACCACATGATGAAAGAATGTGCCGAGCGCAGTTTTCTGAAAATGAAAGCAGAAGTGCAGCAACTTTATTGGGAGCGCTTTGGCTTGTGGTATGAAGAACATCGGCAGTATCTTCACGCGATCGCTGCTTATGAAAAGAGCGAAAATTATGATGCACTGCTGAGGGTCATTCGCAGCGACGCAGGTATTCTGTTGGCGTCGTTGAAGGCTGAGGATGTACGGAAAGCGCTGGATAAATGTCCTGCCGAAACGTTGAAAGCACATCCTTTTGCAATTTTGGTGCTAATGCGTCGAATGTTCACATGGCGACAGATCCCGAAAATGATGGAACTGAAAGAGTTATTGATGACAGCAATTGAGGAACATCCGGAGATACCCGAAGAAGAACGTGGCAATTTACTGGGAGAATGTGATCTTATTTTAAGTTTTCTTTGCTACAATGACATCGGCGCCATGAGCCGCCTGCACCGTAGCGCCAGCAGCCGGATGTCGCACTCAGCTATTAGTATCCAATCGAGCGGTGGTTGGACTTTTGGCTCGCCTTCCGTTCTGATGATGTTTTACCGTATGCCGGGAGACTTGGAAAATGAACTTGCTGAAATGGATGAGTGCATGCCTCATTATTATAAGGTCACCAGTCATCACGGACAGGGAGCGGAGACCATTATGCGTGCAGAGGCGTTGTTTTGTCAGGGAGATTTCACTGATGCGCACATTGAGTTGGAACGCGCCTATACACAGGTCAAAGAAAATGGGCAGATTAACATGGCGCTTTGCTGTGATTTTCTTTCACGCAGGCTCTCGCTGTATGTTGAGGTAGAGCAACGTTATACTTTTGAGGAACGATATGCGATGTTGTTGCGTTATCATGATGCTTCGTGGATTAACCTTTGGTGCGCTACCAGCGCTTATTACCATGCATTGTGTGGCAAAATTGACAAAATTCCGGAAGTTTTTTTAAAACATCGGCTTTCGGACGTTAATATGCTTGCACCGGGCAAGCCCATGATGGAGATGATTGAAAATCAGGTGTATCTTGCAGAGGGCGCTTATGCCAAGGTGGTAGGACGTAGCACACAGCTGTTAGCTGTGTGTGAGACCATGCATTATGTGCTGGTAGCTCTGCATATTCAGATTCAGACGGCAGCAGCTTATGAAAAGTTGGGTAAACTTGAGGAAGCTCGTATATGGCTGAAAAAAGCACTTTCGGATGCTGAACCGGATAATCTTGTGATGCCATTTGTGGAAAACTATGATTTTTTGAAGCCGGTGCTGGCATTGGAAATTCGGACCGACTTTATTGCACAGATTATTAAACTGGGCGAAGCAGCAAAACGTCGAAGAGGTGAAAATGTCCGACCAGCGGTATTTGCCACATTGACTGAAAGGGAGTATGAGCTCGCTTGTTTGAAAGTGCAACGTCTGTCAAATCGTGAAATCGCAGAAAAGCTGTTTCTCTCTGAGGGTAGCGTAAAGCAGTATGTAAATCAGCTTTATTCTAAACTTCATATTGAGGGCGATACCCAGACTAAGCGAAAGCAGCTTGCTGAGTTACTCAGGCAAAAGAACTAACCTTTGGTTAATGGTTATTTTATCAAATCCACTGTACAATATTTGTACAGTGGATTTTTAGTTTCTTTAAGAATCCAAGGCGGCTTTGAGATATAGTTTATTATTTGAAGAAGGAGGGGAAGAGCATGCTGAAACGCTTAAAAAAGTCTCTGTCGCTTACTTTAGTACTGGCGCTATGTATGAGCTTTATCGCTTGCGGTAGCGATGGTAAAAGCGACGACAATTTTTCTGATGATTCGGATTCCTTCGAGGGGAGGGTTAAGGATTCAGAGCAGATCGCAGCACAGGACAATCCAAATGAAGGCTTAGGAGGTGGCTTAAACGAAGATGCGGTCAATGATTTCAGTGAATTTGAGGGGATTTGGTTGGGTGAAGCGAACAATGAGTATGATTCTATGGAGATTGACTCAGAGGGCAATTGGACACTTTTTCTCAGTGGTGAAGTGGTGGATAGCGGCTATCTCTGCTATGAGCCGGAGTGGGAAGCTATCTATGCATATAGTAACCTGGATGATTCCGGTAGCCGTATTGCCATAGAGGACGCTCAGCTTTACAGTGCAGCTTATGGTTACTTTAACTATGGAGAAGGGATGGAAAATCTTTTGTATGAGGACGGGAGCCGTCTTACCGAGGACGACGAATCTGATTCATCGAGAGACGAAGTGCCAGAGTGGAACGGACGCTTGAGTGGAGAGTCAGACATCTACTGGAGCTGGGATTCCGAGCTTTGTCAACGAAATGTTTCGGAATTCAAGGGTATTTGGTACTATGATGGTGATTTGTCAGCGGAAATCTATATTGTTATTGACAGTAATGGCAATTGGAGCTATTACCAGCGTGCTCCCGGCGCTGAGCCTGCGGAAATGGACTATGGTACGTTTTCTTATTCCACGGATGAGGTGAGCACCTATTATGCCAATTCCACTTTGTATGACAGTGTGTCGTACCGAGTTTTTGAAATTGACGAGAATTCTCTGGCTTGGGGAGATGAGGGTGTTTATTATAAAATGGAATAAATGTGCTCTTGATGGATTGTTTTAGATTCACAATAGAAGCATATCGTGCATTCTTTTAAACATGTCGAAAAACTTTAGAAGGAATGGAGGAAGGGGAGCTATGAAAAATACAATAGAACAGAAAATGACCATGATAGAGGAACAGTTAGCGCAGGAATTGAACGAAAGTAAGAGTGGCAAGTTGGGGGGTAAAATGCTTTCACTGTTGGGCGCAGTAATTGGTATAGCAGGAGTGGTTCTGGGCGGCAAAATTGTGCTGGTAATTATCGGCGGTGTGCTTATCGGTTTGGGGCAAATGGTACAGGGTAAGTCCAGGGGAGAGACAAGCCAGCAGGTATTTGATACCATTGTGCCGGATATGATGAGCATGATTTTTGAAGACGTACAGATAAATCCTGCTCCTCATCTTTTAGATGTGAAAGATACAAATATTCCATTGCCAAATCACAGCTATTGCAGTGGCAGCGGGTATGTCCGAGGCATATATCGTGGCTTGACTACGGAATTGTGTACAATTGAGTTAACAAGTGTCAGTGAAGTTCAGCGGGAGGAGACCGGTTTGTGGGAAAAGACGGAACAGAAGGTCTACACGGGACAGTGGATGCTGTGCGAGCTGAATCAGGAATTTTCTACATGGCTGACAATCTGGCCTCGAGACAGGATGGATAAACTCTTCAACGCCCAGATAATTAAGACAAACAACGAGGCCTTTGACAAGCGCTTCAATCTGAGTAGTGATGATGTGCAGGCAGCCCTTCATATCCTGTCTTCTAGTCGCATAGAGCAGATTTTGACGTTGGCAGACTCTACCTTTGGTAGATTTTCTATGAACCTCAATTCCGATGGCAGGCTGTATATTGCAGTGCACAGCGGACGCGGTTTTTTTGATCTTGGCAAGGGGCGTGAAAATCCGGCACAGCTGTGCCAGCGTTTTACCAGCGAATTGAAATGGTTTACGGAGCTGATTGATACATTTTGTTGTAGATAATCTTTTTTAATATCTTATAAGTGGTTACACATCAATTCCATCTATGGGAGAAATATAGGATGATGAATCCATATCTTTCCAGTAAGGAGGAAGTAAAGTTAGTTGTGAAAGAATAGAATGTTGAATGGATAGGAAAAGAGAAGGTCATTGTTGTATAAAGTATCAGAAAAATGTGCAACAATGACCATTTTTCTGTGCAAAATTCAAGTGAAATCTCCATATAGGGTATACGTATCATGGAAAAAAAGGTATAATAAAGGTAAGCTATTCAAGTGCAGGTGGGCAGTGTTACGAACACAAACAAGATTCATGAGAACGTTCTTTCATCTGCTCCAGATGTATGGAACAGAAGCTTATCATACAGTGCGCCTGATAAAAGATTATTCAGACTATGGTGATTAATACTTTGAAGAAGTTATAATTTTTATAATGATAAGAGGGGGGATAGGAAATGGGAAAGAAAAGAAAGACTGGAAAAAAGGAAGGTATGCTTCTGACAATACTGGTATTGTTCTGTACATTTCTTACCGGCTGCGACCTCCTGGATATTAAAGACGGCGGTCTGGGAATGACAAATCCAGACTATGTGGAACCGGAAGAAAAATCAACTACGAGCGCTCATACGGAATCCTTGGATTTGGGAGAGTCCAAAAAAGGAGGTACGACTTCCAGGCTTACCGAGGCAGGATATCTCTATGGAATGGAGGGAAGCTGGTATTGCGATTCTGCCAAAACAGATGCGGGTGAACCATATTTTTACAGCATTACTTTCAGGACCGGTGAGGATGGAGTTCCTTTGGATATGTGGTATTATGGGGGACTTTTGAATGGAGAGATGGAGGATATCCGTTTTTCCTGGGATGGATATTATGCATATGGGGATTCACTTGGCGAGTCTTTGGAATTCTGTCTGAACACGCCGGATGGAACCCGAAACGGTACAATTTGGCTGGAGCTGGAAGGAGATTGTCTGACCATTCACGAAATGGAAGGAGAAGCTTTTTTCCCATTTACGAGCGGTTCAGTGGAAAAGTTCTATTTGCATCCTGTAGCAGCGGCTGGGGAAAATTGTGATTGTTTCGGCAATGAAATGGATGTGCTGCTTGCACAGCCGGAGGTGCAGGAGAGACTGGAACAGGGTATGGCAATCCGGGATGTGGATAGTATGGATACTATTCAGAGTGAAGTTTGTGTGATCTTTGCCCTTGGTACAGATCATTCGGATCAGTTTGTAGCAGAATATTATTATGCGGTGTCCCCATTCGGATTAGTTTATCGAATGGATTATCTGACCGGAGAATGGGAACCGATTTAAAGGAGGGATTATATGAGAGAGATAATATTGAACAGACTTCCAAAAACATTACAGGAATTACAGGCAATGCCGCAGGCGGGATTGACAAATCCGGAGGAAGTGGCTGCTTTAACGGTAGCAGCGCTTGCCCTTTATCCTGAGAATCCATCTGAAACGGAAAAAATGCTGGATTTTCTGCGGGGTCCCAGACCGTTGAATGGAATCGATAAACAGTTTATAAGAGACAGATTCCGTGGAAAAGAGTATCTGATGCGCTCCTATTTTTCCGGGTCTTCTCCGGAGAATAATTATACTCCAGTACAGCCGTACCGGGTTGTGGTATTGGAAAATGCATATAGCAGAAGCCAGATAGGGGAAGGGTATCTTAATTTATATGTAGTATGTAGTGGTGCAGACAGTCCGAGACCATTAAAGCTTCGGAATAAACCATCTACAGGACAGTGGTTCTTGTGGGAACAGCAGCTCTTAACCGGAATCCGCATACCAAAAGAAGCAGATCCATGGGCATAAAACAGAATCAAGGGGGGATAGGGTATGAATCAGGGAAAGATTATGACAATTCACTGTGCCACCTGTGGTGCACCTGCCCAGTTTGATGTTGTGACACAGAATTACCACTGTTCGTACTGTGGAGGAAATACAGGGACAGAGATTCCGCTAAAAAAGCTTCGGGAATTTCGGAGTCTTACGAAAACTTTGTTAGAGCAGGAGCTTCCGGACAGTCAGACGATTGCATGTGAGTGCCCGAATTGTGGAGCACGGGTGATTGTGAAAGAACATGAAGTGGCAGAGACCTGTATTTTCTGCCACTCCAAGGTTCTGCGCTCGGATGTCCAGATGGGAGAAGGTTTCCCGGAGATGCTGATTCCTTTTAAACTGAATCGGAAACAGGCAGAAAAACGACTGGATGAATGGATCGAGAAGCATCATGATAAAAGCGAAGCTCAGATTTTAAAGGAAAACAAGAAAAAATTAAAAGGAATTTATCTGCCATATGAACTGATCCGCGGGCCTATCCGTTTTGTTGTAACCAGGGATAATTCCAACAGACATTATGAATGCGGAGGATTTCTGGAGCATGTGGCAGTCAATGTGACGGAGCGATGTAACAACCTGTTATTAAATGGAATGGAACCATTTTTGTGGGAGGAACTGGAGCCATTTCAATTTGGATATATCGCAGGTCACGCAGCGGAGGTTCCGACTGTCGATGGTGCGGAGTTAAGACGCCGTGTGTTTGAAGAGGTGGCAGAGGAATATCGTCCGACTGTGGAGCGCACGATGCAGACAACCGGACTGGCATTGTATCCGGAGTCGGAAGCATTGCTTCGTCTGCCGGCATTTCTTCCAGTCTATTTTATGGATTGCGGAGAAGTGCAGGCAGCAGTGAACGGGCAGACAGGCAAGGTATCTGTATTGGCGGAAAAAGAAACCAGGACCTATCCCTGGGTGATCGAGCCGCTTCTTGGAACGCTGGCGGTGATGATTTTTATCTTTTTTGCATTTCGGAATTATGGCGGAGTACCTATGGATCCGAAAGAACTGTTTGAACTGGTTGGCATGGTCGGACTGGTAGCAGCACTGATTCTGTTTACGGTGTTCAGTAAGGGAAGAGAGGCCAGAGTTCGAAGAAAGATTCTTAAGAGTATCAGCGAAGAAGAAAAGAAGAAACCGGAAGAATCCATAAAACCGGTGTTTTTTGAAACGATTGGCGGAAAGGAACTTCCGGTACAGCTGAGATTCTACTCTCCGGGTCGTATCGTGAAGATTGCGATGATCCTCCTGCTGGTGAATGCTTCCACTTGCATCCTGGCATGGATCCTCACTGCATTGAAGTGTATTGGCTCCGACGACTGGACGTTGTTTCAGCAGTTGGATTACAGTTACAATATTATCTGGCTGTGTCTGGCACTTCCGATTTCGATGGCAGGATTTGCAGCATTTGGGCGAATAGGGGTCTATGATTCGCCGGTGATCTTTCAGCTTCTGGAAAATGGAAAACGAAAACGCATTCGCCAGAAGAGAGAGAATAGGAAAACTTTATTTATGTGTTGGAAGAATGTCAGGGAGACGATGGGAAACTGGGCGTTTCCGTTACTCATTGTATTACCATTATATGCCATGACTGTTTATATGATCATGAATCCCTGACCATAAAGCAACAGTAAAGAGTAGTGATGTATGATCTGGAAAGAAAGGGGGAGAAGATGAAGAAAACCCAGAAACCAAGAAAGAATAAAAAATCAGGTGCGGTTATCGTAATACTGCTCGGCTTACTTTGTGCTGTCTCTACAGTGAAATCGTGTGGTACAAAGCGTGCGGCTATTCAAGGAAAAGTGGATGATGTGGTATATGTGGGACAGGGCAGCTATGATCCGGCAAATGATGGAAAGATTGTGATTGTCTGCGGAGAGCTGAAGGTTCTGGAACCGGCTTATGATGACGAACTGGGACTTACACTCTATGCCCCACGTGCCATGCGAAGTGCAAAAAAAATGAAGCTGAAAAAGTGGAATCTCCCGGCTACAAAGGAAAATATGGAATGGAATTCCGATCTGGGCGTGGGCGGGATGGAAATCTTCCGGGGGAAAGCAGATGTGGGAGCTTATCATCTGTCCGAGGAATTTATCGAACAGCTTATGCTGGGAAGAGAATACGAATTTGATGAGGGGACGCTATCTGAGGCAGGACTTGCTATTCTCACAGACCGGAAATATCGCGGTGAAAAATTTATCGGAACCCAGCGAATGGGCAGAGGAGTCTTTGAGGAGGGCGATCGACGTTATCAGTATTCCGTTCCTGATCAGAGTGATGGGGATATGGTGACGGTAATCGGCATTCAGGATCAGGGGACTCTGACCTATGTAAAAGGGGCGACACCCAATATGCTAAGCGGAGAACTGGATAAAAAAACCGCACTCAAAAAAAGTGGCATGTCTTCTGGTGGAGTCAGTATTTTCAGAGTTGTGCTAGCTATTTTACTGCTGTCAACAGGCATCCGAATGCTTTTGAAGAAGCGTGCTCAAAAGGAAAATGGAAGTGGCTTATGAAAAAAGTCGGATAAAATGCCGGGAGACACGACAGGGGGAGGAAGCGCTGATACGAGAGGAACCATGGGATGGAGAAGAGGAGTCTTTTGACTATCCGGTGGCAGCAGAGATTCTTGATAAGGCACGTACGATTTTGGAGAACTATAATGTTGCGTCCTGGGCAGGTTTTCGTGGAAGGGATCCCAATGCATTAGATGGCTATAGTATGAAATTTCAGGCGGAATTTGTGGATGGAAGCAGGATAGAAGCGTCCGGTGAAAACAACTTCCCTAAGAATTTCAATGAGGTTTTTTCGGAACTGGATGACCTGACGGTTGAGGCGAAGGATGCATTTTATGAGAAATAGTCCTCTTTCTGAGCCTTGCCATATACAATCTGAATCAGTCATATATTACTGTGTATTTTGAACTATCCCATCCGATGAGTCGAGGGCACTGAAAAATTTAAAGCGTTCATGAGCAAGCTGCAAAGCGGATTGCGAATGAACGCTTTACAATACAAAATAATTTCTGATGGAGGAGAAAAAAGATAATGTCAAAGGATGAATATTTGATCACAGATGCGCCTCTGAAAGCATTGACTGTTTTTGCAATGCCTATGATTTTAGGCAGCTTTTTTCAACAAGTATATAATATGGCTGATTCTATTATCGTTGGTCAGTTTGTCGGCTCATCTGCACTTGCGGCAGTCGGTGCCTGTGCTGCACTTACGAATGTCTTCATTTGTATAGCATTGGGTGCCGGTGTAGGTGCAGGTGTGCTTGTGAGCCGTTATTTTGGAGCCAGAGATTATAGTAAAATGAAAACAATCGTGTCAACATCATTGATTAGCTTTCTGATTCTAAGTATGCTTCTGGGGGTTTTTGGTTTTTGCTTTTCCCGTTCAATGATGAACTTATTACAGACGCCAGCTGATATACTGGATGAAGCAGTACTGTATCTTCGTGTCTATTTTGTAGGCTTTCCGTTTCTGTTTATGTACAATATCCTTTCAACGATGTTCACATCTATCGGAGAGTCAAAAATTCCATTGGGTCTTTTGATATTCTCTTCTGTTTTGAATATATTTATGGATCTTTGGATGGTGGCCGGACTTGGTCTGGGTGTGTTCGGCGCAGCCCTTGCAACTCTCATTGCACAGGGGATTTCCGCAGTGTTTTCGCTTTTGATTTTCTTTAGTCGGATGCGCCGATATAAAAGTCATTTTGCCTGGTTTAATGGGCAGGAGTTGTATTCTATGCTTCAAATCGCCGTGCCATCAATTCTCCAACAGTCCACAGTATCAATTGGTATGATGATCGTACAGGCAGTTGTAAATCCATTTGGTACACAGGCACTCGCTGGTTATTCAGCAACGATGCGGGTGGAAAATGTTTTTTCATTGATTTTTGTATCTATTGGAAATGCAGTCTCACCGTATGTATCCCAGAATCTTGGCGCAAAGAAACCCCAGCGTATCAAAAAAGGGTATCATGCCGCACTGGTATTGGATCTGTGTTTTGCAGTTCTTGCTTTTATAATCATTGAAACACTGCATACTCAAATTTCCTCGTTATTTCTGGGTAAGGATGGAACCGCTTTGGCATATCAGGTGTCCGGGGATTATATGAGATGGCTCGGCTGCTTTTTTATTTTTATGGGTATCAAGATGGCAACGGATGGAGTTCTTCGCGGACTTGGAATCATGCAGCCTTTTCTCATTGCGAATATGGTAAACCTGGCAATCCGTCTGTCAGTTGCTTTGCTCTGTGCACCTCGTTTTGGCATCTCATTTGTCTGGCTTGCTGTACCAGCTGGCTGGTTTGCAAATTTTCTGATTTCCTATGTGGCACTCAGAAAATCGTGGAAAAAATTATAAGTAAGGGTTGATAAGGGGATATAGACACTATATAATCGTTCTAAATAGAACGAAGTGAAAGAAAGGAGAAACGCTATGTTTTTTGGGGATCAACATAAGACAATCACAAGTTGTTATGAAATGTTTTCAAGAAAAGTATGTGAGAAATACCAGTTAACACAGATGGAATATGACATACTGATATTTTTGCATAACAATCCACGGCATAATACGGTAGCGGAGATTGTCAAAATTCGCAAATCCACAAAATCTCATGTGTCCTCTTCCTTGAAAAATCTTGAAAGCAGAGGCCTGGTAAAGCGAGTCCAAAGCACTGACAATAAGAAGCATATCGAGATTGTTTTATTGGAGGCAGCTATTCCGATCATAGAAGATGGAATTAAAGTGCAGAATGAGTTTGCAAAAACGGTCTTGCAGGGACTAACCCAAGAAGAAAGGCGCATATGTACAGAAGTATTTAATAAAATATGTAAAAATGCGGATGAATACTTAAAAACAGGCGGAGTGAAAGAATGAAAAAAAGATAAATGAGTAGTGAAAACCCATAGGTTTGCCTATGGGTTTTCACTACTCATTTATAAATCAAAGGATAAAAAGTAGTCTGACTGAAAATGGGGTTTGGAAAAGTCAGCGTGAAATATTCATGGAAAGGAACGAAAAGATGAAGAGTGAAATTGTATTATTTACAGATGGTGATGTTAATATAGAAGTTCAAATTAATCCTGAGCAAGAGACTGTCTGGCTGACTCAAAAACAAATGGAAGCGTTGTTTGAGGTTAAGCGCGCTACAGTAAGCAAACATATCTCAAATATTCTTGCTTCAGGAGAATTGGATGAGACTTCTGTCGGCTTTTCTGACAGAAGTACGGGGGGAAGAAAACCTAAGATTTATAATTTGGATATGATTCCTGCCAGTAAAGCGACTCCTCCGAGAAGAAGGATAGCTGCCCACAGGG
>ERZ1673737.3315-NODE-3315-length-12361-cov-4.311393_pt1 | contig 12361 bp, 6 predicted proteins | sample MGYA00580211_ERZ1673737 | MGnify/ENA primary metagenome ERZ1673737 (study PRJEB41218, sample SAMN15661789) | gut metagenome | host: Homo sapiens | place: Canada: London | collected 2015-08-20/2019-03-30 | study: EMG produced TPA metagenomics assembly of... | reverse complement strand
ACTCTCATTCCTCGGGTCTGGTTTCAAAGCATCAGACAATGAGACGTCGTCATAGACGACGTTGACTGCGTGGTCAGAATGGACATCTGAATCGGCACGCGAGCGGACCATCGTATCAGCCGATGAAGCGTATGAGTCCGACCGCGGCCGTAATGTGTCGCCATCTATAGAATTGGATGGGCGATGGTGATGCGAGGTCTGATGTACCATCAGCCTTGCTGGATCAAGCTGGTTCCAGGCCATGGTTGGCGAGACTGGAGATGTTGGACTGTGATCTAGATCCGTGGGACTAGACCAGGAAGAAGAGGCAGCAGAGAGAGAGCGCTGTATAGAAAGAAAGCAAGAAACAGAGCAGATAGTTAGTGGATTTGGTTCTGGGAGGGTAGGTATATGTATTGTATATAGGGTTGATTTGGAAGACCAACCTCTCTGCTCGGATTTGAAAAATCCGTTACTATAACAGGACTTAATAGTGAGTCCTGACGGGGTGTGTCATCGTTAGAGGATGACATGGTGAGGCAGAGCACTCTGCGAATCAAAAGAGCGAGCTTTTCAAAAGAAACCCTTAATATTCGTCTCAGGATTGTATCGAATGTCGAATGCCGCGGGGGAGAGTCCTTATTATCTCAAGAGATTTCCCTCTAGTTGGATGATGGTGGCTGTGTAGTGTGCCCAGAGATGCCGAGACAGGATACTGTCGAATTCCAAACAGTTCGGCAAGAAGCTCTGACTATGAACAATGCCAAGTAGCGCGAAATATGATACCCAAGAGAAAAGAAAGCAAACAGTAAATTATACCTCCCTTAAAGAGAGAATAATCGAGGTGGCACTGACTACAACACAGCCCCCCTTCCAAGACCAGCGCTACGCTGCCCAGGTATGTGGACCAAGTACAATGTGTACGTACAGTAATGAAGGCGAAGCATCATACGAAAAAAGCGATAGTCACCCCCAGGGAACAGGAAACAGCTGAAGAATCTACGCGCCGGACCTTTCTTTCTGTAACTGGGTAATGCATGACAGCTATAGCTAACATGACCAAATCGTCAAACATCAAACATGGATAGCGATACGCCAAGCCGAGTGCATCCAATGCGAGGCCATAACGCGATTTGGCGCCGGGAGACCCCTAGACTGCGCCTCCATGGGTTGATCCAATGAGGTTGCATAGCAATCAATATCCCCCCCATCAGAGGTATATTGAATTGGCAGTTGACTTTTTGTTGAGTCTAATCAGGCGAGACGAGTCTTTTTGCGTCATGAGGCGTGATCTGCCGAAGTGTCGTTGCGATGGGGATGTCCACTTGAGCGCCTAAGCCGTGTCAAGCCGTGTGTCATGGGCACGCGATATCATGTTCTGTCAGGGGCATTGGCAGAACAGGGATTGGAGTTTTCTCTGAGCGAGTTTCTGATTCGAGGAAAGGGAAGGAAAGGAGGCTTAGACGGCTTGGCAGCAGTTCGCCTTCTGTGGCGAGTGGTGTGGCGGTGCATTGTAGATGTGGCGCGGTGATCTACTGTATGGCTCAAGCAGGCTGACCAGGGGTCATCAGGTACCCTATCTACCTGCAGTAAGCCCTAGTTTCACCTAAGAGGCAATACATATACAGCGTAGATCCTCGAACAGGCTGACTTTTACTTCTAGAGTCACAGCCCCAGTTTAGGCTACCATCAGTGAGAATAGCTAATCCAAACATTACATTGATTAGCCCGGCTGATATGATTCAGACCTCGACACGGGCAAATAATATAAACAGGCCCAATCTCAAAATGACATGTGCAAAGTGACGTATAAAAAAGGGGGAGTGAGAAGAGATTAGGGAGATATGCCTTACTTTTCAAGGGAAAAGGGAGTCAGAGATGAGAGAAAAGAGAAGGGGGGTATCAATAAGTGAGAAATATAAAACAAGAAACACTCAAAGACAGAGAGAGTTCGCTCAAGAAAGTGACCAAAAAGCGAAGCTGGGGCAAAATACACTGACTCAAACAAGAAAAATAAACAAGAAAAGACGACCACGTGCTCACTCGAACGCTCAAGAAACCAGTCGTGTCCATATATGGATAGTGCCAAGCCACCAGCACATCATATCCGTCATTTCACATAGCCCATGCTAGGGCATCACATGTCGATTCCCTCCGTGAATCGACTGCTTCGACTCCCGTCGAAGCTCGGCAAGCTGCGGCCCAACCCATCTGGTCGCTGCGGGACGATGGGAATGGCACTCTGGGGCTGGGCCACAGGATGAGCTGGCGTCACTGTGATGGGAGTGGCAACAGGCACGGTGTTGGAGATGGGGAGGTGCACGGGGGAAGGCGGGACAGGTGGCCGGTGCTCTTCGATCTCACGGGTGTAGTTTGAGTCGAGGGGCATACCATATGGCGAGGCAGGGGGCGGAGCATGGAAGGCAGGAGAGCCAGTTGGTCCTGGACCTGGAGAAGTAGGGGGAAACCCTGGGATTGTGGGGGAGTCTCCATCTAGGCCGCCGCCGAATCCATCACCACCATGTGTGAGAACAGGGGGAAGTTTTCGCCCGGATATCTTTTGGAAACCTCGTTCGCTGGAATTTGAGTCGATGGTACTTTCGGTACGCACTGTTTGAGTTGACTGACGCCAGCGTTTCATGAAAGCGGGGGCAAAGTACGATGCGGTGAAAAGGGGGTCGTTGCTTGACCGACGTTCGGCGATTTCTCTTGTTCCAGCTCCAGCTACAGTTCCAATTGCTGCGTCGTCCGAGAGAGGAGCATGAGCCCCCATTTTACCACGGAGTAGTCCTCGGCGACGAAGGAAGTAGACAAGGAGGAACAAAAGCAGAGCGAGACCGGCGATCGATCCGACTACCCCACCAACAATTTTGGGTGTAGCGGCGTCACTCGATGAACCAGTTCCTACGGCGGTCGTTTCACTATCTGTTGGTGTGGAACCGCTACCTGTTTCAGTGCTGGTCTCTTCAGAGGTTCCATAGGAACTTGTCGAGGAGGACGTATAGGTTGCGGTTGAGCTTGACGAGGTCGATGAGGCCCAATCGGATTCCGATTGTGACCAGTAGTACCCATAGGGTGAGTTGAAACTAGAAGAGGACACGGTTGAAGGAGCAACAAGAGGAGTCGAGGTCGCCGGAGAGCTGATGGCCGATACAATTCTTGATGACGAGGGAGCACGAGTGGTGCTACTTGTCGTACTCGTAGTAGATTGAGTCGAATTCGTTATGCTGCTTAATGAGGATTCGCTAAGCAGTGATGTAGCCGACTGAGTGGCAGACACAAGTGGAGGTAACGTGGGCATCGACAGTTCCGCAGAAACAGAGACAGAGGCAGTCGCGGTTGCAGTCGCACTATCAGAGGGTGGTATGGTAAAAGTGCCCACTGATGGATCTGAAAATGTCATCGGAAAAGAAGCCCCAGTCGACTGCCAGAGAGTATGCGAGCTAGTGTCGACTACTTGCAAGACAGTCTCAACAACAGTCGTAGCAGTAGGTGTCGTCTCATCCCGTTTCTGAGGTGATCTATCAGACCCATTCATCTCACGCTCAAGGCACGTGGCATTCTTCGACGGATCGCAAGTCTCATCCGTAATGACATCCGTAGCAGGGAGATTGGGAGTCGCTGACGAAGAGTGGTCTTCAAGTAAGCCGGTGTCAATGGCATCGTCGGTGAGTTCGGCCTGTAGGTGGTGCCTGGCGCTCATGAGCCTCTCAATGCGAGAGTGGCGGAAATGACTGTGATGCATCTTGTCGATCCCTCACAAATATAGACAATTGTTGACGTGAAGGCAAGATATCAAACAGTGGGGGCGAAAAGTCCCGTAGATCCTCACAGAGGTTGAGTTTCCACACGTGCTGGAAGAATAAAAAACGTGATATCAAGGTTGACACGAAAGAAAAGCACGGTCTGGCGTGCACAGGTAAACGAAAGATCGAATTGAGTGGATGATCTCAGACCGGAAAAGAATGACCGAGTCGAGAGAATATGAAAGAGTGGAAGTCGGCAAGGTGTAGCCAACGATGCGACCAAGGAATGGGCATGAATATGCGACGGATACTCGAGACGAGATAGGGCTCAAAATGGCGCGCAGCACAAACAATAACAACACAGAGCAGACAGCGAAACGATGGACGGCGACTCCAAGGTCGGTAGGTACGACTAATCGAACAGAAGTCGACTAGGTAATCAAACGAATGAACAACCCAGCGCACTAAGACACGTTAGCATAGATTCAATGTGGGCGGACCAACGGATACAGTGTCCACCACACGCACCTGGAGAGTAAAGGAGTGACGAAGAAACAAGAGAACCCAGCCTCCTTAGTCCATAGTGCAAAGCAGAGAGAAGAATTGAAAGGTCCCGACGAGGGAACACACACCGTGTTCGCACTGAAAAGGGGAAACAATAACGTTAGCCAAAATGGAAGAGGAAGAGAAGACAGAAAACGGCGGAAATGAGGACCCAGACCAAACCAAACAATCCCTTACCCGACCCGAACTAGTGTCGAACAGCTTGAACAGATCAGATGGGGTTCCACTTTTGTTTCTGTTGCTCTTGTTTCAATGCTTCTGTCCTCTACTCTACTGTAGAGCACCCCCAGGTTCAGGTCAATTGTCCTTGTCAAAGAGAAAGAGAGAACAGAAAAGCCAACGGGGGCTGCAGGTACGGGCGATCAACCAGTAGAAAGTGACAGGTGGGGGCAGCGATGAGGTTCTGGCCCAGACTAGACCAGTTGGGGTTTAGCGTGTCATGCAGGTTTAATTATCTGCTTACATGTGTATAGTAGAGGCAAGGAGTCAGTATAAACAAACAGTGACAGTAGTGACGGGGTAGTGGTCGACTATGTACTATATACTAACTATATACTGTATTGCTTAGTTGGCTAAACAAGGTCTGGATAATGCATGTATTTAAGCTCGACTGGAAGGAATGTGCCATGTTAGAGTATTGCCGATCCATTCCCCAGCTATTTTAAAGATATCAGACCATCGGAAAACGTGGGTGCATTCCATATCTACGTTTTATCTTATTTGGCACAACGCAAGAATCAACGTAAGAGGGGTATTTAGTAACGGGTTTCTGGGGCAGAGAGAACTCGCTTAGAAAGTCTCGAGGTCCTCAGCCACAACCTCCTCCCCTTCAGCAGGGATCTCGAATCCGTCCTAGGGCCAGTGTCAGTGCGGGGGTTCCGGCGTGAGGGATCCAGTCGAACGAACCTCGGTCGAGTACAGAATGCCCTGGATGTGCTTAATAAGAGTGTCCTCCTCCTTCTCCAGTTCAGGGTCCTCCTCAATGGCGCTCTGCAGCAGGAGTTCAATATCGCGCAGCTTGGCAAAGTAGAAGTCGCGCTCCTTCTCCAGACCGGCAATCGCCTCCTTCTGTGTCGCAATCTCTGTCTGCAGGGCTGCGGTCGCAGCTCCGGTCGCAGCGCCGGCAACGCGGGGACGAGCGGCGCCAGTCGTTGGGGTCACGCCACGACGAGCGCTGTGTGAGGATGGGGCGCGGGAGGTGGGAGCCGGGCCACCAATGGAGGCAGGCGCGCCGGAGGCCTTGCGTCGGCCGACGGAATCATATTCTCCACCGGGATAGTGTTGGTCCCAGTATTTCTTCACCCACTGGAGGAACTCTAGGTTATCCTGCATGCGGCACTTCGTGAGGGACTGGACGGGGATGGGCTTGTCGACCTGATGGCGGGCGAAGACATCTGCACGAGTGGGACGTGTTAAATAGGGACCGTGGATGGACATGTCGGTACGTACTCTGGAGGACCTTGAAGTTCTGGAGGTAGGCATATTCAGTGTTGACGTTGAACTTGACTCGCGACATGGGAACATCCACTGAACAAAGAAAAAGCCCAGTCAGTAAATGTGATACAACCACTGTGGCCTGACCGCCTCTCGATCGATTGTCTTGCAAAACAGTTGTTACATACTGAAGATAGAGTCGAAGATCTGACATAGTGCAGCACTGTCATGGCAGAGACACGTTAGCACGTCTGATATATATCAACGGGCAGGTCGGCAAGCCCAGGCAACGGAGAGGGGCTTTAGCAGATCATACCCAGTTCCGCACTGCTCAATCTTGGTAAGATTAAGCTGCAGCAGGCTGTTAAGCCATGCCAGCAATTCTTGTCTAGAGACCGAAATTCAACCGTAAGCAAGGGCCGATCAGTTGGAAGGCGGGGGAATAGGAGAAAAGCCGAACCTGGATTCACCCATGGTGGGGTAAAATTGATATCAATGAAAACGCTAAAGCGATATGAAGAGTATGGGGTGAGCGCTAAGCGAGAAAATACTCGAGCGTAATAGAATACCACACTGGAATTTTCGACAGTCTTCTGATGGAAAACAGTAGAGGGTTTGTTTTGATGCTAAAATCCACGGATCAATCCAAGTGGCACTAGTCCGCTTTTGCCGGCGAATCACGGGAGGATTAGTTAATCCGAGTCACCGCTTGTTCCACCGCCTGATACATTGGCATAATCTTATCACCTCAGGCTATGTCTATCGTTTATCGACATTGCATTCCAGAGTGAATAGCTTAAAATCAATTAATGTATTTCCCAAATTACCAAGTCGCTACTTTTGCGATAATGTGATGTTTATGCTGAAGACAAACAAGGATCAGTTTCACAAGTTCCTGTCTCCGTGCCATGTGGCATTTTCTCGTCTAACTTCCCAAATAATATATATGCAAAAGAAACCCCCATACGAAAAGCAAAGAGCGCTAGATGAACAGTATATAAACCAGCAAAAGAAAGCAAATGGATCACTCCTCCAAAAGGTCGATCCCGTCTAGACCATATCCAAAGTCCATAATAACAGCGCGGGCATCCTGACTTGTGGCAACAATACGTCTATAATCAGACTGCACACTCAACATCCAGCTCGTGGTCCAGCCAGGGAAGTTGATAGACAGATTGCCCGTGTCACGGTCAAATACCTTGACACTCATATCATAGCTGCCGCTAACAATGCGCTTATTGGCGCTATCCAAGTGCAAAGACCGGATTAGGCCAGAGTGGCCACGGAGCTCGTTGACGAGATCGCCGGTGTTGGCGTCGAATTGGTAGATTATGCGGTCATTTCCGCCAGTCAAGATGGTCCGGCCATCGTCGCTGAACTCGACACACGCCAGGCCTCGGTCTTTGCTGACGAATTCTTTCACGCATTGGCCTGAGATCACGTTCCACATCTTGGCTACGCCGTCGCCACTGGCTGAGACGATAAGATCGCCGCGCAATTGAACGGCGTTCACGGGCCCGAGGTGGCCGACGAGCTGTCTCAGCAGCTCGCCGGTCTTACGGTCCCATACGCAGATGGTGGCGTCCTTGGAGCATGAGACGATGTATCGGTCATCGAAGCATACATCCAGGACACCGGCGTGGTGACCCGAAAGACGGTGGATAGGCCGGTAGTCGTTCTTGATGTCCCACACGATGCAGGTGTGGTCCGAAGATCCAGTCACCATAATCTCCTCGTCGAATCGCAAACACAGAATTGATGCGCTGTGGTACACCGACTCTTCCTCCGGACCAGAGCCTTCGTCGATATTATCAGGATGGACGAATGGTGGGGTGATAGTCAGGAAGGGGGGGGTTCCAGTAGCCTGGGAAGTCGGACTGTTCACTGGACCGCGGCCATAAACACGCTGCGATGGTGGTCCAATGATTTTCTGGCACGCCCAGGGATAGTGAGCGTCCCATACGCGAATTGTCCGATCACGAGAGCCTGTAATAATTTTCTTCCTTTAGGTGGGTTAGCGTGACACTGGGTCAGATGATGAATGGTGGAACGTACTCGTCAAATTGGGAGCAATAGACGCTATCCTGGTGGCCTTGCAAGTAAATGGCGGCAGCCTTGCCGTCCTTCCAGCGTTGATCAAGAGCGCGCCGGGTCAAGTACATCTTCTTCCAGTCTTGGTTCGGAATTGACTTGCCCAGCCCGGAAGACTGCTTCACCTTGGAGGTCGTGTCACTCGTAGGGCGTCGGCCATATGCACCACGGAAAACGCGCTTCCATACGGGCGAGGAGCATGCTTGGAGCCAGCTACGAGACACAGCCTCGCAGGTCATAAGGGAGTCAGGGTCCAGATATGAGAGAATGTGAGCTGAAATCTCAGCCGGGAGGAAGCCAATGGGGTCTGAAATATGTTAGCGGTGAAGTTACAGGCATACTTCGTGAATGACTCTTACCAAGACGCCGGATGCCCGGCAAATCAACATCTGACACCTCTGACCGATCGCGAAGATCGATACCAATGCCGCTCTCCGAGTCCTGAGGGATTCTTATTTCGAGAATCTTATTCGACTCCCGTTCAGCCTTGGCCATACGTGCAACCTCCATTTGTTCATTCTGCGCAGCGGCAGCGGCGCGGGCCGCCGCACCCCCGAACCGACTGTTCGGCAGAATCGGAGGTTCCTGCCCCCGGCCCGGAATGGGGGCTGGGATTGAAGCAATGGGGGCATAGAAGCCATGCAGAGCAGACACACTGTTCAACGAAGGACGACGGTTGATGCTATACCCCCGAGGCCAACCGTTCGGTGCCACCCGGGCATCCCAGCTGCCGGAGGCGATATGATGCTTGTGCCCGGTACGACCCGTAACATGAGCGTAATGGTGATCCTCACACTGTTCATGGCCATCCTGGTCGTCATGAACGTTTTCCATCACAGCAAGATTTTGCTTGGAAGACTTGTTGCGAAGGCTGACTGACAGCCGGCGCCCAAGAGCAACGATGCCGTCCACGGGGTGCCGCAAGCTCGAGAAGCTTTTGGCACCGCGGCGCCGAGGCACGGCATCTGGGAATGGCTCCATTTCTTCCAACACTGGTGCTTCGCCATCCTGGCACACCTTCACTAGGGATGGCTCTTGCCAGGTATCCCAACCAAAATCCTTTGACACTGGGGCGGGAGCTGCTGTTCGGGGGCGAGGACGAAACGACAACGAGGGGCGTCGTCGTGTGGAGGCGGCGGAGTTATTCTCTCGTGGCGACATAATGAAATGTGCGCTTCGTATGCGAAGGGCTAAATAGTATGCAAGCGGTGTGAATCTGAACGCCGCGAATCGATAGCGGTGGACAATGAATGACAGGGGCTGAGACCGATCAAATATATGTCGATATAATGGTCTTGGGGAGTTCAAAGGCAAATCTATAGGAGCCCGAGTATATGTATAACGACCGTTTGTGAACTCCAGAAACCAAGATAAAAAAAGAGAATGAATGCAATAGAGAAACAAACAGAAAGAAACGACGGCGCAAGGGGAGATAAAAAGGGCGGAAGAATTCCAGAAAGCCGATCGAACGGGTCTGAGAGTCGGGCGGTGAATTGAGCAGGAGCAATTGGTTCCAGGGCCAGGTATTGGAGAGTACCTGGTACAAGCTGCAAGTGGTTCAATTCTAGCAAAACTAAGTACCGAGTACTTCCCACGGAACCCGCCCCACGGATCAGAGTTTTAGAGTGTCGGGGGGCAAATATGGGGGAACCGAACTGCGGAGTACCTCTACCTCGATCGCCCGGTTATCTGACCGTGGGTCCATGTACCGGATACCTTCTGGTTTGTCACCGGGTGGCGACCTTTTTTCACGCCCCAGGGCTGCTAAATTTGACTCAAGAAACAAAGGTACAAGAAATGCTAAACTTGGTTCAAAGACATTATGCATAACTTACTTTGTTGCACTGCTATCAATTTCAAGGTCTATAAATCTCCACAACACTAAATCCCTTCTATACTTACAACCCCTAACCAAACATCTTCTCATATCCCGTAAGAGTAAAGCGATAATGAACATCACCCTTCTTCATCCGTAACATAGCCTCCTTCAGGCCCTCCTCCCCAATAGCAATCTCCTCAACCCAACCCTTAAGACCCTTCTCCGCAGCTAGCTGTAACATCTCGAGCATCTCCCGACGGGAACCCAAGTGACTAGCACCAATGAGCACACCATTCGAAATCAGGTTCTGCGCCTTGATAACCTGTCCCTCCTCCTCAGGAAGCCCAACACTAATCCAGCGCCCATGAACGTCCATCATAGACAAATACCGGGGCAAATCAAAGCCCTCGGAAGAATTAGCACAATTGATGATCAAATCAAATGAACAAAGATGCTCCTTCTCCCATCCCTCCTCAGCAGTAGCAATATACCCATCAGCCCCAAGCTTCAAAGCATCAGCCTCCTTAGCCCGAGACCTCGAAATAGCCCAAGTCTCCGCGCCCAACGCCTTAGCAAACATAACACCAAAATGCCCAATACCGCCGAGTCCAACAATGCCAACCTTCTTCCCTGGTCCAGCGCCGTTACGCACAAGCGGCGAGTACGCTGTCAACCCGGCACACAGCATCGGCGCCACGGTGTTGCTTTCCAGTGCGTCCGGGATGGGGAAGACCCAGTGCTCATGTGTGCGCACGTGCGAGGAGTATCCGCCCTGGCTGATGATGCCTGTCTCGGGCCACTTCGAGCCGTAGGTGTCCATCATTTGGACTTGGCAGTATGTTTCGTTGTCGTTCTTGCATTGTTTGCATGTGCCGCAGGAGTAGGACTGCGCGCCGACACCGACGCGGCTACCTTCTTTAATTAGGGTTACTTTGGGTCCGACGCGGACTGCTCGTCCGATGATTTCTGGTTTGGTGTTAGTATGAAGGGTTTGGTTGGGTGCTTTCTTTTAAGGATGCTTACCGTGTCCGACGCAGAGAGGGAACATTTGCTCGCCCCATCCTCCTGTAAGATTGTCAGTCTTGGTTCCTGCTAAATGCTTTATATTCTTGAGGTCTGTCATACCGCTGATGGTGTGCACGTCACTACCACAGACACCGCAAGCCTCGATCTTAACATCGACATCTATACACAGTCAGTTCCGGGCCAATCGCAATGAGATATGATGCACGACTTACCATAATCACCAAAGGGCTTCAGCTTGAACTATTCCCCAAAACCCAGTCAGCGCAGTTCCTAGAAAATGGCAAACAGAAAAAACCCACGAAGCGCTTGTGGAACTGGGTAAAGCTCGCAGGTCCATCGACCTGGAAACCCTCAGCTTCCTCGGGGTAAGGCATTGCGAAAGATAAAAGAGCAATTGACCAAAGTCTTCTGAGATAGCACCAGCAAGAATCTCTACGGTAAGCAGGCAGTAGATACGAAGAGAAGAGAGGAAGAGAGAGAGAGAGAACAGAAAAACCGAAGAAAAAGAAAGACCAGCGCGGGGCGGAGGGGGGGATGTATATCAACGCCACGAAAATTCCAAAAGCAACGAGCACGGATCGCGAACCTTCCCATTCCAATACCGATGCGGGATATAGTCTCACTGTTGACACAATACCACAGTCTACCTATACTGTACAGTACGACTACCCCACAGGCTCGGACATCATACTGCGAAACGACTCCACCGGCGGAACTAGCAACTACGGTCCGGGAATCAGAGAGCGAGATGGATTGAATGTCTCATCCGAGAGGAAAGATAATGCGCTGGAAGAAGATCAGATTTCTGGGCAGCGTGGGGTTTGTTTTGTCTTGTGGAGTTTAATTTGGGGGTATACATGTCACCAACAGTTGACCTGCCTACGTAGGGTTGTATATGCATGGTCTACTTTGTCGCATTGGGGCTCTCGTATCAACTTCTACTGGGAGATTTTCCACCAATGAGAGGAGAGGGACAAATTGATTTCCGGGCTTATCGTGATAAGAAGTATGCAGGGCTTGGAGTTAGGGCTTGGGCTTACTAGGGTCAGGATCTGGTTATAAGAACAGGGGGATTTATATGCTGCTTCTTTGAATGAGCTTTGATACGTTTTCACTTCATCTCGTAGCTAATGATGGGTTCGGTCTTTCGGGTGTGTTGAAACCGAGCCCCCACACCATGAGAGCAGGAAAGATCTATGGAATCGGCGAGTATTGTATATAGTGCCATGAAGTATCGGGTGGTCTCTACACGAAAGCCTTGAAGCGAGTTGACCGTTTCATTGTTCTCGCCCTACTTTGGCTCCTCTTTTTCCATGGTGGAATCAAGCCGAACTCCTCGCCTATCTTGTTGAGATCGACTTCTGTGGCGAGAAGTTTCTCTTCGGAGAAATTGGGCGTTCGGATGTTCTCATGATAGCGAGAACTCGTTCGAGGCGCTCACATCGGAAGGAAAATCGCCATGTTAGGTGGATCTTTTTTGGTGGTTCGTTCATGGTGTTTAGAGGGAAAGAGATTCCCGCGGATTTCATATTTCACGAAAGGATATAGAGTGGTGTATGCCTTAAGAGTAAGAAAGTCGGCTGAGTGGTATAGGCCGATATCAAAACGGGGTATAATATCCCCGTATGCTGCTTTAGATGGCAAGTACGGCAGATACTGAAACACATTCTGCCCGTAGTAAATTAGCAATCCCGCTATTCCT
>ERZ1673737.3314-NODE-3314-length-12363-cov-4.709782_pt1 | contig 12363 bp, 17 predicted proteins | sample MGYA00580211_ERZ1673737 | MGnify/ENA primary metagenome ERZ1673737 (study PRJEB41218, sample SAMN15661789) | gut metagenome | host: Homo sapiens | place: Canada: London | collected 2015-08-20/2019-03-30 | study: EMG produced TPA metagenomics assembly of... | reverse complement strand
ATACATGTATCGGCTATCACGTAAATATCTCGCTAGTGACGTTATATGTACAACGACTTTCACCGGCACTTACTCTCAGGCCTATGAGAATGAAAGTACAAGCGAAGGTGCAAGATTGGCAGGCCAGGTTCCGCGGCAGAACCCGCGTCCCTCACGTGTAGCGGTGGCCGAAATACCCCCTTCACTCGTTCCTCGTTTCAGGGCAAGATTTTGACAACAGGGATACTCCCTGGGCACGAAGGTAAACCCTACCTCTCACTTCGTTCGTTTCAGGGCATTTCTTACGCACAGTAGGTGGTGATACCACTTTCGGGAAGTACTGTAGAACAAATATAGGTAAAGATAGTTTCTATTTGTTCTACTAGAACACATGTCATAAGCAAAAGGCCCCTTAAGCTATTCCGTGAGATTGCAATATCTTTTATTGATATAGCAGTGAATATTTACACAACCGGTGTAGCTGCTAGCTGCTAACATCCTCCCCTACCGGGGACATCGCCCACGAGCGCGCCAGATTTCCCGTGGGTGCAATTTCAACGCCCCCTTAGAATCTTTTAACTCAGCGAGCGCCGCATGACCAACAGAAGTAGAGGAGCAAATACTACCGTACGTTCCAAAAGTTCACTCCTTTCATACACGGTTAGGGACTTATCTGAAGAGCAATGTCCTCAGCTCAGAGCCTATGTTCTATGTACGCATCTACACACCCTATCCCTTCTTGTCCGCACCTTTCAGTTACATCGCTTGCCCGAAAGATAAGAGGAAAATATAAACCGAATCATACGTTTTCAGATATCTACAGTAGTCATGGGAAGTGATACCGCCAACCTTACCTGAAAAGAATGTCCTCGCTTATTTCTTTTGCTCTACGTCTGGTGCCCGCATCGCAGGATCGGCTAGTTCCACACTAGGTCATCTAATTTAGGCTTTCATCACCGAAGGGGAGTGCTCAAAGACTCAATCAGAGAATATAAATAGTACGATGACATTGATTGCGGGACAGCAGCGAGGTCTATGCGTATCTATTCTCACGTGCCAATCGCACTTGGTAGGTCATCCCAGAAGTAGTTGCGTACCAGCCACAGTCAGACAACACTTATCCGGGGGCTGTCCGTGGCGACGCCAATCTAAACGTGATAACCCAAGGCTTTGATCAAATTCGTACGCCTCGCGATATCGATAGAAGTGGTTTCACGTTTATCGCTGGGGAGTGGCGTCTCACTCTTATTGGCACGATTCGCAGTTCCCATAAACGTCAAGATCTGATTCCCCCGTTTGGCAATATCCACAATATCCACATTCAATGCGGAATTCTCTGACGCCAAAGGAAAGCCTGAGGCAGCCATGGCGAGGCTGATGAAGATAGCGCGGAATTGCATTCTGGGCTTGAGAGAGGTCAATAAGCACTGATGTATATGGAGTACTCTAAGAGAGATCACGCACTATGTTGATTGAGCGTAACGAATAAGTGGACAGATGCTGTGGAATGGGAGACTATGACCGACTGATGGGAAACGAGAGCCAAGGTGGACTTCCCCCCATGATATACGCTTTTCCAAGGTAAGCCACAAAAGTCGAATGACATGTTCAGTCGTATCTTTTCTTTCAAAGACTAGTTTCCATAACATCATGGTGGTTTGGTCATTGGGTTGACTAGTCCTCCGTGGTGGCTGCAAGACAAAGAGCCTTTTTCTTTTCTCGCTGTCGGCGTTTCGGCTTATAGAATTCTAGGACCAAATCCCGATTGTCGTCCCGTTTGGGCTGATTAAAATTGCGTGATCGGGCGATTTTTTATTATGAAAGATCCTCACACACAATTCCTTAGTCGTGTGGACCATAAGTCGAATCGTCGACTTGGTATCCTGATTGTCGTTAAGTATTGTCCACTACGACAAGTTGAGGCTTGACTACAACATCATACGTTCATTATCGCCCTGTCTGACCTCCACTATGGACCCTCCACAGTCCTTCCAGCCCTTTTTAAGAATTCTGTTCAACCAAGGTGACCCTGCTTATATCGGCATGGAACGGGAATCAGATGACGAGTCAGAGGAAGACCACAAACACAACACATCACCGTTACCGCTGCTTATTCGCGCCTTGTCCTTGAATGCTTGGCTACTCGGAACGATCGTGTTTTTGATCTTGTTCATGGGGAAATCCGTGCGGTTCCGATGCGATAATAGCACAAACATATGGGCTATGTCCAATTCAGGTTTGTGCGTTTGAAATCTACAATGTCGTGGGCGAGATATGCAGAAAAGACCTAAGATCTCGATGTCGTGTTGGATATGCCAGCGCCATTGTTCAAATCTCAGAGAAGACGTTTTACATATGCGATCAAAGACAATTTTGACGGAAAGCTTTATGCCTCAATCAATCCAAATGAGCTGCAGTATTCCGGTCTTCCTAGCCCTACGATTTATAAGAACTGGAATAAGCTCATTGCCGGCAAGCAATTCCTCTATCACTGATCGGAGTAGACCGCTTATCTGTCTTTTAGATCAATATTTTCGATTAGAAGACTCTGAGGTATCACGGCTTCACCAAGACCCCGAGCTTCCAGCATTGGCGGAGTGCCTGTGAGCGAGCGGATATCTCAAGAGGGCTTCTATGGTGGCCCCGACGTGCTTCACAGTCTTCACTGCTTGAATTCCATCCGAAAGCATGTAGACCTGGAATACTACGCCAACTCAATGACTCTCCCACCAGAATATCGTCGAATCCACGTTGACCATTGTATTGATCATCTGCGAGAGTCAATACTTTGCCATGGTCCGCCGGCGGGACAGGAGGCCTAGTCTTCCTTGAACTAGTGTCGTACTTCACGGTCCTGTCGTGGTTCTTTGCTCGTCTGTGCGCCCTTTTATACCCCACTCAACCTCGCACAATTATTTCTGCCTCTCTCCTTAACACAAACCAGGTCCATGTTTTCTCCCTACTAGTCACTTTTCAATGCATATGTTAATGCTTTTAATACAGTATATAGTAAGTGCTATCAAGTGTAGATCTTTCAAATGAGAGACTCCCGAGTAAAGGGTGCATGCATGAATTATCATGGTCGCTGGAGAAGGCTGACCCCAGCGCGGGAGGACTGCGCTGAATACATTAGTCTCAGAAGGTGTAACGTCATATAGTTACAATGCTGCCACGATTCTCGTCACTGACACCATGGGTCACACCATGGGTCACACCATGGCATTTTGTAAGCCTCCCACGCTCCCTCCTTCAAAATATCGTGATCTCTAATGGGTCGAAATCCAGATTCCGCAAAACAGTACTCTGGGAAGATGCGCACGATAAACCAAACCAGAAGGGTCACCGACTCTGCGAACTCTTGCGTCTTCCGGCGTCCACCTCTGGACCCTAAAACCTCTGCTTCCCGGCGGCTTCCATGTAGCGTGACTGAATGCATCGAAGCTCCCTCCCGGAGGCGAATTTGTACAGGCACACCTTGTTAGATGGCCCATCAGGCCCTCGGGGCATAAAGAGACTATATGGTCATTTCTCCAGAAGTTCATCAGCGCTGAGACTCCGGTGAACTGGTCATATAGCTGCTCGACCTTGGCTGTGTACGTCACTACAACTTGCACATAGCGTGATTCAAATACAGCAGCAGATTTGCTAAATCGATAGACCTATAGCTGTTTACTAGGAGCTCTGGAAAGCGTGGGTTCATACCCTGCAGCAGTGGAAATCCCAGTCGGGTGGCCCATGCACGTATTCATACTGCTCTTGCGTCCGGCGGTATTTGAAAAGACTGCACGCATCGACCTCCCTCACGCAGATTTCAACGTTTCGTACAACCTCCGCAATACTCGGCAGTAAGAACTTATGGACCGGGGCCCCAGACAATATAGCGCCGGTTGGCCGAAGGATATCGTGTAAAATATCGACCTGACCAAACCACTGCTTTAGCTCTTCCCTAAAGGCATCCAAGAGATGGCTGTGTTCGTCCTGGAAATGACCGTAAGCTGTTTTCGAGCAGTGACCGAGGGATTGAACATCTTCGATTGACAAATGGAATGATAAACTTGTCAATATGGGCCATGCAAGGAGCTTGTCGAAACTGGCTGCCTGACGCCGCGGGGCTAGCATTTTCCTCGACAGTTTCAACACGGACTAGCAAACAAAACGTGGATTTCTGGCAGTGAGCATTATCTCTCCGAAGGGCATATAGCGTAGCTTGACGACAGCTTAAACCCGTTTTTCCTTTCCCTTCTTTCTCTCTTTTAACTAGGTATTATATGAGGTCATGCTTTGCGCTATTCTGGAGTACGCTAGTCATTGTATTTTGCCGCATTGGGTTAATCGATTCGTGATTAGAGATATATATTTCGAGCAAATCTAGCTTTTGTTACACACATTATTACCATTATGTTATATCAGTTATCATATTACGGAAAAGTTCCTTTAGTATTCTATCGGTAGTACTTCACAATTATCCTCCGATATCCATACATTGAACATAGTACAAGCTAGTTCACTGCTAATTGTCACTACCTATTTCACTAGGACTTTCGCTATAATTCCCACTACAAATTGATTACGCTATACTCGATATAACATATCTTACTTCTGCCGGTCTTAAACACGTAGCAAAGTTCAAAACGGAAGTGGGTAAGGACGGTTAAAGGTAGGGAAAATCGGGCCACCGAAATACGCTGACCGAATCCACTGGATCCCAAACCCCATTTAAACATCGTCAACCCGAACCTCACTGGAACATAATGGCCATGGAATCTTTAATCTGCGCTGTCCTCATCCTCATTATCGGCCGGCTATGCTATCTCACCTTTTCAAAAATAAAGACATACCGCGTGAGTGACCATTGATTTAACAGAATCTCAGTAGCTCATGCCAACCCAGACCGATTCTGCCTTGGGAGCTCAACATGGCTGCGCTTTACCGCCCGAGCTTCCCAAGAAATGGCCACTTGGAATTGACCGCATCAAGGACCTCTGGGAAACAAACGCAGATGGTCGACTTCTTGCATACCTGTGCAAAGTGGCAGAAGACTACGAGCCTCAGAATAATCTTACGCAATACCTATTGTTTGGACCGAGGGCTTTTCATGTGTTGCATCCTTCGAATGTGGAGGCTGTTTTGTCCACGAACTTCAAAGGTGACCCGACCCGTTCGTCGTAGAATTTATTTGACAACTAGCTGAGTCTAATTTTGCTTACCATATTTTCCAGTAGACTATGGCTTCGGCGCCAGACCTAAAATTTTTGCACCTTTGCTGGGAAACGGCATTTTTACTCAGGAGGGACCTGCTTGGAAGCACTCAAGAGAACTTCTGCGAAAACAATTCATTCGAGTCCAGTCCCAGAACTTAGACCACTTCCGTGAGCATGTCGACAACCTCCTTAATCGTTTGCCTTCAAGCGGAGTCATTGATCTCCAGCCCCTATTTTTGGATTTGACCTTGGACACCGCAACTGCTCTCCTTTTCGGTAGATCAGTCTACGCTTTGAGGGCTGGCATCGACCAGGATAAAGCGAACAAAGATTTTGCAGAAAGCTTCAGTATTGCGCAAGAGGGTCTTGCCAAACGCTTCCGTATAGCACCTTGGCAATTTCTCTACAATCCTCCAGCGTTCCGAAAAGCGTGTGCTAATGTTCACCGCTTTGTCGAGGGATACATTAAGGAGTTGGGCTTAGGGAACGTTGAAAATTATGATAAAAAACAATATGGATTCATAAAGCAAGTTGCTGACGAATCTCAAAACATGAAAGAGCTCCGTGATCAGCTACTGAATGTTTTGCTTGCTGGACGGGATACAACCGCATGCTGCTTATCTTGGACATTGTATGTATCGCATCGCCAAATATGGTTTCCTGTTGACTGCTGACTTTACCTTCCGGTCCTTAGTCGACTACTTGTCCGTCACGAGCATGTAATGGAACGTCTGCGTCGAGAGATTGCTTCTGTCATGGAAGGTCGCCCCATACCAAGTAGGGAGCAAATCAGGAGAATGCCATACCTTACTTGTGTCATCAAAGAAAGTGAGTTCAAACTATTTGTATGATTGCGATTCACGGTGTGAGATACTTATATTTCCGCTTCAGGTCTTCGTCTATATCCTCCTGTTCCGCTGAATAACCGCGAAGCGGTGCGGACCACTATTCTACCAACAGGGGGCGGACCAGAAGGAGATAAGCCCATGTTGGTAAGAAAAGGTGAACTGGTTGTTTTTTCACAGTATGTAAATTCAAGGAAAAAGAACATCTACGGCCATGATGCATATGAATTCCGTCCTGAGCGATGGGAGAGCGGCGAACTTGCTAATATTGGCTGGGGCTTCTTTCCCTTCAGTGGTGGACCCCGCCAATGTTTGGGTGAGGACTTCGCCCAGATGGAGGTTTCTTACACGATCGTGAGGATGCTGCAATCATTTTCGCACATCTCATTACCCACAGGGGAGCCAAATGAGCCTGTCGGAAGCGAGAAACAGCGATTGACACTGGTCTTATCGAGTGCCGAAGGATGCAAAGTGGAGATTTTAAAAGGGTAGGAAAGTGTCGGATCCAATGAGGTGAATAGAGCCGAAGAAAATCGGACTCATATTGGGGCCCAAAATGCTTCTGCGTCGCTGTCGTGACGTTGGCTGGTTCGAAATCTCGAGTAATTATTTCAAGAGAAAATGGCGGCGGCAAATGTCGCGCTTCTTCGTCAGCCATCGTGTGGTTCATGTACCTCTTCACATTAACAGTTAATAATAAAGACTCTTATATCCCGTGCCCGAGGATCTCTCAACCTCTCGCAAGACTATTAACACCAAGCCCCACTGAGGTTGCTCACAAAAGCGGAATGAGATATGAGGTTAAAATCCTCGGTAATTTTTTTAATGCCATATATACTCGGTGCCAAGGACAATCAATCAAAACATGCGTTCGCATTAGTGACAGAAGACAGGTTGCTTTTTATCACGTGACATGATCGCCGGCTCTCACTTTGTGGTCTTATTTCCTTGTCTCATGCGTGTTGCAAGCAACTTTCAGCGAAATTAAGTGTCACGTACCAGAATTACCATCGAAATGGTCTTTCGAAGTCAGAACGAGCCGCTCAAATTGCGCCATAACCGATGCTGTAAACCACTCAGTGATTAGGCTACGATATTCCCGCCCATGCATGCCTTGCATACACCGAAGGTTTCATCTTCCATAAGCGCCCGCACTAATGCAGGGTTGGTCACTGAGTGCAGACCAAATTAAGGCGGCAGAAATTTGGTCTCGCGCCCAGTGACAGATCATTGATCGGATTGCTGATAGGGTGAGATAACTCCAAAAAAAAATAACAAAGATAACATAAAAGCACGTAAATCCCTGTTGATCAACAGGTTCAAGATACACATACTTCCAGTCTTCACATACAAGATCGTTTGACTTTGCATCAATCATTAAACTATGGCAGTCACTCCGCAATTGTACGGGATTCGAGAACTATACCGTCCAGTTGATGACTCAGTTGAAGTTGAGTGGGTTTTCGATAACTTATTGGTGTTGAAAACTGTTAACATATAAACAGCATAGTTGCCGTTCATGGACTCAATGGTCACGCAACGGGGACATGGACATCCAAGCCGCAGGGCACATGCTGGTTGAGTAATCTAGCTTTCCTGCCAAAATATGTCCCACACGCCCGGGTTTTAGTGTGGGGCTACAATGCGAGCATCTCGTCCTGGAGCGGGAAGACACCCAGCTCGGACAGGGTTTTACAACATGCACAGACAATGGTCTCCCAACTCGAAGCTGATAGAGATGTAGGTACTTTTGGGGTCTATTAAATAGAACGCTGCTGACTGTTATAGCTCGAAGATGCAGCGGAAAGACCAATCATTTTTCTATGCCATTCTCTCGGAGGTATAATAGTCAAAAGAGTGAGCAATTTATGAATACATACTATCATTGCAAAACCAGAATCTTTTAGTCGCTGACCATAAACAGGCCTTGGCTTATGCAGAGAGTCGCCCCAAACTCACACATATCTATTCGATCTATACCTGTACATTTGCTATCCTTTTCTTCGGCACCCCACATCATGGATCGAGCAAAGCCAATCTTTTTGGTAGTCTGCAGAAACTCGCAACCCTTACAGTACCAAAAGCTGCTATGGAGTTCGAATCGGGACTGGTCAACGCACTCGAAAAAGAATCTGAGATACTGCAGAATATTACCGATCAATTTGCCCCTCTGATGCCTAACTTCCGCATTTTCTTTTTCTGGGAGCAGGAGAAGACTGATCTCAAATACAAAAGAGACTATATCGTGGAAGAAACAAGTGCAGCACCAATCCTCGACAATACCGAAAGATGCGGCATCGGTGCAGATCATCAAGGAATGTGCAAATTCCACAGTCCAGCTGATCAAGGGTTTAGAACTGCAGTGGCAGCACTAAGGCGCTATACTCGAGATGCACCTAGTGTAATTCAAAGGAGGTATCAGCGGTCTGCGAACGTGCAACGAGATGAGAAATTGCTCCAGGCTGCTGAGCTACTGGAAACAGCTCCAGCTCGAGATCCGGGTCCCTGCCAATACGTTCTACATACTCTTGGAGCTGCGGATAGTGTCTATCTCGGGAAAGCCAAGGACCCTCCATCTTGTACTCAGCAGGGATCAAATCTCGAAGACTGTATGGCGCTAGAGAGTTAAAGTGTGGTCGTATCTTCCCAAATTCTGCTTCCTTGTTAAATATTCGGTTCATATTATGTGTGCGTGCGGTTTCACTTCTTCGGCCCGTCAAAGTTGATAGCTATAGTCGTTCTTGCGTGGCTAGATACAGTACAGTACAGCTTGTCACAATTTGAACCATATTTTCTCTCGGCCATTGGTGGCATAACTGTTGATGCGAGGTGAAATCGCACCCAGAGTGTAAAACTCTAAGCCTAATAGCGTCTCCAAGCGACTTAGGTGATAGAAAAGTAACCTCGTGCCGAAGCGCCCACCATTCGTACCCACTCGTACCAAAAGATACCCGGGCTCTGTATAGTAGCCCATGCACGCTGATATGAAGATAAAAAGGCCACCTGAAGCCAACTAGATTGGTATCAGCTAACTTCAGTCACTTACCAAGATAACCGCCGAAGCAACCACAAGCACTGTAATGGCACTCCTCATCTAAAGATAGCTGACGACTCAAAGTTCTAGCATTGTCGCCCTAATTCTGCGGCGCCAAAAATGAAGAGAGTTAAGGCACTTAGGGCTCTACATAACGCTCAAAACGAATATTATTCGTGTATATAAAACGAAGATGATATCTAGCTCTCTTCGAAGCGCCTAGTAAGGTTGCTTAGGACTCCTACTTATTTCTAAGACATGCTCTAATCGAAAGGTATAAGACGAGAACCCTTATTCTTTTCTTAGGCAATTTTACTATACCTTATGCCGATATTTATATTGCTCCCTCCCTATCTAAGCAAAATAAGAATCTCACAACGCTATGGCCACCGGAACTATTCACCTTATCTCTTTTCGCAATAGTTTATCTTAACGAGCGCACTTTACAATTTTTGTTCTATCGGTAGCAGACCCTAGCTAAGGGACTCTGACTACGCTGTCGGTGCATCTATGGCGGGCTACCTCCTTAAATTCAAACGGAACTAGTCTCCTACTATAACCTAACAGCGCTATAAGGCTTTTCCGATTAGCCAGGTTTATTCGTCCAATATCGTTGGCTCCGTGGACATAGCGATAACCAAAGACTCAATTCCTAGAGGCAACATTGAAATTTCTGCGTCTTAGGTCCTGACTCACGTGGTTCTGCAGAGAATGGACAAGACTCACCCGTACGACTGGCTGACTCCTTACACTCAATGGGGCCAGATTGGATTGATGATCCTAATTTATGTCTTCCTTCCCAAATCGCCGGCTTTGTTGGCAACTGTAGGCAAAGAAGAAAAGGCGAAGAAGGTTCTGAAGTGGCTGCATCGCGGCATCGAAGACTACGACGTGGATCACCAATATCACCTCCTCGAACTCGCCATTGAGCACGAGCGTAGTGTTGCAACAGAACAGCGAAAGGAAAGCTGGCTAGCTCTTTTCCGTGGCACTGACGGCCGCCGGACTCTGACAGTCCTGTGGACCATTACTGCCCAGCAGTTTACTGGTCTGGTGCTCTTTAGCACCTTTGGAACCTACTTCTTCCAGTAGGCTGGTTTGCCATTGCCAGCATCTCCAGCTTTTGAACCCGCGTTGCCAGTTGCGTTGTTTGGAGAATAAGCTTGAACAACGATTGTGGTACGGAGTATATCTCCTCGAATGCTGACTTGTATGGGATATGTCGCGGGATCGGATCAAAATCCGAAACGTCAGAACACAGACGAAGGGAACCCAAGGATTTGATCCCAGTTTGTAAGCTGCGAATATGAAGAATCGTCTAAGAGGGCTGCTGGGAGCTCTACCACGCCTGATTCTGACCGTCGGTCGTCCGCACAAGCACGCTTGGTTAACACACGGAGGTAGAGGTAAATACTATGAAGCATTCGCACTTTGGATGAGCGAGCAACTTTTCGCATACCGTACAGATTGATAACCTCCTCGATGTCTCTTAAATAGTGCGTTGCATTTTCCATATTCCCACTCACCACCTATATTGATGGTCAGCATAGCGAAGATGTGAATGTGCGATTTGATCGGCGTTGAAGAACTCACACAAATTGTGACCATACTGAGCAAAGCCATGAGGATATCTTTGTATTTCTCTTGCTTTTTCCCGACCACAGATGACAAGTCTTGCAGGGACCTTTTCAGTCGCCTGTTCGCCCTTTCACGATACATCTCACCGAGTGCGCGCCAGTCTTGGCGCCCTGACGCGTCAGCACTGCGGGAAAGCCCATCCAAGCTGAACGCGCTGATAGCAAAGATCGCAAACAGCAGAGATACTTTGGCATTGCTGCTATTCCCAGACAGTCCAATCTCGCCCACCGTGCTGAACACACTTGGTATGTACATTGTTTCCCATGGGGACTGCGACGCGACCCGTGCGGGGGTGAAGAATGAGACTAAGGTTTCTCGGTAATGACCAAGTAGTTCTTTAGCTGTAGACAGTGCGAAATCGGTTAGGTCTGCTGGCGATTCTCCACGAGATACGGATCGTGGACTCAATGGTGCGAGCGTGTCTGCAGAGGGAAAATCCAACGGGCTAAGCCCAGTCAAGTCCAGGGATGGGGTTCGCAACTCTGCGTCGAAATTAACGAATCCCGGGGTTTCCAGGTTAAGCTGGTGCGGATTATACTGGGCCAAAGGGTCGGTATCTGTTATTGAAGGGTCCCAGAACCCAGGACCAAGAATCTCCGAGAAGGTATCGAGCTGGACAGGTTGCACCTCCGCATGTTGAAATACGTGGGAAGGTCCATTGCACAAGACCTGATCAAAACAGATACTCTCGCTTTGTTGGTCAAGCTCTTCCAAAATTGACACAATAGAGTTCTTGCCAGTTAGCGAGGCCAAATCGGCCGAAGTCTGTGCTTGACGGTGTCCTGTGATCCAAAGTGTCAGAATCATCTGAGGATAGAACAGGGCTGTGCATACGTGCATACTTCCAAACAGGAGCTCTCGTCTTGCATGGAACTCCTCATCCGGCTCTTCGTGGAGCCCCGTCAGTGGGCGTAGCCAAAGCACCCGAGGCGGAGGTTCAGGGATCTCACACTCGAGCCTCCGCTTCTTACATCGGGAACACTGAGGTGAGACTCGGTCACATCGCGCCTTTCGAGCGCGGCAGCTCAGGCATGAGCGCTGTGCTGTCGGTGTTGACATCCTAATAGGAAAAGTGGGGGATGCGATAGGTAAAAGAATCTCCGCCATTGGCAGTTGTTGTTATCTTCGGACTACGGCTCCACCTGCCAGTATAAATCACTCGATTCGTCGGATATAGTGAGGTTATCACATGTTGACCGCGGTGGCGAGGCTGCGATCATTAAAGCTATCATTCAGGATGGCTGTTGTGTTATCAAGAATTTTACTGATGTTGAGACGGTGAAGACGGTCAATGCCGAAGTACAGCCTTACCTTGACCAAGACAAGCCGTGGAAGGTAGGTCAAAGGTTTCATTCTCTCAGAGTTGTCTCCTAAACATTAATAGGGCGATCTCTTTCCCGAAGAAACACGGCGATGTGCCAACCTAGCTGGCCGCAGTAAGACAGCCAGAGAAACATGGTTAGTCGATCGCCTGGTCCGAACGTTGACAGCCAAGTTTATCGATAAAACAACGTCGAACTTCTATGGCGAAAACAAACATACCTATACAAGTGAAGCGGTTTGCTCTGTAGCTATGACATTTGACATTGGCCCGGGCGCTAAAGCCCAGCGATTACACCGAGACGACAAGAATTACCATGTAGATCATGAGGATCAGACAGCAACA
>ERZ1673737.3313-NODE-3313-length-12364-cov-15.382566_pt1 | contig 12364 bp, 8 predicted proteins | sample MGYA00580211_ERZ1673737 | MGnify/ENA primary metagenome ERZ1673737 (study PRJEB41218, sample SAMN15661789) | gut metagenome | host: Homo sapiens | place: Canada: London | collected 2015-08-20/2019-03-30 | study: EMG produced TPA metagenomics assembly of... | reverse complement strand
ACATTTTGCAATACCGGGCTGACCAGTGTGACCTTACATGAGGGACTGACGAAGATCGAAGATTGGGCGTTTCATGATTGCCTTAAGCTGAAAAAGATCCGTATTCCGAAATCAGTTACAGATATTGGTGGACTGGCATTAGGAATACGTTATAACACGGGAAATGGTGCAGAGGAAGTTATTCCCGGTGGTTTTACAGTAGAAGGTTATACAGGTTCGGCAGCGGAACGATATGTAAAGAGGATACATCAATTTGAAAATTTATATCATGTATTTTTTACAGATGTGAAATTTGTTTCCATTGGCGGACAGACTGCAGCGGTTACCAATATTAGCAAAGCAAAGATATCTGCACTTAAGACCAGGGCCTTTACCGGAAAGCCGCTGACCCAGGCACTCACCATAACCTACGGCGGTAAAAAGCTTGTAAACGGCAGGGATTACACCCTTACCTGGAAGAATAATAAAAACATCGGAATTGCATCCGTTACTATCAAAGGAAAAGGAAAATATAATGGTTCTGTTACAAAAAAATTCCGGATCACGGTTCAGAAAAACGCGGTCTATACAGTCAGCAGGCTGAAATATAAGATATCCAATGCAGACACATCCGGCAAGGGAACCGTAGTCTTTACCGGAGCTACGGACAAGGCAGCAAGAAAGGCCCTTACGATCCCGACGACAGTAAAGATTGGTGGAAAGAGCTTTCGTGTAACAGCCATTGGCACCTCTGCAATGTCCGGAGCGAAGAAGCTGACAACAGTGAAAATCGGAGCGAATATAATGACAGTAGGTGCGAAAGCCTTCTACGGCTGCAGTAAACTCTCCAATGTAACGATCTTCGGCACAAAGCTTACGACAGCGAAGACCGGAGCCAATGCATTTAAAGGAATTCGCTCCAATTGCAGATTTAAAGTACCGGCTTCCAGGGTAAGTGCATACAAAAAACTCCTCCGTGCAAAGGGTGCCGGACCAAAGATAATCGTGACAAAATAACAGAAAAACCGAAAAAATAGAAAACTTTTGAAAAAAGGTGTTGACATACAAGATCCACTTTGCTATACTATCACTTGTCGCGAGGGAGAAAATAAAAAATCCCAAGGAAATGCGGTCATGCGGAAGTGTCGGAACTGGCAGACGAGCAAGACTAAGGATCTTGTGAGCATTGCGCTCGTGTGGGTTCAAGTCCCATCTTCCGCATTGGAAATTTCCAAAGAAATGCGATATGCGGAAGTGTCGGAACTGGCAGACGAGCAAGACTAAGGATCTTGTAAGCATTGCGCTTGTGTGGGTTCAAGTCCCATCTTCCGCATGACTTTAAAACAGAGCTGTGAATTGCAGCTCTGTTTTTGGCTATATGAAAGTAAATTATTGCATGTCTGCACTGGTGAGAAGCTGAAATGGGAAGATCTGCGTGATATATTTGTATTCATTTCATATACAATAGGATAATTTTGGACATCTTAAGGGCTGATCAGACCGTAACTCCAATATTTTTTGAATTATTTTTTCAGAAAAGAGGAATTTGTGGTTTTGTGTAGAATATAATTAACAGAGGGTATTTTGTCGCCGCTGTTTGTCAGACTGTGGAGGAAATGCTTATGAACATCAGAGAGAGCATGGAACAGAGAGAACGGGAGCTTTTGAGTCCTTATGCTTCTCACAGCGCAGATACCAGAGGCCGGGAGCACCCGGAAGAGGAATGCGATGTGCGGACAATGTATCAGAGAGACAGAGACAGGATCCTTCATTGTAAGGCTTTTCGCCGTATGAAGGATAAAACACAGGTGTTTCTGGCACCACAGGGAGATCATTACCGTACCAGGCTGACACATACACTGGAGGTATCGCAGATCGCCCGGACTATTGCCAAGGCACTTCGCTTAAATGAAGATCTGGTGGAAGCGATCGCTCTGGGACATGATCTGGGGCATACGCCTTTTGGACATGCAGGAGAGAGAGCGCTGGATCAGGTACATCCGGGTGGCTTTGCACACTATAGGCAGAGCGTCCGGGTCGTGGAAGTACTGGAGAAGAACGGAAACGGGCTGAACCTTACCTGGGAAGTCCGCAATGGGATCATGAATCACCGCACCAGTGGAAATCCTTTCACACTGGAAGGACAGGTGGTACGTTTTTCTGACAAGATCGCCTATATCCACCATGATATGGACGATGCCCAGCGGGCAGGGATCATCACAGAGGATGATATTCCTATTACAATGAGAACTTTTCTGGGCTATACCACGAGAGAACGGCTGAATACTTTCGTACATAATATTATAGAGAACAGTATGGATAAAGACAGCATCTCCATGTCGCCGGATGTTTTTGAGGCGATGATGGAGCTTCGGGCGCTGATGTTCCGGAATGTCTATGAGAATCCGGTTGCCAGGAAGGAAGAGGATAAAGTGATCCAGATGCTGAGTGAACTGTACGGATATTATACTGACCATCCGGAGGCAATGTCCCGGGAATACAGGGAACTAGTGGAATACCGGGGAGTACCTAAGGAACAGGCAGTATGTGATTATATTTCGGGAATGACGGATCAGTATTCCATGGAGAAATTCAGGGAGATCTATATACCGAGAGCCTGGGAGGTCTATTAAATGGAAAAGAGGGATAAGCATGCGTTATTCAGATGACATCATAGAAGAAGTCCGAATGAAAAATGACATTGTAGACGTGATATCCCAGTATGTGAAACTGACACGGAGGGGGAGTTCCTATTTTGGGCTGTGTCCCTTCCATAATGAGAAAACCCCTTCCTTTTCCGTAACGCCATCCAAGCAGATGTATTACTGCTTTGGCTGCGGGGCAGGAGGAAACGTATACAATTTTATCATGGAATATGAGAATTACTCGTTTGGTGAGGCGCTGTCACATCTGGCTGACCGGGCAGGGGTAGAGCTTCCGAAGATCGAGTATTCCAGAGAAGCCAGAGAAAAAGCAGAACAGAGAGCAAATCTTCTGGAGATCAACAAGCTGGCAGCGCAGTACTTTTATTATCAGCTCCGAAGAGAAGGCGGAAAGACGGCTTACGGATATCTGACAGGAAGAGGTCTTTCCGAGGAAACCATCCGTAAATTCGGTCTTGGATATTCGGATAAGTATAGTGATGATCTGTACAAATATCTTAAGGGTAAGGGCTACAGTGATGAACTTCTCAGGGAATCCGGCCTGTTCAATGTAGATGAGCGGCGAGGCATGTATGATAAGTTCTGGAACCGTGTGATCTTCCCGATCATGGATGTAAACAACCGGGTCATTGGTTTCGGAGGTCGTGTCATGGGAGATGGCAAGCCCAAGTACCTGAATTCACCGGAGACGAAGATCTTTGATAAGAGCCGGAATCTTTACGGGCTGAATGTGGCCAGGACCACCAGGAAGAATTATCTGATCCTCTGTGAGGGATATATGGATGTGATCGCCATGCATCAGGCAGGCTTTACCAATGCAGTGGCGTCGCTTGGAACTGCACTGACCTCTGGACATGCAAGTCTTGTGAAACGTTACACCAAGGAAGTCCTGCTTCTTTATGACAGTGACGGTGCAGGGATCCGGGCGGCACTTCGTGCAATCCCGATCCTGCGGGAGGCGGGAGTCACGTCCAGGGTAGTAAGCCTGAAGCCCTGGAAGGATCCGGACGAGTTCATCAAGAATGAAGGAGCGGAGGCCTTTGAGGAACGTCTGAACCGGGCCATGGACAGCTTTATGTTTCGTGTACATATTGCGGAACAGGAATTTGCCATGGATGCACCCCAGGGACAGAATCAGTTTTTTGAGCGGTGTGCCGGGATGCTTCTGGAGCTTTCCGATGAACTGGAGAGGAATCTTTATATAGAAGCCATTGTAAAGGAATACGGCCGCTATGGAGTGGGCACGGAGGATATCCGGAAAAGGGTCAACACGCTGGCTCTGAAGGGAACGCCTGCAGAGAAACGGATCCAGCCAAAGTCCGGGACTCCGGAAACAAAGAAAAAGGAATCCGCCGCAGACAAAGCACAGAAGCTGATGCTGACCTGGCTTGTAAATTATCCGGGTATTTTTGAACAGGTGGAAAAATACATTTCCCCTTCCGATTTTGTGGTACCGCTGTATAAAGAGGTAGCCCAGATGCTGTTTGAACAGCATAAGGAGGGAGAGACCAATCCGGGAAAGCTTCTCAACGCCTTTACAGACAGTGAGGAGCAGCGGGAGGTGGCATCTCTTTTTAACGCCACCATTCATCTGGAAAACGAAGGAGAACAGCAGAGGGCTTTTTCCGATGCGCTGCTGCGGATCAAGGAAGAAAGCCTCAAAGAAAAAAACCGTACCTGGGACCCGTCAGACATGGCCGGGCTTCAGGAACTGATAAAAGCAAAAAAAGAACTGGAAGACCTTGGAAGAAAGAGGCAGCAGCTGCATATTTCTTTCAATTAAGGATAAAATATAAACACTATATGGAGGTATAGAGCACCTATGGAAATGAATATGGCAAAATTCAGCGAGAAACTTGTAGAGCTTCTTGAACTTGCAAAAAAGAAAAAGAATGTGCTGGAATATCAGGAGATCAGTGACTTTTTCAAGGACTCTCCACTGGAAGTGGATCAGATGGAGAAGGTTTTTGACTTCCTGGAGGCCAGCGGTGTGGACGTTCTCCGTATCACAGAAAACAGCGGTGACGAACTCCTCCTTGATAACGATATGGATATGGATGGGATGGAAGATGAAGAAGAGGTAGAGCTTGATAAGATCGACCTCTCTGTACCGGAAGGTGTCAGCATTGAGGATCCGGTCCGTATGTACCTGAAAGAGATTGGTAAAGTCAGTCTGTTAAGTGCAGATGAGGAGATCGAGCTTGCCAAGAGAATGGAAAAGGGTGATGAAGCTGCCAAGAAACGTCTGGCAGAAGCCAATCTCCGTCTTGTTGTCAGCATTGCAAAGCGTTATGTTGGACGTGGAATGCTGTTCCTCGATCTGATCCAGGAGGGAAATCTTGGTCTTATCAAAGCCGTTGAAAAATTTGATTACAGAAAAGGCTACAAGTTCAGTACCTATGCAACCTGGTGGATCCGTCAGGCTATCACAAGAGCCATTGCAGATCAGGCACGTACCATCCGTATCCCTGTGCATATGGTTGAGACCATCAACAAGCTGATCCGTGTTTCACGTCAGCTGCTCCAGGAGCTTGGACGTGAACCTTCACCGGAGGAGATCGCTGAGGAGATGGACATGCCGGTGGACCGTGTACGTGAGATCCTTAAGATCTCCCAGGAGCCGGTATCTCTGGAAACTCCTATCGGTGAGGAGGAAGACAGTCATCTTGGCGATTTCATCCAGGATGATAATGTTCCGGTACCTGCAGATGCAGCTGCATTTACACTTCTGAAGGAGCAGCTGGTAGAAGTCTTAAGTACGCTTACTGACCGTGAGCAGAAGGTCCTCCGTCTCCGTTTCGGACTGGACGACGGACGTGCCAGAACTCTGGAGGAAGTTGGTAAAGAGTTCAATGTTACAAGAGAGCGTATCCGTCAGATCGAGGCAAAAGCTCTGCGCAAGCTGCGTCATCCCAGCCGCAGCCGCAAGCTGAAGGATTATCTTGACTGATAAAAATATATCCGTACAGCTTTCCATGCGTCTTCGTGCCATTGCCGGTATGGTAACAAAAGGAAACCGGCTGGCGGACGTAGGATGTGACCATGGCTATCTGTCAATCTGGCTTGTCAGTGAAAAAACAGTTCCTTCAGCCATTGCCATGGATGTACGTCCGGGACCGCTTTCAAGAGCCAGGGAGAATATTACCCGTTATGGCCTTGAAGATTACATAGAGACCCGTTTGAGCGACGGGCTTGCGAAGCTTGAGCCGGGAGAAGGTGATACCCTGGTGATTGCGGGAATGGGTGGTCCTCTGATGGAAAGGATATTGAAGGATGGAGCGAAGGTCCGGGAGGGGTTTCAGGAACTGATCCTGCAGCCTCAGTCGGACCTTCCTCATTTCCGGCATTTTCTTTCTGAGATCGGCTGGGAGATCGTAAGGGAAGAAATGATAAAAGAAGACGGAAAATTCTATCCTATGATGAAAGCGGTACGTAACAATTCGGGAGAAAAGACTGTTTACACAGAGGAAGAAGCCTGGTTTGGACCTCTCCTTCTGAAAAAATGTCACCCGGTTCTTAAAGAGTATCTTCTTCGAGAGGAAATGATCCGTAAGAAAATACTTGCCGGTCTTTCCGGGGCAGAGTCTGTTTCCGCAAAAACTCGTCTGGCAGAAGTAAAGGAGGAAATGGAGCTGATCCATACAGCTCTGAAACGATATGAAAGCATATGAACTGATCGAATGGCTGAATGAGCACCATCCGCAAAAATTTGCGGAGGACTGGGATAATGTGGGACTGCTGGTGGGAGATGACCGGAAAGAGATTTCCCATGTATTTCTTGCACTGGATCTTACAGAACCGGTGTTGGATGAGGCGGTGGTTGCTGGTGCGGATATGATCCTTACCCATCACCCAATGATCTTTTCCGGGATCAAAAAGATCAACAATCATACCTTTACCGGAAGAAAGATCCTCCGTCTGATAAAGGAGGATATCCCGTATTTTGCCATGCATACCAATTATGATGTGATCGGAATGGCAGATTTAAGCGCAGAGCATCTGAAGCTTCAGGATACAAGGGTGCTTACAGTTACCGATGAATCTGGGGAGCAGCCGGAGGGGTTCGGAAGAGTAGGAAAGCTTCCCCATGTTATGACTCTTGGTGAGTTTGGAAAATATGTAAAAGAATGCAATCATCTTCCGGATGTGCGGGTTTACGGTGATCTGGATCGGAAGATCGAGACTGTGGCGATCTGTACAGGAAGCGGAAAGAGTATGATCGGTGATGTAATGGCCGCCGGTGCGGATGTATATGTGACAGGAGATATTGATTATCATACTGCCATCGATACTATGGCAGATGGTCTGGCAATCGTAGATGCCGGACATTACGGTACGGAGTATATTTTTGCGGAAGCTATGGAGAAGGAACTGAATGAGGCATTCCCTGCACTTAAGACAACCTGCGCCAGTGTGAAAAATCCATATACTGTTCTGTAAAAGCGGATCGCAAAAAGTGCTTGTATTCATGAATATGTAGTGGGACGGAATACGATTATCCGTTTCGAAAAAATGAATTGTGAAACACATGGCTGTCCGAAAAATCGGGCAGCTGTATAAATATATAAGCCTGTGGAGGGGATCGTTATGGAACAGACAATGATTAAAGTGACCATAAACGGAGAAACAAGGGAATACCCCAAAATGACACCGTATTCTGAGATCATAAGGGATTATGAGGGCAAAACAGAATATCCGGTGATCCTTGTGACTGAGAACGGAAAGCTCCGTGAGCTTCACAAGAAGCTTCAGCATGACTGTACACTGGGATTTATAACCGCAAAGGACAGTGCCGGTCGAAAAACCTATCGGAGAAGTGCGATCTTTATTCTTTTGAAGGCAATTTTTGATGTAGCCGGAAAAGAGAATGTGGATCATGTTGTGATCCATTATTCTATTGGAAATGCTCTTTATTTTACCATGAAAGGCAGTGCCACCCTGGACCAGGAGCTTCTTGACCGGGTGAAGGTGCGGATGCGGGAACTGGTAGACCGGAAGCTTCCAATCTGCAAACGCAGTGTCAGCACGGATGATGCCGTTTCCATGTTCCACAGGCATCATATGTATGATAAAGAAAAGCTGTTCCGTTATCGGCGGGTTTCCAGAGTGAATATTTACAGCCTGGAAAATTTCGAGGATTATTTTTACGGATTTATGGCACCGGATACCAGCTATGTGAAGTATTTTGATCTGCAGCTTTATGATGAAGGCTTTGTGCTGATCCTTCCGAGGCAGAAGAACCCGGATGTGCTGGAGCCTTTTGAACCCCAGGATAAGATCTTTCGTGTGCAGAAGGAATCGGAAGAGTGGGGCGATAAGCTGGATGTTGCCACTGTGGGAGATCTCAATGACCGGATTACAAGAGAAGGTGTGCAGAGCCTGATGCTGATCCAGGAGGCACTTCATGAGGCCAAGATTTCTTCGATTGCCGAGGAGATCCGGAGAAGGGGCAATGTAAAGTTCGTAATGATCGCAGGCCCGTCTTCTTCCGGAAAGACCAGTTTTTCTCACAGATTATCGATTCAGCTTTCTGCTCATGGTCTGAAGCCGCATCCCATTGCTGTGGATAACTATTTTGTGGATCGTGAACATACGCCGTTGGATGAATTCGGAGAAAAGAATTATGAGTGTCTGGAAGCCATTGACACGAAGCAGTTTAATGAAGATATGCTGAATCTTCTTTCGGGAAAAAACGTGGATCTTCCTACATTTAATTTCAAGACCGGATGCAGGGAATACCGGGGAGACCAGCTTCAGCTTGGAAAAGATGATATCCTGGTTATCGAAGGCATTCACGGGCTTAATGACAAGCTGAGTTATGCCCTTCCAAAAGAGAGTAAGTTTAAGATCTATATCAGTGCGTTGACACAGCTGAACATTGATGAGCATAACCGGATCCCCACAACGGATGGAAGACTGATACGTCGAATTGTCCGTGATGCACGTACACGTGGAACTTCCGCAAAGGATACCATTGCAAGGTGGCCTTCTGTACGGAGAGGCGAGGAGCAGAATATTTTTCCGTTCCAGGAGGAAGCAGATGTGATGTTTAATTCAGCTCTTGTGTATGAGCTTGCCTGCCTGAAGGTTTATGCGGAACCGCTGCTTTTTGGAATTGACAAGAGTGAACCGGAGTATCAGGAGGCGAAGCGGCTTTTGAAGTTCCTGGATTATTTTGTGCCGGTGCCCAGTGAGGGTGTTCCGTTTAATTCGCTTCTGAGGGAGTTTATTGGCGGTAGTTGTTTTAATGTATAAATTAATTGTATGAATAAAAAAAGCTATGTGTAGATATAAGGCTCTATGCAATGCAGATATCGGTTGGCACAAAGATGAGAAGATTAGGATTTCTCTGTGCATAGGATCTGTGGTGTGTGGAGCCTTTTGAGTGTGAATCGGAAAAGTTAAAGTCCTCTGTGGTGCTGCGGATGGATGACGGGATTTACAGGACTTAAAGGAAAGGGAAAATGATCATGAAAGAAAAAATACAATTGACAAAACTGGCTCCAAACTGTGGCTGTGCAGCTAAGGTAGGACCGGGGACTCTGGCGGGAGTTCTTGGCGGGCTGCCAAAGTTCTGTGATCCGGATCTTCTGGTTGGAACGGACACTTCGGATGATGCTGCAGTTTACCGGGTGAGTGATGATCTGGCGCTGATCCAGACACTGGATTTTTTTACGCCTGTGGCAGATGATCCTTATGATTTCGGGCAGATCGCGGCGGCCAATGCGTTGAGTGATGTATATGCTATGGGTGGAACTCCAAAGACGGCTTTGAATATTGTGGCGTTTCCGAAGGATATGGATGTGGAGATTCTCGGGGAGATCCTGCGTGGTGGTGCAGATAAGGTGATGGAGGCTGGTGCGGTTCTTGCCGGTGGCCATACGATCCAGGATGATACACCAAAGTATGGGCTCAGTGTGACGGGTTTTGTAGATCCGAGGAAGTTCTGGAAGAATTTTGGAGCGCAGACCGGAGATAAGCTGATCCTGACGAAGGCGCTGGGTGCGGGGATCGTGAATACGGCGATCAAGGCGGATCTGGTGACGGAAGGTGCACGTAAGGCGGTTTTGGCTTCCATGAAGAAACTGAACCGGGATGCCTGTGAGGTTTTTAAAGAGTTTGAGGTTCATGCCTGTACGGATGTGACGGGGTTTGGTCTTGGGGGACATGCTACGGAGATGGCTGTGGCCAGTGACCGGACGGTTGTGATCGATACGGAGAAGCTGCCGGTGCTTCCGGATGTGGAGGAGTTTGCTTCTATGGGATTGATTCCGGGTGGGGCTTACAGGAACCGGGAGTTTGCTGAGAAAACCGGAGTGAAAAGTGTGGCAGAGCTCTGGCGGGAGGATCTGGTGTTTGATCCGCAGACTTCTGGGGGATTGCTGGCGGCGGTTCCGGAGAGGGATGTGCCGGAGATCATGAAGCGGCTGGATGCGGCTGGTCTGCAGGCTGGGGTGATCGGTGAGGTTGTGGATCGGCGGGAGTGGACGTTGGAGATCCGGTAGGAAATTAATTTACGAACGAATGTTTGGACGATAACGTCAGAGTGGATGGTTGCGTAGGGGGGATACTGCTGGGGAAAGTGGTGGAAGCAGAATGATGGATGGCGGATGGCGGACGACGGACGCCTGGGGGAGAGGATATCGGTCCGGGCAGGGACTCCGTCGGGGGATACTACTAGGACTCCGTGAGTCGGCTAAAAGCATTGCGGCAGGGCCAGAACTCGCCGTTGGCTCAGACAGCTGACCCTGCCGCAATAACGCCGACTCCCGCAGCCCAAGTAGTTATCACCCCTCCTCCGCAGCAGCCCAAACCGATATCCTCTCCCCCAGGCTGGTGCATCCAACTGGTAGGAAAAACATAAAATGTGCGGAGAGTATGGTTGTGAGATGCAGAAAAGGAAAGTTACTGCTCACTGGTAATATTCCGCGAGGTGTTTTTTGTGAGCGAAGGTCACAGAAAACCCGAGCCATACTGCGCGAATTTATGTGATTAGCATAAATTCTGTGCACCGCGAAGCGTGTTACTGAGAATGGAGTGAACAGTAATTCAGGAAATATAGGCTCTGTATTTTTTTAATATATTGTTTGCCTGAGGGATAAAAGCATGGTATTATCATATGAGCGGAAATTGAGAAGACATAAAGAATACAAAAAACAAATATGTGACGGGAAAGGAAGAATTATGGAGAAACATAAACATGAGAGGAGTACATTTTCCGGGAAGATTGGATTTGTACTGTCTGCAGCTGGTGCTTCGGTAGGGCTTGGGAATATATGGAGATTCCCTTATCTGGCGGCAAAGTACGGCGGTGGAATTTTTTTACTGATCTATATCATTCTGGCATTGACCTTTGGATATTCTATGATCGTGGCAGAGACAGCTCTGGGACGTATGACAAGGAAAAGTCCGGTAGGTGCGTTTGGAACTTTTGGTAAATCAAAGTGGCTGTCTTTGGGCGGTTGGATCAATGCGATCATACCGGTTCTGATCGTGCCGTATTATTCCGTGATCGGTGGATGGGTAATTAAATACCTGGTGGAGTATGTAAAGGGAGGCAGTCAGACTCTTGCCGAAGACGGATATTTTTCTGCTTTTATAGCGGATGGATTTTCTACAGAAACCTGTTTCCTGTTTTTTACACTGCTTACGCTGGTGATCATTTATGCAGGTGTGCAGAATGGCGTGGAACGAGTTTCCAAAGTAATGATGCCGATACTGGTATTCTTGTCTGTTGTCATTGTCGTTTATTCGGTAACAAGACCAGGAGCACTGGAAGGTGTGAAATATTTTCTGATACCAAATATCAAAAACTTCTCCTGGATGACAGTGGTTGCGGCAATGGGACAGATGTTTTATTCTCTGTCGATCGCAATGGGTATTCTGGTAACTTTTGGTTCTTATATGAAAAAGGATGTATCTATTGAAGGGTCTACACAAAATGTAGAAATTTTTGACACAGCGATCGCAATGATGGCAGGTCTGATGATCATTCCGGCAGTGTTTGCATTTTCCGGTGGAGATCCGGATACGTTACAGGCGGGACCGGCACTGATGTTTATTACGATTCCGAAGGTATTCGCAAGCATGGGATTTGGAACTCTGGTTGGAATCCTGTTTTTTATACTGGTTCTCTGTGCAGCTCTGACCAGTTCTATTGCACTGACTGAGAGTGCAGTATCTACTTTTCAGGATGAACTGAAATGGGGGCGCAAGAAGGCGACAGTATTTGTCGGAATTATCATGGTTGTTCTCGGAAGTCTTTCTTCTCTTGGCTATGGTCCTCTGGCGTGTGTTAAGATCATTGGAATGCAGTTCCTTGATTTCTTTGATTTCCTGACGAACTCTGTCATGATGCCGATCGCAGCGATTGCTACCTGTCTTCTGATATCCAGAGTAGTTGGTACAAAGAAGATTGAAGAGGAAGTACTGCAGGAAGGTGGTACTTTCCGCAGAAAAAGAATCTTTAATTTTATGATCCAGTATCTTTGCCCAATCTTTGCGGCGATCATTCTTTTCAGTTCTGTGGCAAATGCATTTGGATGGATTTCCATGTAAAAGACATAGGAGACCAAGAAAATTCCAACTTTACAAGTCTATACACCTGTGTTAAAATAGCAGGTGCGCAGCCAGGCCAGGTGATCGCGGCTGGACAGACGAAAGGGTCCAGACGAGGAAAGTCCGGGCTTCACAGGGCAGGATGCCGGATAACGTCCGGTGGA
>ERZ1673737.3312-NODE-3312-length-12369-cov-4.433815_pt1 | contig 12369 bp, 7 predicted proteins | sample MGYA00580211_ERZ1673737 | MGnify/ENA primary metagenome ERZ1673737 (study PRJEB41218, sample SAMN15661789) | gut metagenome | host: Homo sapiens | place: Canada: London | collected 2015-08-20/2019-03-30 | study: EMG produced TPA metagenomics assembly of... | reverse complement strand
GCCGACGTCAACGCGCAAGGTGGCAAGTATGGCAGTGCTCTCCAAGCCGCCTCATCTCAAGATAATAAGACCGTGGAGCTACTTGTTAAAAATAGCACCGACGTCAACGCGCAAGGTGGCATTGATAGCCAAGCCGCCTCATCTCAAGATAATGTTAAGACCGTGGAGCTACTTCTTGAAAAGGGCGCCGACGTCAACGCGCAAGGTGGCAAGTATGGCAGTGCTCTCCAAGCCGCCTCATTTCGAGGTGACCTTAAGGTCGTGGAGCTACTTCTTAAAAAGGGCGCGGACATCAATGCGCAAGGCGGTGATTATGCCAGTTCTCTGCAGGCCGCCTGATCTCGAGGTAACATTAAGACCGTGCTGCTACGTGTTGAAAAGGGCGCCGACGTCAACGCTTGAGATGGCATTCGTGGCACTGTACTATAGGCAGCCTCATCTTTATAGAATTTAGAGATAACAAGCAACTGCTAGGAAAGATTCAAAAAGTGGATTATTGATATCTCCGTTTCGGCAATTTTGTAAAGCCTATAACTGTATAACGCGTGGACAAATTATGATACTATTTCGCTCTGGCATATACGAAACGCAGGCATGTAACTCTCGTAAGAAGTATTCGTAACTTGAATACTGGAATTACATAATGTTCCAATAGTTACCCCAATATAGACTAGTGCCTCTTGGCAATAAGGGCGGAGAAACAATGAAAGAGTGTACGTGGTGACACCGATTTCCGGAACTACTGTATCGGGCGCTCTGCAGTAATGCAGCCGCGGGATGCAGAGGGGAATTGTTGACAGATTGCCTGCTCAAAGACCTCGATGTTTGCAGGGTTTGCATAGAATCTTCCAGTACAGGTATCTAGTTCTAGACTCCTGTATCTTCCATACTGGTATTTTAAGCTCCTGGTATTTATTACCTGGTTAGGTACAAAACGTCTTGTTTACGCGCTATCTACATATGGGTTAGCGGGTCATGTGATTAGGGTTTGAAAGATGATCTCTCTGTTCCCGACATGGAAGGCGATACCGGTCGCTACTGTAGCAGGACTCCCCCAGGGAATCAAAAAGGTAATACTCCGGCGGTAGGCGACCCCAAGAACTCACATCATTTACCCGATCATCACCCCAAGAATGCTTTCCTTGGTTGGTTTGAGTCAAAGATGCATGTGAATTGACATCTGTGCGCATTTCTTGTAGATACCATGTCTGTGGCGCTATGCTATGAACCTTCAAAGGCGCCACCATCTCATGAACAGCGCCATGGGCGGCGGGCTCCTCGGCAGAGGCGCATTCTAGCCCCGGTTACATCGCGCACTTTTACCCGCCTTCGGTAAAAGACATCAGTGTTGTGCTACTAATGTTAACATTGCCCAACATCCTTTACCTACACATTCAGAGATGTTCTTGTGCTTAAACTTAACTCAAGATGATTTTATGGCAGTAGACGGGCTCACCACTCTACGGAACCGGCTACGGGCTTCTTGCGCTCGCCCACTGTGTTCTTCAAACCACGTTCCTAGTAGAGGAAAAGTGGAAGATAGGGTATCTTTATCAGACGTAGGCTACATGCTGATGCTGCAGTGTGAATCTAGGCAGCTTACTCTGTACAAAACGCTAAGAGACAGACAGAGAGCTGTTGTCGGCATTTACCGCCAATCAAACACCCTGGAGGGGTTAATTGATGATCGAAACGTGACCAAATTCTATGGAGTTCTAGGAACCTTCACTTCAAGGTGATCGTTTCCGAGTATGGCAATAGGGTATAATCATAGACTGATGATAGAATGGCACTTTGGCGGTGTTGGGGAAGGGAGGGATGTTGTCGAGACCTGAGGTCACGGGACTTAGATGGGACTGAGCATTAGATAGCCAGAGAGCTCGCGTACCGAGTCTCTCGCTCTCTCCCCATCCATCATCTACCCATACATTGACATCTATTGCTTCCTGTCCTGTGATTTAGACCTTTCCTATTGTCAAGAAATGTTGCCTTCATTCCAAGTGTAGCTAGGTAGCACCTAATACCGCGACTTGGCTATAACTTAATCTATATATTTAAAGCTAGATTCTAGTGAAGGCTTGGTAGAAATATATGGAATTCTAAAATGGAGTGCTAATATTCTTCCCTTTGACACATCTTGAGCACATCCCCACTTTATATGGATGACGTCGGTATGCCGATCCAAGACGGGCCAACCTCGCATGTACAGTAGGGACGGAGAAGCGCAAACAGGCAAAAAGTAAGTCATACCGGAATAAGCCTGATCTCACGGGACCATTCGCTTAGAGAAGTGAAACATGGGATATTCCCGGGTAAATAGGCGTCTCGGTTAATATAACTTCACCCGACAAATGCCCCGACTGGCTCTCCGTCAACCCCGACCCGCCAATGACGCTGCGCCCATCCCCGACTTTGGCTCCCCCGGGATTTCTCCTCTCCGCATTTCCCTTCCCCGTTGATCTTTTCCCGTCCGGGGTCAAACACCCGGTCCCGGTATCGTGCCATGCAATGGACCCTTCGCGTAGCTCGCATTGGCCGTCCGCCACTTATAAAAACGCCTTGCCGCAAGCCTCAAAGACTAAAACCTCTATGGGCTAACAACCATGTACACTATAACGAATATATACGGTATGTGCAGTTAGATTGATGGACAATAGCAAAGCCTAACATGCCACAGTCCTTGCCGCGTTTGGCACCATTGGCGGCGCTCTTTTCGGCTTCGATGTGAGGTGTGTATTCATATATTCAGCCACAATGACAAGAAATTAACATGACTTCTAGCTCGATGAGCGCCTGGATTGGCGTTGATACGTATATGGACTATTTTGGCGCGCCAAACTCCAACCTCCAAGGAGGAGTACGTGATCCCCGTACTCAGTCTAGCCCAGAGGCTAACATTATCCACTAGATTACAGCTTCAATGTCTGCCGGTTCCTTCGCTGGCTCGATCGCAGCCGGGTGGCTGTCCGATATCCTTGGGCGTCGCTATGCGTTGATGATTGCATCTCTGGTTTGGATTGTTGGAGCGATGGTGCAGTGTAGCGCACAGAACGTGACACATTTGGTGGCTGGCCGTGTTGTCAGTGGACTCGCTGTCGGTGTTACCTCCTCCCAGGTCTGTGTCTACTTGTCTGAACTCGCGCCCGCTCGCATTCGTGGCCGTATCGTGGGTATCCAGCAATGGGCGATCGAATGGGGTATTTTGATCATGTACTTGATCGCATATGGCTGTGTTGTGGGTGTATCCGGACCTGCTGCGTTCCGTATCTGCTGGGGTGTGCAGGCTGTTCCGGGTCTTGTCCTTTTCATTGCGCTGTTCTTTTTCCCCGAGTCTCCTCGCTGGCTCGCTTCCAGGGAACGCTGGGAAGAGGCTTTGGAGACTTTGGCACTCTTGCATGCCAATGGTGACCGCCATGATCCCGTTGTACAGGTTGAATTCGAAGAGGTCCAAGAAGCCGTCCGAGTGGCGCATGAAGCTCAAGATGTCTCCTTCCTGGCCTTGTTCGGACCGCGAATTTGGAAGCGCACCATGTGTGGAATGACTGTTCAGATGTGGCAGCAGCTTTTGGGTGGTAATGTTGCCATGTACTATGTGGTCTACATTTTCGAGATGGCTGGCATGGTGAGCGTCGCCAATAGTGATGCGCGAACAACTTCGCTGACTATCAACTGCAGACCGGCAACACAACTTTATGGTCATCGGCTATCCAATACGTCATTTTCTTGGTGACCACTGGTGTTATGCTCCCCTACATTGATCGTGTTGGTCGAAGGAACCTACTTCTCATCGGATCTGTGACATGTATGATTGTCCATTTCATCATTGCTGGTGTTATGGCCAGCAAAGGAAAACCGGTTTCCAATGTAAATGGCAATGCCAATTTGACTTGGGAGATCAAGGGCAGTGCTGGCATGGCTGTCATCGCATTTTCATATATCTTCACCGGCATCTACGGCTTGACTTGGGTATGTCATTCCTTTCTTGATTACAAGTCCTTACTGACAGCTACAGGCTCCCACTGCGTGGATCTATGCAGCAGAGGTCTTCCCACTGAAGTACCGAGCCAAGGGCGTCGGTATCTCAGCTGCAACCAACTGGATCTTCAACTTTGCCCTTGCATACTTCGTGGCACCAGCCTTCCACAACATCCAGTGGAAGACTTACATCATTTTCGGAGTTTTCTGTACAGTCATGACGTTCCACGTGTTCTTCATGTACCCTGAGACTGTGGGTCGTTCGCTTGAAGAAATTGACATGGTTTTCGAGACCGATGTCAAGCCATGGCACACTCACAAAATAGAGGATGTATTTGGTGAGGAAATTGAGCGCCACAAGGATGTGAGTGCCAAGAAGGAGGGTGGTGGTGCCAGCCATGAGGAGGTGGTGTAAATAGACATTGAGTGAGCTGATCAGTAAGGGAAGCATAAGAAAACCGTGAGGCGTTGCAAATATTTATGAATAAATGAGAGGCAATATATAAATAATTCAATCGGACTGTATGGTTCAGCCGTGCAGGACAAAGAATATAAGCAAGAATTCAGCCAGACCAAAACTGGGGACACAGCAATGTTGAAAGTTTTACATCATTTCTCCCCACTCTTTCCACTCCGACAAAATGTCATCCCAGAATATAAGACACGAGGTCTTTTATGGACCATTGCCCTATCAACCAGGGTATAGAACCGGAAGAGTCACTGGGCCCCCGGGAAGAGCAAAAGAAACGGCTGAGAATAACGAACGGGCGGAGGATATTTACCACCATTTGAAGCAGCGGAGTTTTATCAAGACCAATACACCGAGTCATTTACAACGCGAAATCCTGAACATCGTCTACCCAGCCTACGGCGAGGTCCCTCTGATAGACGCCAATGATCATGATTTCAATGGGCCCTTGACTGTGAAACTGCATGCGAGGACGGACACCTCGCCACTGTGCAGTCGATGGTGTCGTCAAGGAAGCATACGCCTCTTTTCCTTCATTCTGGCCTCACTTATGCCATATGTGCTGGTCAGGTAGAGGTTGCTGACTATCTCCTCTCCGTTGGCGCACCCATCGCGAGTTGTGCGCCGCACAACATCATATGTGCACCCCGCGATTCAAAGATTCCCCTCCTTAATGCTCTCGCACAGCACGGATGGAGACCGGTGTCTCAAGTCTGCAGTGATGCAGTGAGCATAGGAGACTTCTATAAAATAATCCATAGGACCTTAGTTCTTAGGATCTTTAGATGTAACTAGACATTGCCTAATATCACTGGGGAATTGAGTAAATGTGAAGTAAATGACTGAATTTAAGCCATTAGGAGTGCTGTGCACCGCCTATTGAGACTGAACGGAATTCGGCATGATTAATAGACCGGCTCGGGGATAGTTGAAGAAATGATAAGCACAATCCGGTCTCCGGTACACCGAGTACGGCAAATCCTTGGCTTAAAAGGTTTCACCATGGGGTCAACTCGCAGTTACATAATCGATTAAAATGATGTGTGATCATTCCGAGCATGTTACACCGCAGATTTCGCGATCAACTCGAGGCGCGATTACAATTGTTTGTGTCATCATGGCCCAGAACCCTGCTCATGTCCAACAGGTATTGGGCCAAGTATTGGGGGACCCCTTGCACTGTGAGCGGTGCATATAGGTAGCAGATGACTGGAATCACTGTCACAGTACGGTGCCGATTGGATTCTAGATACATGGAGTATTGTGCTTCCAGCTGTTCCAGAACCCTCCTTTCGCATGTCCACCGGCTCAGAGATTATCCTTGGCTGCAAAGCAGTTGTTTTACTTTGAGTGCAGACGCCATAGCTGTCGACGAAAAGTGTGGGCCAACTGACTTGTTCCCCATCCCCTGTGGCAAGTGCGTATGCAATGGAAGTAAGGTTTGTGATCTGATATTTGACAGTTAGTTTATGAGCATTGCACTGATTCGCCAGGAACGAACCTCTCGTCCACTAAGAGCTAGAGCTCCAAACGCTATAAATCACGGCCCTTCACGGTGGCAGGGCCCTGGGTCGTTTGGGTTTTCGACAAGAAAATGGTCCACATCTCTTAACGAAATTCCCACGTCTATACCCTCTTCTCATTCCACCCTTCCCTCCCCCAACACCAAACCGAAAATCCCTAGAATTCAATTTACCTAAGCTGTTTTAAAAATGCGGAATGCTCATCACCCATTGGACAGTCGTATAGGAGCCGACCGGAAGAGCTCTCAATGAAGTAAAAGCTAGAGCCATGATGGCCAGACGTAAGATCATGTATATGACGATGCAAAAAAGCCCAATAAGCATGATTATTCGATACCAAAAGCGTTTTCGAGCATTGAATGCCTTAGTATAGAAGGGAAACAGGTTTCTCGACTCAAACAAAGCCACATACACAGGTATGTCACTCAATAGGCTGTAAATACCAACGAGAGCAATGCAAGCAAACGATGAGAAAAGCCAAGTAATTCGTTCAGCTTCAGAAGGGAACGGGAAATTCCATCTATAAAGAGAGGGGTTTTTGTTAGTAAATCAATAACAGCACTCTATATAATTAAGAGTAGATAGGTATTTACCCGGCGATATGAATACCACAGTAAAGGAAAGCAACAAAGGTATTGACAGCAGACACAATGCATGCATGAGATGGCTTATATAAATCAGTATAGGGGCTCTCACCGTCTGCTGTATCGACGAAAGGCCCCGATGTGATGATGTCAATAACCCATCGAGCACCCTCCGCAAAAACAGACAACACAGTCTGTTCCTTTATTTGTGCACGGAGATGAATCCAACCATCGGGGTTTGTCGCCGTCAGTTCGAGAACGTCGGTCGGCAGATCGTTACGGTCGCCTCTGACATAAATTGTGACAGCTGTGGTCATATCCTTAGGTTTGTACCACCACGTAGCATACATCAGTAAACCACAGGCAATATAAGCGACTGTCGCTAGTTCGATTGGTGCAACCGGCAGAGAATTTACCCATCTTGCTATCATGTTGCCCAGAAACCAGCTAGTTTGAAGGACAGTGAAGGTCTTCCCAAAGAATCTGCTTTAGCACGGTCTTCAACATCACGATCGTGGAAGTCCACGCCTTCGATTATGCCGGCCTGGATGAACGGTTTCATATCGCTTCGTCGAAGAATATAAATCCACTCGTCCTGGGTCTGCAAGGCAAGTCCACCAGCAAGAATACAGAAACATTTTCGAAGCGTCCACTCGGTGCGCACTGGATTAAGATCAGCAGTCTTGGTTTTGCACTTGCTCTAGTGGCCTAGCCCGTTTAGACAACCAAGAATCCGGCTCCATTGATTCACGATACCGGTTCTTCTGTGCTTCGTTGCACACTTTCTTCAATAGCATTGCTTGGTAATGCATATATGAAGCCTTCGCGAAAACGTACTCTGGCAAGAAGATAGTGAGGAGTCAACATGCGAGTTTCGAAATAATTATTCGTACAGTGGGCGAGTTTCGTCGAGGGAGGTCCGGGTGTAGGACTATCCAGGTACAGGCAAAGATTGTTGACAAACAGGACCATACCAGATCCCATGTGGAGCGGCTGCTGTCCTCTAACTGCCAGCTAACTAGAGCCGTTGAGTTAGAAGCGGCCATGGACCGGCCTATGAAAAACAGCAGACTGAAAAACAACATTTTGCTTAAAATCGGCCAGGGAGAGTGTCGACGGGGCTTAATTCAGCCTTTTCCATATCAGGGGCTGGCAGTGAGGGGCCCAATAGGGCGGTTCATAGTCACGTGAAGTCCAAAAAGTACCCAATGTTCGAGCTAGTCCCTTGGCGGTGAGGGCGAGATTTTGAGGAAAGAATGTAGAACGGTGAAGCTAGTCTTGCACTAGCTATAAATGACTTATCCATCCATCCATCCTTACATCCTTATTGTAAACTTCCACGGTCATCTGCACCGGACCGGCGACACACTGCCGGCCAAGTACACGACACATGTACGTACATGGATTTATATAGTTGTTGTAGCATGCATATCGTTCGCGAAGTTGGATCTCAGGTTACGAGATGTATATAGGTCTGTAGGAGGCTGCCACTCCTATTCATGCATTATAAACGTTGTGCACAGCACTTTTCAGACTACCGCTAATACACGCCGGTGGTGCAGTCGTTGGCCGCGTTAACAAATATCTGTCTGCCATACCAGCGGCTTTCTCATCCCATCGAAGCCTCCATGGGTCCACGTTCTACTACGCCACCACCGTTCGCTCCCTGAGGCGACATATTCGACGGCTCATTGTTACGGCACAAGACTCGCCAGCCAATCTGTGGGCTTTCTTATGACGCTTGGGAGGCCGGACTGGGCTGCATCATTAAGGAAGAGCGAGTGAATTATCTCTTTACGGCCAAAGGTAGCGCGTGGGCGTCCACAAAGATTGCCTTATGACATCCTGCCCGACGAACAAACCCCATTTCTACGACCACTGCGTAACCCCTCCGAGGACGAGATCCAAACAGCCGAGGTGCAATGGAGTGAATGGTTGGCGCGATGGAAGGTTGGATGACACTGTAGGCGCGCGAACTCCATGACAGGCGCTAGGATACATCCCCAATAATGGGATCTGCGATTTCTTTTCGTCGAGCGTAGACAAGGATCGTCGGAACAGACTCAGCTACCCAAACACTGCAATAAATACACGCAGTATGTGTGTGTGCGCTCGCGCGCGTGTGTTTGTGTGTGTGTGTGTGAAATTCATTTACCCTGACCCCCCTCGAGTTGGTCCCTTGGATTAATGTACAAGTATGATGATCATATTCAGTCTATGGGAAAAGATCCAGCTACTTATAGTCGCGGCAACTCATCTCCCTTCTGCCCAGCAGAGTGGCAGCCCTCACTCCTACAGACTTATATACACCAGATAACCTGGGATCCAACTAAAAGCGAGGGGTCGGGGTAAATGAAATCATCCATCCATCCATACTCTTTCGCATACTTTGAAGTTGGCTCGACCCGTATCGGCACTCTACTAACAGACTACTTAAGATAGGACGAGGAAGAATTTCACTGTCAGGCGATGCAGTTAGCTTTGAATAAGGCAAACACATTTCCCATAATATTCGATGAAGTAAGCTAGCTTTAGAAATAAACCATCTTTCAACAAGTCTTCAAGCAGATGGGCGGTGGATTTCTCCACATGCTATGATTACATTCAACTTGAGTAGCTTTATCGCTCTTTGTTGGTACCATGAACATTGGTCCGGTAGGTGGAAAGACCAAGAATTAGGGGTTGTGGGTGTCGACCTGCTCCGGCTTGCGTCGCGGCCGGAAGCGCTTGACCAGATTGCTCGTGTTCAGCGCAACCAGCTTACTCGTCGGCATCAAAAACAACTCGTCGATCTCCTCCAATGTTTTATCTTTGGTCTCGGGCATGAAGAACAGCTGGTAAAAGAAGCCTAGCGCGGCCAACCCGCCGAAGAAACCGATCGTCAGGCCGGTGTAGGTCATCGCCTTCTGCATCCCCTCGAAGTTGTATGTCACGATGAATGACCACAAGTAAAGGAATGCAGAGCAGATCGCCATGCCCTGGCTGCGGGTGTTGAAACTAAAGCTCTCCGCTGGGACTACCCAGGTCAGGCACGAATAAGCCCCGAAGAACCCCATGTACAGCACCAGACCGGAGAAAAACAAACCCAAGGCAGTTGCCTTGTGCTCATTGAAGTAATCGAGACCATTGTTTGTGTATAGGTAGCCAACACCCACCAGCGCCAGGCCCACGATGAACATCAGGATGTTTTGTGCCCACACGCGTCGTCCGAATTTGTCCATCGTGAACACGGCAGGAATTGTTCCCAAGAACAGAGCGCCACCGCCCACCATCGACATCAGGACTGACTCGCGGTCATCGAAATTCATCTTGGCCATCAAGTTCGACATGTTGTACATCACCGCATTGATGCCCGTCATCTGCCCGAAAAAGATCATTGCCGTGGCATAGACAAGCGCTCGTCGGTTGCGCGGCTGCCTGCACACTTCCAGGTACCTTTGATACCATTGCTCGTTCGCGGACTGCTCGACATCATGTTTGACCGTCACTTCCATCGCGACGTACTCGTCCAGGCTTCTCGGGTCGGCCATGTTGCGCAGCGACTTCCACACCGTCCACGCGCGCCCGTACTTGCCCTTGGATACCAGCCATCGCGGTGATTCTGGCAGGAAGCACATTCCAACTAGGAGGATTGTCGAAAACAAGAGGGACGAGCCCAGCATCCAACGCCAGCTGCCTGACGGGACATCAAAGAATACGCCGCCGGCCGCGTACCCAATGATCTCTCCGAAGGCGATCATCAGTTGGTACACCGACACCAGGTTGCCACGCACCTCTGGCGGCACACACTCCGAGATGTAGATACCGACACAGCCGCCTTCGATTCCGATACCGATGCCCAGAATGAATCGGCCGGCGAAAAGCATGCTGACACTGCGGGAGCCCGCACAAAGTCCCCCTCCCAGTGTGTACCACAAACACGAGATGATAATTGAGTTGCGGCGTCCAAAGTAGAAATTCAGCGGCGTCATGGTGAGGGCGCCGGCCATTGCGCCTAGCGGCATCAGTGAAGAAATCAACGAAATGTCGGTCGCCAGTTTCGGGTCGTCCAAGCTCGCCCACTCGCCTGATGCGATGAAATGCTTGCGGATACCAGGCAGGGCGCCCGAGATCACCGACTGGTCTAACCCACTCAGCATGCCGCTAAACGCTGCGAACACACCCAGCGTGATAACTAGCATGCGAGGGCTCTTCATGTGCACTGGTATCTGCGCGTACGCGATCCGGTCATACAGTGATTCGTTGTCGAGGTACTGGTGGCTCTGTAGGTCGCGTGACTCGATCTCGTGCTGACGCTCCTCGGGCGTGAGTTCATCGCTGAACTCTTTGCCTACGGCGTCAGGCTTTTCCTCGTACTTATCGCTCATTTCGTGTCGGTCGAATCAATCATGAAAAAAAGGGAAAAAGGGAAAGAAAGGGTTGTGTGGAGGTCAGAAATGAAGAGAGAAAGAAAGATTGGCGAGACGACCCCAATGTCCTCTATATAAGGGCTGTTTCGCCGAAAAAGTTTGTCTGCGGGATATTGTACCCCTCCGCAAGTCCCCGATTTCCATTTGCCCCAGACCAGACCCCAGAGTACCCCACAAATGAATTCTGTTCTTTTCTTTTACTGGAAAAAGGTTGTTACATGTGATTTAGGTTTGTATTATTGTGGGGCTGTGTATGTATAAAAACAAGAAATGCTGCGTATCAGTCCAACATTCCCAAGCACTAGAGTGGCTGCCCAAGCATCTGCATGATGGTAGCAATGCATCTAACTATAAATCCCAACTCATACCATCGAGAAGGGTTTCTTTTGATTACAGCAAGAGTGGAAGGCTCTTTGTGGGTATGCCGGCACCTCTCTCAATAGAGTAATGGATGAGCGACGCCTCAAACTTAGCAAGAAACCTTCCTTGGGCCCCACTCGGAAGGAACCAATTGCCAAGTCGGACGGCTCAGCAAGACCGGGGTTGACTGGGGCCCCGACTTACTTTTTCTCCGAAGACTGCCCGACCGGAACACAAAACTCCGGGAAATCGAAGCCGACAACGGCGGAGATACCGAAACAGAATCTGGACCGCCCTCAGGCCAGGTTTTTCATTTCTTCGGCCCCATAAGGCGAGAACATGATCATGAGGAGGACCAGGGTGCTACACTAAAATAGCTTCTGCTTCTGACCATTATATTCCTTTTTGATGTGCAAGTTACTGTACACCTGCGCTTCATGGATGATATTCCACTGTCAGGCATACCAGACTCGCTGAATATTGAAACTTTCAGGAAGAATTGACGTTAGCAATATACAAGCTCGCAACGGAATACAGACGCCGATACATAGTTTCGCCGATAATATTCCAAGCCCCCACGCTAGGGGAGCGCCTTGCGTGGCAAGACATCACAAATGCTGGTGCGGATCGGATTTCGTCCGAAGTTAGTCACATAGAATGCAATACAGCATGGATCGAAATAAGTTTCAGATTCTTTCCCGAACCCTATTTTGAAACAAGCTAGTCTATCTTTGATTTAGCTCCTTTCAAGATACCGAAATGCCTTGTAAGAGGAAGTCACGTGGTATCTAGTCCCGTAACTTACCGGAAATCTTTATACGATTGACGATTTGACACGTTGGTCCCTCTCATCGCTCGTGCACCGCTCTCATGCAGGCTGACCTTGGGCATCAATAAAGCCAGCTATAATCCTCTCCATGAATCTCAAGACCGGCTCTGAAATTTTAATTATTCTACAAATTTATTCGATATCCGAATCACTACAATCCCTCATACAAAGCGATAAATAGATTACGATGGCCGATCCGCTCTCAATAGCATCAGGGATT
>ERZ1673737.3311-NODE-3311-length-12371-cov-3.905245_pt1 | contig 12371 bp, 11 predicted proteins | sample MGYA00580211_ERZ1673737 | MGnify/ENA primary metagenome ERZ1673737 (study PRJEB41218, sample SAMN15661789) | gut metagenome | host: Homo sapiens | place: Canada: London | collected 2015-08-20/2019-03-30 | study: EMG produced TPA metagenomics assembly of... | reverse complement strand
AGCGAAGCGGAATCAGGAAAGACTGAAGAACCCTTCATTATTTCCATCTGTGCCGTCAGGAAATCCTTGATTCTCTGGGTTACTATTTATTCACGTGTTATCATGCTACTAGATGACAAGGCCGATATGCCTATTACATGATCAACCATCTCTTAGATCAAACTAGCAAACGAAGTTCTTACTCCAGCAGACATGGGTACAATACCATCTACATTGACTGGCTGCCGATTTATATCAAACGACTCCAATACTGACGATCCTTCACCTCAATTTATCTCGACAGGGTTGCGGAAACCAACGGATGCAACCAGACGGGAACCGTCAAATCATGAAATTCCCATTCCATCACACCTTGACAAATACTCGACCCCAAGCCAACCACCGGCACAATATCCCTCGATTCATACTACATCTAGCAAACAGCGGTTTCCCAAACTCGTGACGTTGTATTGGCCCCAGTCCATGCGCGGGGCGCCGTTTCTCGGGCACATGTACAATATCCCAACACAGAACCACGCTGGTGATCCTGCAGGATGCACAGGCCAAACCCCAAACTCTATCCCTATCCATTCCTCCCTACTTCACCCGCGTATTCTATATACGAAGCCCCCAATTTAGATCAAGCAGCCTAGCAACATAAGTCTGTTCTCGATTCCCGCCCGGGCAAACAAAGATATCCCTCACATACGCCACAATAAAAAACCACTAGGCTTCAGTTGACCATCATATCTTATCCTTCACAGAGTGGGGGTAAATAAGCACTAAAGCGAACCCTGCTTGTAATTGAGGCGAAGCTCACGAACCCCTCCTGGTGGCCATGTCAGCCCTAGTAGGCTACTACTACCTTCTTCCCTAGCTCCCTTCTATGGAACCGCTAGTACTGTACTGCAGTGGCGTAGCGTGTAGGCTGTCATGCGTGTGAGGCTTCCCCTTTTTTTTCGGGATGCGTTGTACATCATGTCATGCAAGGTAAGTTGAGGTCGAGTCTTGAAGATGATTCATTTTCTATTCTTAGGGTTTTACGGCCGGGGCTTGCCCCCGTTTACTGTGTAAGAGGGGCTGTGTAGTTTTGGTTTTATTCTTGATTCTATACGGAGGTTCGAGTTTGGCTTTGTTGGCTAAAAAGCACACTATGGTTTTTGATTTGACTGTAGTCTAATTTTGCAGTTACCACAGAGTACACGAGGTGTTTACGGTTTTGTTTCCTGAATGCTAGCTTGTTACTCATATCTTTATTGGTATCTATTTGGTTGGTGGTTGGCTGATGATCTCCCGTCTTGATCATATGCGCAATCCCCGATATTGATTATCATACTCCAAGCCCCTCATCTAGACAGCTAATGTTAGTTTTGCTTTGCTGGTTTCATATGAAAATTGAGCAGCCTGGCAATGCCACAATCTATAATTAAGTAAATGGCATGCGCAGAATGACATATGTCTCTCATCAATGTACCGAAACAAGTAACTTACCGGATCTAACCTGTTGCTTGGGTGCTACTTGGCAGGTCTAGATAATGGACACCCCTAGAGGGACTGAAAGTTGACTAGGACGGCACTATGTACACTAGTTGCTTTTAGGTTACTCGGTAGCGCGAAACTGGAATAATGAATCAAGGCAGACACAAATGCGCAAATTGCATAAAGACATGTGAGCCAGGTATTTCGCTACAGTAAGTTAGTCAATGGTCTTTTTTAGACCTGCGTGCCACGCACCTTTACCACCGATTTCTTAAGGTTGCATGGTCATTTGAAATAAGTAAATCCCCTGAGTTGTTCCAGGTTATTCTATTAATACTTGTGACCTATACCTGTAAATATCTACTCGGCAAGCATGCAGTGAACGAAGCACAGGGCTGAAGTAGTACACCGTAACCATGGACAAGATCAACAAACCAATCAACACCTCACATATCAACCCCCGGCAAAACGATTGTATCAGACCTCTTTACAGTAGAGTAAAAAGACAAGAACCAATTCGAAACATTATCAACCCAATCACACCCAAAACCAGTACCATCACCAGGGCCCGGCAACAAACCAACTCACCAAGCCCGATCCCAGACAAACCTGAAACAAAGTTGCATAGAAAAAAACACCAGCGATCGACAAGCGATCCCAACCCCATTTAACGCCAAACTATGTAATGACGCAAATAAAAGGCAAAAAAGGATGTGTATCCGTAGCCTAGCACCAACCAGCCCAGACCAGACCAGATAGGAACTCCACTGGGAGCTTCTCCCTGCAAGGCAGTGCACTGCCCCACCCCCACCAGGTAAAAAGTGACTGCCAATCACAGGACACACTTAAGATACCTGTATATATGATAAAACGACGTATTGAATAAGATATAAACAGTAGAACAAGAAATAAATAGTCATATCTAGATATACCTGTAAGAATATAGGGCTACACACACACTATACCCAGACAAACAAAACAAACATAGTCAAAAATACAGTAACAAACAAACACAGCACATACGCGTAATCCGAATACACCTCTCCAACCAATCGGGCTCTGGAGGAACAGACCCGCTTTGCACAGCCTCCTCCTTCAAAAACCTTGGAAAGTCGACAGGGGAAATGAATTTGTTTCTTTGGCGTTGCGCTGATCTCTGCTGACAGCGCTTCATGCTGTGGAGAATGCGTTTGTGATCTGGGCTTTTGGGGAGCCTTGGCGCGCGACTAAGTCTTTATAGGCTTGATCTTATTCGTGTATACAGTACATAGTATTCCGGCAAGGCCACGGGTTAGGGATGTACTTGTACTTGTTTCATGTTAATGGCAGCCCTGGGGTACAGAATAGGTATATACATGTACATTGTATACATGTATATACATGCATGATTCGAAATAGGGCTCTAGTTGCGTGTCTCATATCGCCGACTGCGGTGTGACTCCAATATCTGGAGGTGGGTTTACAAGTTTTGCTTTGCTTTGCTTTATTTTGCCTTGTGGGACGATGAAGATCGGAGACGGAGGCGGAGGTGGCGTGGCATGGTTCTACTGTATCTCCTTCGCGTGTATATTTTTGACTTTCGGTGGGCTGATGCCTTGAATTCTCCGTTATCAAGGAGACACGGAACCAGGGGCACGTCAGCAGAGCCGCTGAGTGTGTTGCCTAACGTGTGCTTCTAAGTTTGTGGCTTTTTGTAGATCATGGGACAGGGGAGATCTGTCAGCTTGGGTACTGTACAGGATCTGATCTGGATGGTTTGGAGGCGGTGTTTTCGAGCCTCAATTTGAGATGAATGCCTATCTGCATATTTAGGTTCATTGGTATCTGAAAAGGGATGCTAGGCAAGGCAGTCGTGTTTTCATGGATTGCCATTCTCCGTGGGACGCGCGGGAGGCCGTGAAATGCTTGGTTGCCTTGTTGGCAACCTGGATGCCCAAACTGTGAGTTTCGTGGACTATCACGCCCACCTTGGGATATACCCCATTAATAAATGACAAGACCGGTGAAGGGTTTCCGGCACATGATGACAAGAAACAAAAACCATGCAACAAAGGACGAAGTGTAGAACAGAAGTTGGGTGTTAAGCTTTCATGACTCGTAAATCTATTTATGCATATGATGTTCGTCACCTGTCGTCTCATAGATTACCACGGCCATTATCGTTAGATTCCGGAGTCCGCATGCTCGGAGGAAGACGGATAGCAGGGTTAGCTCTTGGGCCCTGGGCAACGTTGACTTTATTTGCGATGTCAACCCGCGCCTTGGCAAGACCGATAGCAGGCACAACCCAGTGGTTACAGCTGCATTGCATGCCCTGCCATGCGAATTTGCCGATATTAGCCCCGCAACCAGAATTAGGACAAGTCAAGCGACCGGAGAGGGGAGCATCATCGGTATGGGCTCCATATGTTGCACCGGCGGCAGGCTCGGATGCATCCTCGGATGGGAAGAGACTCGGGCGCATCCATGTCAAGGGGTGAAGGAAGACATGGGCGCAGTCGGCGGACGGGTTGATCTTGGCGCTGTTTTGCTTTTCTTGTTCATGCGGAATGATAAATGGGGTCGTTGCCAATTTGCGTCTGTGGATATAGGGTTAGCGGATTTGGTCCGTGTTTCACTGTAATAGTAAATCTAGATCAGGGGTGGGAACTAACCTGCATTTCCGGCATTTGATCTCAACTGTTTGACCGGTGCTTTCTTGGGATCGCATGGGTTGTTCATCTTCGAATCGCACCGACTTTAGCTCTGGAGCTCGACCACACGCCACGCTTTCCTCGACGTCGCGGCGATATAGCCAGCGCTGGTACAATGGATGCTCGGTGACATCATCTGGACAGCCCATTTCATGATACAGCTCGAGCTGCTCCATAAAGCCATCGTTAGGTTCACAGAGGGGCCGGGTTTCGCGCACCAGCGCAAGGGCAGACTGCGGTGTGAGCGCCCCGGGCTGGCGGTGGAGCAAGTAGGCGATGCAAATGGTTGCGGAGCGGGACTTCCCCATCGCACTGGATCGTCACATCAGCCACTGTACATCTTTCCATGTCGAGCAAGTCTGATCTGGCTCGGAAATGCCCAGAAAAGGGTGGAGCATGCATCTTGAGATTTGCAGGAACCTCCAGCCACGTGTAGATCGCAATTGATGTACACGAGATGACGTAGGAGGTATGAAGCCACAGGTATAGCCCACATCCACTGAACGATAGAGGGACAGCTGGAGAGCTGAGGGAAAGGGGAAAGACCAATAAAAGAGGAATTCGGCTTGTTTTGACTCACCAGTGTACGAGTACGCCGCCACCGGTGTCCAGACCGGCTTGGATGAACTTGATGGCCGCAGGGAAATGTTCCAATAGATTATCGTCATCAGTATCATCGACTCCTATAGAGTGATGCTCATAGCCCTCAAAAGTCTCCTCTGATGGGTTCAGCCGTAGCACTGATAGCACGTGGGAGATATCTGCTCGACTCATTGCTGCTTTGTTTTTCAGGCAGAATATACTATATTTGGCGGGTTAGAAATGTAAAACAAACTGTCAAACACGGTGCTGGCAGTATCGATCGCCAGCCCCGCTTTGGATACATCTGTTGCTGTAGTATCTAATAACAAAGTGAGACTAACCCGCCGACGTAGATATTGTGGCCTTTGATTTGATTCATGGCCATTTTGAAATAAATGCTGCAACTGGGCAGCAGAGAGAGAATGTAGAAGACAGAAAGAGAAGATCAAAAAGAAAGTAGAGAGAGCTTCTAAGAGTGAAGTCTGTAACTCTTCCCTACTTGGACAAGGCGGAGGTTGAGCCTCGGCGCTGCCAAACTCAAAAAGTTCTGATAGGGCAAGGGTATGACAAAGCAGGTGACATTGGTGCCTCAGGCAGCATTTTGAATATCCTTTCATTTTATATTCAGTTAGGCTAAGCTTTGTGAATGAAAGAGAAATTCCGGCTACTTGCACTTTCATGCTTTGATGTTGAACAGTGACTTCTTTGAAAAGATTAGATCTGTAAGTATAGGTAGACTAGCACTCCAGAGTACCCACTGTATGAGGGGCTCCACACTTTGGGGATGGTTTTGTATACAAGCCCATCTACTTATAGCTTTTCGCGTGATGGAAAGGCCTCATACGAAATATGATCGTTCAAGCTACATATACGCCCCCATTCATTTCAGCCAACTACCCCTCTTTAATAATATAAGGCGTGTAGAGCGCTCACCAATCTAGATCCCCTCACCGACGGCCCGCCACCGTACCATCATAACGCACACCTACAACTACACGCAAGTACTCAAAGCACAAGCATAATTGGATAGGGAAAACACAAGAAAAGCCTAGCCGAGCGGTTTACGCCGTAATGTGGAGCGCGGTTTATCCCCGACACACATCAAACACTCACCATGCTCCGATCTGATTTGTTCCAACAGCTGCAAGGGTCATCACAAAGTGAATGAAGGGCGAAGCCAGTGGTAGACTTGCCGCTGGGAACCCACAGGCTGACTGGGGCCGGTATTAACCTTGGAAGGAATAAATAACGAGATGTGACTCGAAGCCATATACGGAGCACAGGGCAGCCATAGAGGACCAGGCGTCGCGTCATACCCTGGACTACAGGTGACATGCACTGCTAGGCTGCAGCCCTCTAGGGCTTAAGGCTGGCTGCGCCTCAGGAGGTGATGCGGTTAATTGCACCCGATCTTCTCCAGGGGCTGCTGACAGGCTGTGTCATCCCGGGTACAGAGTACAGGGCGCCTCTAGATGCCTCGTGCCTCACTTTGGAATATCTATAGTGGCCTCTCTGATCATTTCCTGAAATGAGGTGCAGGACAGACGCACTGCGATGGAGTCTAGAGCTTAGCCAGAGAGTGGTGACGTCTTCAAACGGAGGGGGCTTCTCGCCTCCTGGATCCCAAACTGGGACTTGACGGCGACGATCGAGGAATAAGAAACTTTATTGCAGAAGTGACTATCCCGCCACAGCGGTTCAATACAATGAAGCAATGCAGTGTGGTGTTGTATTTGCCAAGTTCACTGCCACTCTCGAAAATTGAGTCTGTGGATACTCCGTACTATCATACCATGTCAAACTACATGTACTGGAGCCTAGCTTTTCAGAATATCCATGATAGGCTGGGTGGAGATGCCCACCGTCAAGCGATCTGATATTGAATACAGTACACGCCCGTACAATGAAAATAGGGCTTACTTTGTGCTTTGTATGGATCTCAGAAACCCCGTTACACCCCTAGCACTAGCCTACGTACTACAACTGGTTTAGCGAAGCAAGATCCTTGGAAAGGAAGACGCCCAGAGGTTTTTGTTCTGGAAGCTCTGCTGGTGTGGAGACCCAGATTACTCATCCTTCCCTGCAGCGCTGGAGGTTTGTTCCAACGTTCCGCTTTCTCCCTTACGAAGATCAGGCCATTCTCTGGGAGATTTTCGGGGAAATCACACTTCCCAGAGCAAGTAGCATGTCTCGAGAATGTTCACACAAGAAGGTTCACACCCCCTGCGCCCAAAAGACAAGCCGGCAGTGTGGCAGTGCATGCAATTTTAGGCGCCAAGTGGAGCGCACTAGCAATCAGTGGGTCAAAGTCCAACTCGTTGTCTGCTTTTTATGTGGAGGCAAAAGAATGTTCTCTCAAGATTGTTATCCGAATAATTCGATTTGCCTGGATCCTGACGCCGTATTGCCCTATATACTTCGTACAGTTCAAGTAGGTACTCATTTGAAGAACATTTCATGAGTTCATGAGAGCCGGGAGATGTTAAGCCTAAATGCCAAGACTTCCAAGCCCACGGTGTATATTGTCACTGGCTGAAATTCTGCTCGAGACCCTGCCAATCTATACTTCATTCTTACAGAGGCGTGACTCCGCATTTGTGCCCCTCCTTCTTTTACAAGTTGGCCACCGCTAAACCATGGTTTTCGAAGGACGTGTCTCTCCTTGCCATAGTCGTTCCGACCCGGTTGCTTTACCGAAAAGGCATTCCCAGCCCTGTCGCCCTGTCAGCCCTCGGTAACACTCACCTGGAACTTCGACTGTGAACCCCTTTCTGGGAGCAGATCAAGCTGATGGAATGTCAAGGTCACATTTACGAGGCGTCCAATATACGAGTGACAACCCCCACTCTGAGGTTTACCGCACGGGGAGCCATCCTGCGAGGTTCTGGTTGGTTTCCGTCAATAGTGTGAAGACTCCATATGGGGTAGAGAGCACTTGGATCAGCGGGGAGTCTGGACTACAAATTTTCTGGAAAAGCCAAGCAGTGCGCAGTTGGAACCACTAAACTTGTTGGCAGAAAGGGGGCAAAAATACGAGCCGGCGCGTCCGTTTAAGGCTGAGGGTCTAAGAGAGTTTAGGTCCCAGCCTTGTGTCATTCCAACGTGGTTCTTACCACGCGGGTAAGAATTAAGATTTAGCCTGAAAATATAATATAATAAATGTAAAGATGAATTCAAAATAATTAAATAAACTTATACACACTAAAATGTAAAACAATAAATTCTTTTCGAATTTGGTATCCAGGTATGTAACGTAAAGAACATTACATACATATACGTCCCGTCGCCTCTCCACCACGTCACCTCACAACACTTTAAGTCCGAGACCTGCTGTTTCAATTTCTCTCGCTTGATTAGTCGAGACTCTCTCCCTTGAGCCCATCTCTTGACTTGCCTGACTTGCCGATTTCCAGACTGCATTCTCCGGTCTAGCATTCTCTCCGCCTCCCTCAGCTCCTCTCAGCTTTGTACCTTTTCTGGGCTTCAGCTGGGCCCCGAATTGGAGTTCTTTTATACTGGTCCTAATTTGCCTACATAGCCTCTTTTTTCCCTTTTCTTTCTTTTCTACATTAAGCATGTGCGCGTCTAGTCCGGTCTGCCATTGAATCACAAATTGATTCTATGGCCGGATTGTGTGTCACTATAGCGGGAAACGTTTCATATGAGGCGAATCGCCCACGCCCCGAGGTTGGTCCCTTTTTCAGCCCTATTCGCCCCCGGTTTTTTATCTATAATTCCGACATAATCTGACTTGAAAAACAGACTTGCACTGCACAAAGGCCCTGACAAAGACTCTGTCGCGCCACTCTTCGCTTCTCTAAAGAGACAAAAGCTGGCCTCTCAACACTCTCATCGCGAGGTTAACGGCCCGCTTAAAAATCGGAGCCGGTTCCACGGCCGACGTTTGCACTCAACTGGATTGGGTTCCGGCTGCAAGGATCTTGATTTGACCTGCTTGTTTCCCATTGCCATCTAGTTCGACCTCCGATCTCAAGTCCATGACGTCCAGCCCGTATTGATTCTTTGGGTTCAGCTCTTGCTCTAGAATGGACTTTCGATCTTCGCATTCGAGTATTTATGATTTTAGAGATCGCCGTGCCTTCGAAAGATCTCCAACCGCTATGCCCGAGCTGTCATTTGCATCGCACGGCCCATTACCTATAGCTTATCGCTCTACCATGAACACTGCTCCGCCACCACTTCCTCCCCCTCCCAGGATTCACGACCTGGAGAACGGGTATGACGCTGGCTGGCATCACGCAAACTCGGATTCTTCAACTTCTCTCCCGCCTATCAACCCCAATTCTAGCTTATTTGGCGGCCATCGACGACCCGAGGCTGCGCCGCAGAGTGATCGTATGCAAATTGATGAATGTGAGGGGAGGCAGAGCGGTGGCCCCCTCTCGCGAAGCCCCGAAGCTCAGATTAACATTGAGCCGCCTCCCGCCACGGAGGGATTACCAAGTTCAATGTCGATCAATACGAATCCGACAGGTCCAATGTAAGTGACTTTTGCGCAAGGACTGCGCATGCGGTTTGGGCAATGCGATTTTCCTCAGTCTTCTTGTTACTAATCTTGTTATAGCCTGAGTGGCGAGCGCGACTTTTCTCTGCGGAGTGTGAAGGACTCATCAAATGCATACGACCAACATCTATTGTCAAAAATCGGAAAGCCCCTTTCGCCAAGGGGATCTATAAGTCTAGGAACAGATAGCCGAGGATCACTATCTGCACTCACCGTTCCATCCGTTCCATCACGATGCTCCAGCAATCTCCCTTCACCAGGACTATCAGAAGGATCAACACTTGACGTGAAATGGTACAACAGCCCGCAATCAGGGCGCGTTTCGCCCATGACCAAGCCCGGGTGGCGAGAACATATCGAAGGCCGAAGCCCAAGTGTGGAAAGCAATACGCCATCAACAGCGCTGGACTACGATCAGGGATCATTGCGGGATATTGGGCGGCGGCGGTATCGCGGAACGACACCCCAGCGGGAGGATAGCATCAGTCTACCGAGTCGATCGAACCGCGGAAGTTATGACCATGGCATGTTTTCGGATATTGAGGGGGAGTTCTCCACCGATGAGCCGGCGCCACCGCGGCAGTTCATTCTTCGAGAGCCCACTCCGCCGTATCCGGATTCAAGGCAGGGTATGAAGCGACGGGCTTCTTCGCCTCCGCGGGAACCTATGAGTGATGAGAGGCATACGCTGCATGTTACGACGAGTAATGGCGATTTGTCGCAGAGAAGGACTAGCGGTCATCCATTCATGAACACTCTTTCCGTCAATCCCAATTACCCCATCGGCCAACGGACGCTCTCGGCTGCTTCGTCTTTGAGTATCCGGACGTCGGGTTCATATTCGTCTACGCTTTCCATTGGGGGTAGCAGCATGACTAGCCTTTCGCCGTACGACCAACGATCACCGGGTGGTCTTTCCCCGAGCTCCGATCTCGATACCTATCACGAAAAATCGATCCTCAACCCTAGTTCCCCTGCAGCACTGGTCCAGCCAACAATCGCAAGGGGTCTCCCCGGTCCAGCCTCCCTCGAACCGCCTACAACAGATGCCACCGGGAAATTGTCCGTGCCAACGACGATCCTGAACGTTCCAAAACCCACAACTTCAAAACTCGGCGGACTATTCATCTGCGACTGTTGTCCAAAGAAACCCAAGAAATTCGACAACCCAGATGACCTCCGGTAAGAACCCACCAAACCCCTTCCCCCAAACATGTATACTAACTCCAAAACTAGCTCGCACGAAATGGAAAAACAATATGCATGCGCCTACTGCAACAACCGCTTCAAAAACAAAAACGAAGCAGAACGCCACCAAAACTCCCTCCACCTCCGCCGCCACTCATGGTCCTGCGCCGCCCTCATCTCCTTCCAAGCAGCATTCCACGCCTCAGGCGCCCAATCCTGCCAAACAAACGCCGGTCCATCGCATGATACATGCGGCTACTGCGGCGAGGAATTCCCCAATTTCCCTTCGCCAGATTGGGATGCCCGGTTCGAGCATTTGACTACTGTGCATAAGTATGGGGAGTGCAATAATGCTAAGAAGTTCTTCCGGGCCGATCACTTCCGGCAGCATCTGAAGCATAGTCATGCTGGTACGAGTGGCAAGTGGACGAATATTTTGGAGAACGCTTGTATGAAGGAGGAGCAGCCTGATAAACCCCGGGATCAGAGTGGGAATGGGTCGGCTGGGAGTTTGTCGTCGAATGCTATTACCGAAGTCCTGAGTGAGCAATGACCTATCTGTGTCTTGTCATTTGATATCCCGGATTTCGATAGTGACCAAAATTGGCACGCTTATCTCTCTAAGGGACCTGTGGACTTGTCCGAACCTCGACAAGGATCAAACGTGCCGCCATCCTCATCTCAAATATGTTGCTAAAACAGTATCACCATCATCACCACCACCACCTCACCTACATCCGACCAAAACAACACACAACCTTCTCTCACACGACCTCAAAAACACCAAAAAGTGGAATCAAAACAAATAACGAAGTGAAACGATCATTTGAAATTAAACCTTCCAATCCAACCCAAATGGAAAGAGGAAGGAAAGGCAAAGGGAGTTGGAACAGGAAACTTGCTGGGATCTTTTAAAGCTGTGAATTGGATCAAATACTCTGTGTATACCTGGTGCATTGTCCGGGAGGATTCTTCATTCTCATTGTCATTGGACATCGGTGGAGTCGGTTTATGTTCATGGTTTCTTTTCTATTGAAGCGGGAGGGAATTGATATTACAGTATTTTTTTTCTTGTCGTGTCTTTCTTTCTGCCTTTTGTGGCTGCTTCTGTTTGCGTATATATATCCCATCCCGCTTTTATACATACGCTCTTGTTGGAATGGATTGAGGTGATTCGGGGCGTTGTACATATAGAATCCTTTTTTATTTTCTCCTTGCATGGTAGCGTTTACAAAAGATGTCGGTTTTGAATGTATTTTTGAACTTTTCCAGATGAAAGCAGATGTACCACTCGGGCGTAAATTGTAGAAAGAAACTATAATTATGGACTGTGATACCACCCATCTCTATAATCAAACAGATAACAAGCAACAGATACAAACCAAACCCCCATCTACTCAGTAACACTATCCTTAATACCCCTCAAAGCACTCGTCTTATGCGCCGGATCGATAGCAGCCGCATTCCTAGCCCTTCTCCGTGCATCAGTCCAAAGCATAAACTCACCATAACTCTTAGGCATAACATGCACATCCTTCTCAACAAGGAAAGTATAATTAAACATGCCAGTAGACTTCTTAGACCCATGCTCAACATCTCTGACCTTGGAATCAACACGCACCTGCACCTTGGTGTACTTGGTGCTATCGCCCTCGCGCTCTTCGGGCTCCGTGTACGCAACTGTAGCACGCAGGTACAGCACGCTACCGACGGGCACTGGGTTTTCGAATGTGCTTGGATCCAGCGCGAGGAAGTTGGGCCGCGCGTGCGAGAATGAGGCTGCGCAGCAGAAGGCTAGTTCGAAAGATTGTTTTAGCAGGAAGCCGCCGAAGATCATGAAGTTGTGGCGGTTGCGGTTTTGCGGTTGCATTATCATGGCGGATTTTAGGACGGTGTCGCTCATGAAAACTTGGTTTTCTGGGCGG
>ERZ1673737.3309-NODE-3309-length-12378-cov-6.442262_pt1 | contig 12378 bp, 9 predicted proteins | sample MGYA00580211_ERZ1673737 | MGnify/ENA primary metagenome ERZ1673737 (study PRJEB41218, sample SAMN15661789) | gut metagenome | host: Homo sapiens | place: Canada: London | collected 2015-08-20/2019-03-30 | study: EMG produced TPA metagenomics assembly of... | reverse complement strand
TGACGCTACAAGAATCTAAGGAATCCCACGGTTTTAACCGTGGGAGTATGTCAAGATTGAGCTAATTTGTGATCATGATAAAGAAATTTTTGTAGATGCTGATGAGTTTAAGATATATCAGGTTGTTTACAATTTGATCAATAATGCGTTAAATTATTCAGGTGATTCAAGACACGTTACCGTACGTCAGGAGTGTATAGGTGATACTGTGAAGATATCGGTGCAGGATTTTGGACTGGGAATTGCAAAGGAGAATTTACCGCTTGTCTGGGAACGCTATTATAAGGTAGATAAGGAACACCGGCGAAGCTTTAATGGAAGTGGACTTGGTCTTGCAATTGTGCGAAAGATTTTAGAACTTCATAATGCGCAGTATGGTGTTGACAGTACATTAGGACAAGGAAGTACATTTTGGTTTTGCCTGAAAGTATCAGATGAGTAATGAACAAATTAGAGCAAAAGATAAAAAGTAAGAATAAAAAATAGAAACGACAATACGAAAAAGGGAGGATATATGATAGAAGAAAATAAGTCTTCGATGAAAAACAGTGTCAGAAGACTAATTATAGCAGGAATTGGTGTATTGATTCAGATTATCTGGGTAGTGGTGCTGGTAATGCGTTTAAACCAGTATTCACAAATTATTACATTATTAACAGTAGCTATTGAGCTTGTGCTTGTGTTAGCTGTATATAGTATGGATACCAATGCTGCGTTTAAATTGCCATGGATTATACTTATTACAGTGGCACCTATTGTTGGAATATGCGTTTTCTTTTTATTTGGCCGATCAGGGGCAACAAAAAAAGTGCGAGCACGTTATCGTAAAATTGATCAGCAATTATTTGCATATCTTAATCAGGATGAACAGATTATTGAGGAATTGTCAAAAAAGGATGAGCGGCTTGCAAATGACTTTAAATATTTGTGGAAATGTGCATCAAGTCCTGTTTACAAAAATACAGATGTGAAGTATTATGGAGATACCTGTGATGCAATGGCGGCTCAGCTAGAAGATATGATGCAGGCAAAAAAGTTTATCTTTTTGGAGTACCATGCGATTGAGATGGCAGAGTCTTTTCAGGCATTGCGCAAGGTTTTGATGGCAAAGGCAAGAGAAGGCGTAGAAATTCGTATTTTGTATGATGATGCCGGCTGTATAGGATTTTTAAATCCACGTTTTATCAAATACATGGAAAGTATGGGAATTCAGTGTCGTGTGTTTAACCCGATTATGCCGGTGCTTAATATTTTCATGAATAATCGTGATCACAGAAAGATTACCGTTATTGATGGAAAGGTTGCTTACACGGGCGGCTATAATTTAGCAGATGAATATTTTAATATCACGCATCCGTATGGGCAGTGGAAGGACAGTGGAATACGTTTTGAGGGAGATGCTGTGCAAACGGCAACTATTCTGTTTCTGGAAATGTGGAATGCACTTAGAGAACAGGATGTCGATATTGAAAAGTATCTTCCAGTATATCCTTATAAAGCAAAGGAACAGGGCTTTTTTGCGCTTTACGGTGACAGTCCGCTTGATAAGGAACCAGCAGGTGAAAATGTTTATATGAATCTGCTGCGTCATGCAAAAAAATATATTTATTTTACGACACCATATTTGATTCTAAGCGATGAGATGACAAGAGAGCTCACTGGAGCAGCAAAGCGCGGTGTTGATGTGCGAATTATTACACCTGGCATTCCTGATAAAAAAACAATTTTTCAGGTAACAAAATCGTATTATCCGCAGCTCTTAAAGCATGGTGTTAAGATTTATGAATATACGCCAGGCTTCATGCATGAAAAGCAATGTATCTGCGATGGAGAGATTGTTGTAGTGGGAACGATCAATCTTGATTTCAGAAGTTTGTATCTTCATTTTGAAAATGCAGCGCTTTTTTGTGGGTATGAAGCAGTTTCTCATGTAAAGGAAGATTTTGACGCACTATTTCCAATCTGCAAGGATATGTCAAAGGAGCCATCTGAAAGGACAAGACGCCTTCGCTTATCACAGCTGATATTAAGGTTATTCTCACCTCTTATGTGATAGCTGCGAAGCAGCAAAGCAATTTGTAGGTGTTAGATACTATAAATAAATCCACGAAAGGAAAAAGAATATGTCTGTTTTATTTCCAAAAATCCCAGCTCTCCTGCACGGAGGCGACTACAATCCAGACCAGTGGCTGGATCGTCCTGATATCCTTGAGGAGGATATTAAAATGATGAAAAAGGCAGGAGTAAACACGGCAACAGTCGGTGTATTTTCCTGGTCTACACTTGAGCCGCAGGAAGGAAACTTCCAGTTTGGATGGCTTCATGATATCATGGATAAATTATATGAAAATGGTATTTATACTGTGTTGGCAACGCCGACAGGAGCCAGACCGGCATGGATGGATGAAAAATATCCGTCCGTTCTTCGCGTCGAGAAAGATGGACGCAGAAATCATCACAGCGGCAGACACAATCACTGCATGAGTTCTTTAGAATACCGTTCACTTGTTGAGAAGATGGATACAAAGCTTGCGCAGGAATTTGGAAATCATCCAGGACTCATTTTATGGCATATTTCAAATGAGTTTGGAGGAGAGTGCTATTGTGAAAACTGCAAAAAGCGGTTTCAGGAATATTTAAGAGAGAAGTATCACAATAACATTGAAGAACTGAATAAGCAGTGGTGGACCTCCTTCTGGAGCCGCCGTTTTGACTCTTTTGAGCAGATAGAGCCGCCGTATGACAATGGAGAGCATTCTATTCTGGGATTAAATTTGGATTGGAAGCGTTTTAACTCCTGGAATATGAAAGATTACCTTGCATTTGAGCGCAGAATTTTAAAAAAGTATACGCCTCAGGTTCCAGCAACAGCAAACTTTATGAAGCTGTTTGAGCAGTTAGATTATGTGGATCTGGCAAAGGAGATTGATATTATTTCGTGGGATGGTTATCCGAGCTGGAATAATGATTATGAGACACCGGCAGATACTGCGGCAGAGCTTAGCTTTGATCATACAGTTATGAGAAGCTTAAAGAAGGATAAGCCATTTATGCTTATGGAGAGCACACCAAGTCTTGTTAACTGGCATTCTGTAAATAAATTAAAGCGTCCGGGCATCCTTCGCGCAAGCAGCATTCAGACAATTGGCTGTGGAAGCGATACAGTTCAGTATTTCCAGTGGAGAAAAGGTCGCGGTGCAGCGGAACAGTTCCATGGTGCTGTTGTAGATCATCTTGGAAGAGATGACACAAGAGTATTCAAAGAAGTATCAGAGGTTGGAGAAATTTTAAAGAAGTTGGCACCAGTTACAGGTTCAAAGGTAACGTCAAAGGCTGCTGTTCTTTTTGATTGGAGCAACCGCTGGGCGATTAAGGACATGCAGGGCATGGCGCGTGATACGAAAAATTATGAGAAGGAAGTACGCAAATTTTACAATATTCATTTAAAGAAGGGCATCAATGCAGATATAGTATTCCCACTTGAGGATTTGTCTTCATACAGTCTTGTTGTACTGCCAATGTATTATGCTGTATCCAAGGAGGCAGGTGAATGGTTAAAGGAATATGTAAAAAATGGCGGAACAGTAGTGGCAACATATCTGACTGCATATGTAAATGAAAATACGCTGGCATACTTAGGCGGCTTTCCGGGCGCAGGTCTTGGAGAGGTCTTTGGTCTGTATGCTGAAGAGCTTGACACATTATATCCAACGGATTCAAATGCAGTTTTGATGAAGGATGGAAACAAGGCTTTAGTAAAGGATTACTGTGAGTTGATTAAGCTTACAGGGGCAGAAGTTCTTGGTACATACGAGAGCGATTTCTATGCAGGTATGCCGGCAGTAACTGTACACTCCTATGGAAAGGGAAAGGCATATTATATTGGAACGAGAATGGAAGAGGCGGATCTGATTAAATTCTTTACACCAATCTGGTCAGAATGCGGTATTAAGGAAAAAGAGCTTCCAGAGGGAGTAGAGTATCTGACACGTACAGCAGAAGATGGCAGCACCTTTGATTTCTATGTCAACTATAACGCAACGCCTGCAACTGTTCAGTTGGCAAAAGATGGAACTAATCTTTTAAACGGCGAGGCAGTAAGCGGCAAGGTTGAGATCTTACCATTTAATGCAGTTGTTGTAAAGTAAGCAATTGTGAGGTTTTGAGATGAGAAAAGAATTGTTTCATATGGAGCGAGATGTCTTAAATATAGGAGATAGTGTGACGATCATTGAGGGACAGCTTCCGTTTTCGTATTACTATACAATTGTTCCGGCGCTGGCTATGTCCAAAAATTATAAGAATGCGGAGCGCATTAAAAGCCGTGAGGGCAAAGTTGTTTCAAAGGAACGAAAGGGCAGTACGTTTGAAATCTATGTTGAGTTTGAAAACTAATTGTTTTGTAGGAATTGAACGGTGCACATAAATAAAGAGCACAAAAATTTTGCAATTATGCAGAAATTTGTTTTAGGACTTGAAAAAATAATTTATCCATGGTACTATATTTTAGATAACAACAAAATTCAAGGCGATGTACCGCCTGGATAGAGAATTGCGGACGGTGCACGTATGTGTACCGTCTTTATTTTTGGCGAAAGGGCATGGTGAACCAATGAAGGCATTTCTAATTTTAGAGGATGGACATGTATTTACAGGTACAGCGATTGGCGCAGATAAAGAAATCATCAGTGAGATTGTTTTTAATACTTCAATGACAGGCTACCTAGAGGTACTTACAGATCCTTCTTATGCGGGTCAGGCTGTTGTAATGACTTATCCGCTGATCGGTAATTATGGAATCTGTTATGAGGATATGGAGTCAAAGCGTCCGTGGCCGGATGGCTATATTGTACGTGAGTTGTCCCGTATGCCAAGCAACTTCAGAAGTCAGGGAACTATTCAGGAGTTTCTTGAGAAAAATGAAATTCCAGGAATCTGTGGAATTGATACTAGAGCATTGACACAGCTTTTGCGTGAGAAGGGAACCATGAATGGTATGATTACACGCAGAGAGGATTTTGACTTGGAGGAGATCCTTCCAAAGCTTAAGGCATATTCCCCGACTGGCGTAGTAATGGCAACTACATGTAAAGAAAGAGAAGTATTGCCGGGAGATGGCTACAAGGTAGCACTTCTTGATTTTGGTGCAAAGAAAAATATTGGCGACTCACTGCATAAGAGAGGCTGTGAAGTTACCATTTATCCTGCTGACACAAAAGCAGAGGATATTCTTGCAGCAAATCCTGATGGCATTATGCTTTCAAACGGTCCTGGAGACCCGAAGGAGTGTACAGAGATCATTAAGGAGATCAAAAAGCTGTATGATTCTAACGTTCCGATTTTTGCAATTTGTCTTGGCCATCAGCTGATGGCACTGGCAAATGGTCTTGATACACATAAGATGAAATATGGTCATCGCGGCGGCAATCATCCGGTAAAGGATTTAAAGACAGGAAGAGTTTATATTACCTCTCAAAATCATGGCTATGTTGTAGATACCGACAAGCTTGATCCAAAGGTTGCTGTTCCGGCATTTGTAAATGTAAATGATGGAACAAATGAGGGTCTTTCTTATACAGGAAAGAACATTTTTACAGTTCAGTATCATCCGGAGGCTTGCCCGGGACCGCAGGACAGTGCGTACCTGTTTGACAGGTTTTTGGATATGATGGCAGCAGAAAAAAATAAATAATAGACGACAGGAGGAAACACAGCAATGCCAAAGGATAGCAGTATAAAGAAGGTTCTTGTAATTGGTTCGGGTCCGATTGTCATCGGCCAGGCAGCAGAGTTTGACTATGCAGGTACACAGGCCTGCCGTTCATTAAAGGAGGAGGGTGTATCAGTTGTTCTTGTAAACTCTAATCCGGCGACGATTATGACAGATAAAAGAATTGCTGATCATGTCTATATCGAGCCGTTAACAGCAGAGGTGTTAGAGCAGATTATCGAAAAAGAGCGTCCTGACAGTGTTCTTCCGACACTGGGAGGTCAGGCTGGTCTAAATCTTGGTATGGAGCTTGCAGAGAAAGGTATTCTTGAAAAATATGGATGCCGTTTGATTGGTACTACACCAGAGACGATCAGAAAGGCAGAGGATCGTCAGGAATTTAAGGATACAATGGAAAAGATTGGAGAGCCTTGTGCAGCATCTAAGGTTGTTCACAACATTCCAGATGGTCTTGAATTTGCAGAACAGATCGGTTATCCAGTTGTTCTTCGTCCTGCCTACACACTTGGAGGAAGCGGCGGCGGAATCGCATATGACAAAGAGCAGATGGAGGAAATTTTAGGAAATGGTCTTCGTCTTTCTCGTGTAGGTGAGGTTTTGGTTGAGCGCTGCATCGCAGGATGGAAAGAGATTGAGTACGAGGTAATGCGTGATGGTGCAGGAAATGTAATTACAGTCTGCAACATGGAAAACATTGACCCTGTTGGTGTTCATACAGGAGATAGTATAGTTGTTGCACCGTCTCAGACGCTTGGTGATAAGGAATATCAGATGCTTCGTACCTCAGCGTTAAATATCATCAGTGAGTTAAAGATTACTGGAGGATGTAACGTTCAGTACGCATTAAAGCCAGACAGCTTTGAGTATTGTGTTATTGAGGTAAACCCGCGTGTAAGCCGTTCCTCTGCACTGGCATCAAAGGCAACAGGTTATCCGATTGCAAAGGTTGCAGCAAAGATTGCACTTGGCTACACTCTTGATGAGATTCCGAATGCCATCACAAAGAAAACCTTCGCAAGTTTCGAGCCAATGTTAGACTACTGCGTTGTCAAGATTCCGAGACTGCCATTTGATAAGTTTATCAGTGCATCAAGAAAGCTGACAACACAGATGAAGGCAACAGGAGAAGTTATGGCAATTTGTGATAACTTCGAGGGTGGTCTTATGAAGGCACTTCGTTCTCTTGAGCAGCATGTTGACAGCCTTGTAACAGATGAGTACAGCAAGCTGACGGCAGATGAGTTTGAGGAGCAGATGAGTATTGTCGATGACCGCAGAATCTTCCGCATTGCAGAGGCAATCCGCAGAGGCTACAGCTATGAAAAGATCCATCAGATCACAATGATTGATCCGTGGTTTATTGACAAGATTGCTATTCTTGTAGAGATGGAGACACGTCTGAAAACAGAAGAACTTACTCCTGATCTGTTAAAGGAAGCAAAGCGTATTGAATTCCCGGATAAGTTAATCGCATCCTTAAACGGCAAGACTGAGGATCAGGTAAAGAAGATGCGCTATGACAATGGCATCACAGCAGCCTTTAAGATGGTTGATACATGTGCAGCAGAGTTTGCAGCAACTACACCATATTATTATTCTGTTTTTGGAAGCGAGAATGAGGCGAAAAAGACAGAGGGAAGAAAGAAGGTTCTTGTTCTTGGTTCTGGACCTATCCGTATCGGACAGGGTATTGAGTTTGACTTCTGTTCTGTTCATTGTACGTGGGCATTTGCAAAGGAAGGCTATGAGACTGTTATCATCAATAATAACCCTGAAACAGTTTCAACCGATTTCGATATTGCGGATAAGCTGTATTTTGAGCCACTGACACCAGAAGATGTGGAGAGTATTGTAAATCTGGAGCATCCAGACGGCGCTGTTGTTCAGTTTGGCGGTCAGACAGCAATTAAGCTGACTGAGGCCTTAATGAAGATGGGAGTTCCGATTCTTGGAACGAGCGCAAAAGACGTTGATGCGGCAGAGGATCGTGAGCTGTTTGATCAGATTCTTCGCGAGACAAAGATTCCGCGCGCATCAGGCGGCACTGTATTTACAGTAGAAGAGGCATTAAAGGTTGCGCATGAGCTTGGTTATCCAGTTCTTGTTCGTCCGTCATACGTTCTTGGCGGTCAGGGTATGCAGATTGCAATCAACGATGAGGATATTACGCAGTATATTGGTATTATCAATCGTTATGCACAAGAGCATCCGATTCTTGTAGATAAATATCTGATGGGTAAGGAGCTTGAGGTTGATGCTGTATGTGATGGACAGGATATTTTGATTCCTGGTATCATGGAGCACATTGAGCGTGCAGGTATCCACTCTGGTGATAGTATTTCTGTTTATCCGGCAAAGAGCATAAGTCAGAAGACAAAAGAAACTATCGTTGAGTATACAAAGCGTCTGGCAAGAGCGCTTCATGTAAGAGGTCTGATTAATATTCAGTTTATCGAGTATCAGGGAGCTGTTTATGTAATCGAGGTTAATCCGCGTTCTTCACGTACCGTACCGTATATCAGTAAGGTAACAGGAATCCCGATTGTTGATCTGGCAACACAGGTCATCATTGGAAATACAATTCGTGGTCTTGGTTATGAGCCAGGTCTGCAAAAGGAAGCAGATTATTATGCAATTAAGATGCCGGTATTCTCCTTTGAGAAGCTGCGTGGAGCTGATATTGCACTTGGACCAGAGATGAAGTCAACAGGTGAGTGTCTTGGAATCGGCAAGACCTTTAACGAGGCACTTTATAAGGCTTTCCTTGGTGCAGGCTTCCATCTTCCAAAGTATAAGAAGATGATTATTACAGTTCGCGATGATGATAAGGAAGAGATCGTAGATATTGCAAGACGTTTCAAGGCAATTGGCTACGAGATCTATGCGACAAAGGGAACAGGAGCAGCACTTCGTGCAAAGGGAGTGGATACACTTTATATAAGCAAGCTGGAGCAGGATTCACCGAATCTTCTTGATTTGATTCTTGGCCATCAGATTGATCTTGTCATTGATACACCAACACAGGGCGCAGAGCACAGCCATGATGGTTTTATTATCCGTAGAAATGCAATCGAGACAGGTGTAAATGTACTGACAGCAATCGATACAGCAAAGGCATTGATTACTAGTCTTGAGAATAGAGAAGAGCAGCTGACACTGATCGATATCGCAACCATTTGATTTAACAGCTCATTCTAGCACAGTCATTCAGAATAAAACATGCTTGCATGTTTTTTCTGAATATTGTGCTAGAAAGGAGCGCCGACGCATAAGCAAAACAGCTGCAAAGCAGCGATTAAGCCCGATAGGGCGGTTTTGCGCATGATAGGCGCGGGTGAGCTGTTTCTTATTAAAATCAGCGAATCCGAATGATTTGCAGAATTGCGAGAGCTGCGAAGCAGCGGAGCAATTCGTAGGGTGTCGAAAAAGTAAACAGCAAGAAAACAACTCCAGGGGACAATAGAAATATTGTCCCCTTATGCGTTTTGAAAGGAGAAAATTGAATGCTTAGACAAACAATAGCAGAGCTTATCGTACTATTTTTTTGCTATTCTGTCGCCGGATGGTGCATGGAAGTGATATTAAAGTATATACAGTTTCACCGTTTTATTAACCGTGGATTTTTAATTGGTCCATATTGTCCGATTTATGGCTCAGGTGCCGTTGTTGTAACAGTTTTAGTTGGTGGACTGATCGGAAATGCAAGCTATATTGTGACGTTTTTGGCGTCTTTTGTACTCTGCGGAGTCCTAGAATATTTTGTCAGCTGGTACATGGAAAAAATGTTCCATGCGCGCTGGTGGGATTACAGCCAAAAGCCAATGAATCTGCATGGCCGTATTTGGATTGGAAACTTGGTATTATTTGGAATTGGAGGTGTGGCAATTGTAAAGCTGATTGATCCAGTTTTGATGAAATGGATTCATGCCATTCCGCAGTGGATTCTTTATACGCTGTCAGGTGCAATTGTTATGCTGATGATCTGGGATAATATTGTATCACATATTGCATTTAATCTTGTTAAAAAGGAAATTGATGGCGTAGAAGCAGATAATTCTGAGGAAGTCAGCACAAAGGTGCGCCAACTTCTTCGCGAGGATCCGGTACTGCTTCGCCGTATCGGAGAGGCATATCCGAACTTAGAAATCAATTCTAAGAAATTTGCAGAGAAGCTAAAGGCACAGGCAGAGGCTGTACAGGAGAGTGTAGAAGAGAAGAAGCAGGCAGTGGCGGATGCTGTAGCAGAGGGAAAATTGGCGGCAGAAGCGGCAGCAGAAGAACGGAGACTGGCAGCAGAGGAGCGAAAACAGCTAGTGCAGGAGGCTGTTGAAGAGAAAAAAATAGCTTTTGAGGAGAAAAAGCAGGCAGTAGCTCTTGCTGTGTCAAAAGCACAGCAAAAGCGGCAGTCAGAAGAGGCTTTTCGTGCTCGCATGAAAAAAGCAGATCAGAAAAAACGTGAAGAAAAAATAAGAAAAGGAAATAAAAAATGAGATATCAACCATTGTCGAGGCGACTGATCAATTTGATCTATCCGCTCGTCATCTATATGGCTATAGGAATGGCAGTGCTAGGTATTTATCCAAACGGCGGTCTGATGGCAAATCTGATTGAAAAAGTGTCCTGTATTATAATTATGGGAATTTTATTTTATAAAGATTCCAAACAGATTCGCTGGGAAGGCAAGAAGCTGTCACTTTATTCTGTAATCATCATGATTATTATTGGAATATGTGCCTGTATTGGCGTTAATATGCTGTTTGAGTTAACTGGGTTAAAGACAATCAGAGAAGAAGATGCAAAAAACGTAGCAAAGGCACTTTATTCAGATAAGCTGTGGCTTCAGATACTTGTAGTTGGCATTGCAGCACCAGTGGCAGAGGAACTTTTATTTCGCGGTATCCTTTACAGAAGAATGCGTACGTGGCTTAGTGTGGGGCCGTCAGCCTTGGCAGCGCTTTTGATTTTTGCCGCAGTTCATGGCAATCTGCTTCAGGCACTGTACGCATTTATTTTAGGAGCACTTCTTGTTTGGACATATGAACGGTTCGCAAAGCTTACAGCACCAATTATTTTGCATGTATCAGCCAACCTCATATCTATTATTGTACAGCAAAGCACATGGCTTAGCAGCTATTTGCAGACATATGCAGTGGCTGCCTGCATCATTGGTCTTGCAGGAACAGCTGCAGGAGTTGTGTATATTACAGTTCACGAATAAGCCAGAAACTATTGCACCGAGGGGCTTTCATAAACAGTAACTTTTGTATTTGACAAAAAGACCTTGCAGTAGCCTGAAAAATTGTATATAATCACCTTGTATGGTATTTGTACAGGAAAATTTGCACTGCAGCATATGCTGCTAGGTTACAGAAAGGTATTTATGATGAAACTTTTAACAATAACAGTTCCAAGCTATAATTCAGAGGCATATTTGGATCGCTGCATGGCAACGCTGCTTCCGGGTGGTGATGAGGTAGAGATTTTGATCGTGGATGACGGATCAACAGACCGTACAGCAGAAATTGCGGACGAATATGAGAGAAAATATCCGAATATTGTGCGGGCAATTCATAAGGAAAACGGAGGTCATGGAGACGCAGTAACGACGGGAATCAGAAATGCAACAGGTCTGTTCTTTAAAGTAGTTGACAGTGATGATAGCCTTGCACCAGAAGCTTATAAGCAGGTGCTTGATTTTTTGCGCCGTATTGTCAAAAAAAATCATGAGCTTGATATGCTGATTTCCAATTTTGTTTACGATCGTCATGACGAGAATGGTGACGTGCTTCGCCAGAAGTCAATTGATTATCGCAAGACACTTCCAAGGGGACGTTTCTTTAGCTGGAAAGAAATAGGTAAGTTCCAGACAGGTCATTATCTTTTGATGCATGCAGTAATATACCGCACCAGTCTGTTAAAGGAAATTAACCTGACGCTTCCAAAGCATACATTCTATGTTGATAATATTTATGTATACAAGCCATTTCCATATGTGCGCGTTATGTACTATCTGGATGTAGATTTTTATATGTACTATACGGGAAGAGAAGATCAGTCTGTTAATCAGCAGGTTATGATGAAGCGAATCGACCAGCAGGATCGCGTCAATCGCATCATCTTTGATGCATTTGATCTTGAAAAGATCAGCAACAAAAAGCTGCGCAGCTATTTATATAGCTATCTGCAGATTATGTGTACGGTAACTACAGTTCATTATGCGTTAATTAACACAGAGGATTCAAAACAAAAAAAGGAAGCACTTTGGAGCTATATGAAAAAAGAAAATCAAACTATGTGGCATCATCTTCGTTTTAGTGCTCAGGGAATTGCACTAAATCTTCCAGGTAAGGTCGGAAGAGCGATTGTATGCAGGGGATATGGTTTGGCACAGCGCTTATTTGGATTTAGTTAATAATTTTTTTTGGAAAAGGAGAGTTATTATTAAGACTCTCCTTTTTTGTGGGATGAAATTTTATGACACAAAAAAGGACCGCTTGCGCGATCCTTGTAGTCAGTAGCGGAAGGGAGATTTGAACTCTCGACACCACGGGTATGAACCGTGTGCTCTAGCCAGCTGAGCTATTCCGCCAAGATGGGGCCTATAGGGCTCGAACCTATGACCCTCTGCTTGTAAGGCAGATGCTCTC
>ERZ1673737.3306-NODE-3306-length-12386-cov-4.544644_pt1 | contig 12386 bp, 13 predicted proteins | sample MGYA00580211_ERZ1673737 | MGnify/ENA primary metagenome ERZ1673737 (study PRJEB41218, sample SAMN15661789) | gut metagenome | host: Homo sapiens | place: Canada: London | collected 2015-08-20/2019-03-30 | study: EMG produced TPA metagenomics assembly of... | reverse complement strand
GAATGGAAATGGTCAGCTGTCGATGACCTCGCCGAAGAGATCCAAATTCAATACCCGCATGAATTGTTCGAGAAAGGAAAAGTGAAGACCCTTTTGCAAAAGCACGTTCGCATGGGTCGTCGGTACAATATTTGGGCTGAGCATTTGGGCAATTTCGGTTATCTGTTAGCATTGCCTTTACAGGTGACACCTACTGAGTAAGTCCATTCCTAGCAGCGTATCCCATAATTCTATTGAATTAATGAACTTGAAGGTATACAGGGAAAGCTTTTAGTCTTTCTCGATTTGTCCCTGCAGCTGTTCAGAAGCTCAAGGAGTTGGGTATTGATAATCTTGTGGAGGAATTAGATCTTGCACGACTTGGGAATGCAATTACCAAGGAGTTGTTTTTGAGATCCCAAGGAGGGAGGCTGAGAGACAGAGAAAAGACAAATAAAAGGAGGAAATCTGGTAAGCATCAGGATTCGTATTATACAGCAACACAATTAACTCAGCAATTCAGCCGACACAGAAGAATCTCGAATGCCTAAAGCGCGGCGTCTCCAGGAATATCATCCAACTGGTGATTTAGTTTCTCTTCTCCATACCAAACTAATACTCTAACAAGTAATCAGCATATACTTCTTTGCGTACTCCAGCTCCATTGCCAGCTTCCAATCTTCGCCCTACGGACGATTATCAACAAGCTCCCACGTCAATGCCGTATGTCGCTACAGCTCCAGATGTATCGTTGCCTACCGCATCATCAGTATTGGTAGATCATCAAGGAGTATCTGGTGAGTATGGAAAATACTTATGACCTACCTAGCTGCGTTACTCACAGAGACATAGACCCAAGGAACTTCTGCCACCCAGCTCCCATCGGGCCCATGACTTCCGAGCACAATCTTGAATCAAGGCAGTTGGCTTTCGAAGCGGAAATAATTCTGGACTCTAACATCAACGATAGCAGTGACCTATTGAGAGGGGATCTCACTTGTCCGACCGCGGTCGACCTTGCTTATGGTAGGCTAGACCAACAATTTTTCTCAGGTCAAGAGCCTACTAGGACTGGCCATCTCAATGGACACACACCGTGTGCAAATTGGGATATTGATATGTACCCCTCTTGGACCTATTGCCATTCAGAAGCTGCGATGAAACAATTTTTAGCTGAACTTGATGCGAAAATACGTCAAGATACTTTGTTCTCCTGATCCTTCTTTACTTTAATTATATTTGGGATAGCTTAATAAATGCAATTCCATGAATAATAAGAGCATGGCCCTGCACGGGAACCATATCGTAAACTGAAATCTCATATCACACTTGGTGGATGGCCACAATAACTACATCGGCACCATTTTGATCCCGTGGGATGAGGTCACGTTTATCATCTACATCCCAATATGAATCTATTTCAAGGGGCCCGCCAGGTGTGATGCCATCTGTGATATCGGAAGCGCCGCTTATGGGGAGCAGGAGGAGGCGATTTGTAGGTGTATTGAGGTTCCTCCCTGCAATAAAGTGAAATACGGTAAATTCATGTACCTATTCATGAGCCAAGGCATTCGTTTGGAAATAATTGGTTTCACTCACTGTGTACCCTTTCGCCTCGACGTCGGTCTTTAATTTGCCCATTTCTCCAAAGATTTCCTCACCCACGTATTGCCAACCCATAGTGTCTTCTTTGAATCGAAATGCCCTCCCTTCCTCGATGAGCTTTCTCATGGCGTTGATGATTGGTTTCGTTGTATGCCATAGTGGTTTGCCCGGCATGGTGACTATGGGCATTCCTTAATTTAGCCAAAATACCTCTAGTTAAGGTAGTGAAACTTACAGGTCGATGTAAGGCTTTGCACTGACTGTGGATGTCGAGGGGTAAGAGATCGCGGGGTTCGGATTTTGCCCCGAGAGTTATACAGTCACATGACGTTGGTAACAGTCACATGCCCACACCGCCTGCCTGTGTTAAAATCATATCACAATTGGGAGTTTCTGGATTCAACGTATGTTTTACTACTTACTAGAAGACATGTTCCTAGGTAACAAAGTCATGAGTCCATAAGGACGAGGATCTTTCCTCAACCGAAACAACTATCGGGGTTTCGGATTCTTGGAGAAATTTACTTACCAGGGCATCTGAAAGTAGAAAGAAATCATTTAACAGGGTTTTTTCTGCCGATTCTCTCTGGCCCTGTCGATCTGTAAATAACTTGGGGTGTGGCCAACGCTAAGAGTAAGCAGGCTGCGCTGCGGCCCTTAAAAGGCGCCGATTTCAAGCATTGCCTGCCCAATCGCGGCAAATCACGCAAGTATATGCCACGTAAAATCTCGGTAAAATCCTACGTTACACCTCCTTTATGAAGTCGAAATACCGTGGCTAATGAGAACGGCCGGGGAATGTTGGATAGATCTAAGGTCTGTGTGCCAAAAGTGCGTAGATATGGTTACAATGGAAGTATAGTCTTTGGGATCTAGCCTTTCTATTGAGATGTATTTTCTTGTATCAGAATTTAACTTTGACCTTCAAAAAGCAATATTTTGATAGATCTCATACAGAAATCAACAGCCACGCGGCAGCCAACCCTGATGTTGGAAAGCCACAGCCAATTATGACGGTTGGGGTACACCACGTGACCTACCAAAAATTCAGGAGGTATATAGTCCTATATATTGAAAGCAGCCTCGGTGCCGTGGACATACCAGTACAATACACTGCTGCGCTGCTTCACCGTTCCCATGAAGACCTTTAGACAGCTGGTACAGTCAATCTCACAGTTTCAGTCCATATTCAACACTATCTATGACAATACCTCTATCGAGACCTTCGGAACTCCATCAGAGAACCACCAAAATATCGTACCTGTATCAGCAGACCTTGGTTTCCAGGAGACGCGCGATTTCACCAAGCAGAGTGTCGGTGAATCCACTCTTCGTCCCCCACAAGCCGTGTTTCCGTGTGAATCGCATAGGTCTACCATCAATCAGACTTTTGTACCTCAACCTATCAGCTGTCAGCCCATACCAAGTGGCCTCATCTATAAACCGAACCGCGAGTCCTTAGGCCCATACTTGGATTCTCGCACACCGCCAACGACCCCGCAAAAGAGCGTCACGTTATGGCATCTGATTACCTGCAACAGTAAGGCAACTTCTTACCCTGACCCCCTTATGGTGCTAATCGAAGGACAGGCTCGTAAAGTTCAATTCTTGGGCTAGCCCTCTGGACGATCAACTCGCAGATGTGCATTATATCACACAGTATCTGGGCCTTTTCACGTACATTCCCACCTTTCAAGTGTATTTGAAATTCACCGCTCAATGCATTGATGGAACGCCCAAAATCATAGAGATTGAACTACGAAAATTCTTCCAAGCACCGGAGACATTGAGCTTTAAACGGCCCGAGCTGATTCGCCACGCCCAGCAGCTGACATGCGAGGACGATTAGAATACTCTATGGGTAGAACGAAGATACTGCCAGGTTGATACTCAATTTTAGAGCTCGATTGATGCACAGAGAAATCGAAATGTAGGCATTGAGATAGATGTTTATGTTGTGCTCGCTCCAAGGCACGATAGAACATTTATGCACCTGAAATGAATTCCAACGGAAACCTCGGACATTCAGTATACGAGGGCGTAAGAGCTTAGGACCTGCGTTGGGCCGATAGTTGACGCAAATACCATGAGCTCAAGGCCACGCGCTAGCTAAACGTATGAAATCCAAGCTCCATCGAAAGCCGTACAGAAGACTACTCTGCGTTGATACCGCTAGTTCTTAGTATTCGGCAAGTATTTCAACCAATAAGTTTTACCCCTGAATATGCGTTGGCAATGCTGCGCTTTACTATAAAAAGAGGTCTTCGTCGTGTTGTGGGACTCTGTTACATTTGATTGCTTGTATCCTTCTGTGTCAAAATGTCAGACGTGGAAAGGCAGCTCGCAATCCTGCTGAAAGCTCTGGTGAAATCTGACTTGGAATATATCTGTCCTCGATGTTACCAGCTCTTTTCGGACATCACTGCATGCTATTGTCATTGTCGGGAGGCAGGGGAAGGCGAAGGGAGAGACGATATTCACAAAGGTCTTGGTTTGATCACGAAGAAAGACTTTCCCGAATTCCTTCGATGCTACCGTGTGGCTATTGGGTTTGAAATAGCTGAAGGTGATCTGCCATTGGGAGGTGGCCCCGGACGTCGCTCGTATAACAAATGCTTCTCAGTTGATTTCGTGCTTAGTAACTGTCGTGAGTTTTCACTCGTGAACACAGCCCCAGGCCCTTAAACTGATATGGACACAGTTCCCAGTAGAGAAACAATGGACGCAATGTTGTTGGCCGTGATTAAAGTCTAGATTAATGCTTATCAAGTACGGTAAGTCATGGTCGTATGTCCCGAAGGACTTGCCGAACGATGACAAAGTAACAGCGCAATACTACAACAGAGAGCCATTCGAACCGTTGAATCGCTCATCTCGTCACATGTGATGGCACATGGAGCACAGGATAAGAACACACGAAAATGAGGATAAAGTTTACTACGTTTTATATGAAAGACTCCGGTGGAAGATTGGCAATCAGATCATCGCTCAGGGAACAAGAATATATTCAAGAACTCCTTTGGAGTGTCATGGCAGGGAAAGCCCCATGTGTCAAAGTAGAAACTAGATATACAAGACCGCGTCGCCTTTGATCACGTGCCATTCTAGAAACCCTAATAGATGGCTCAATTTCTCTTTGAAGTCCGCCAACGAGAGCGATCCGTACATTTTGGTGTAGCTGAGGTGAATCGATGCGCAAATCGATTCAAATTGGTCGTCAGGCTTGGCGAAGAATTGAATAAGCCCCCGGGAGAGAGGGACCATTCTCGAGTCAAAATGCCAGGCGAGGAGTGAAAGCATAACCAAAGCACGATCAGTGAGCTTCCTTGCCATACAATGCGCATACTTGTTCAGGAGACTGTTTTTGGCCAAAGCTCTGCGCTTGACCCAGGACCGGTATCGGTACTTTCTGAGGGCCTGGCAGGTAGAGACCAGGGATGCAGTTCGAGCATTGGGCTTGTGATACCGCCTTATTGCTCGCTTGACCTCTTTTGTGCCCAGATGCCACACTTGTTGCGCTATCAGCGTCGTTGCTGCGCTATTTTGGAGACCTGCTTTGGGGATGAGAAACTGTATCATTCAGTATATAGCTCAGTAGAGGAAATCATTGATGTCTTACGCCATTTCGAGAGATTATCGACATTTCAAAGGCGGGGGGCAAAGCTATTCATTGACAAGGCATATCTTTCGGACTCTTGGGCTGGTCGCCTTTTATGTGCTGGGATGGGATGAGATGCTCTCGGGCCCTCATTATATCACAGAGGCTAACAAGGGGTTGCTTGACCAATCAGAAACACGAGTTCCGTCCCACTTTTACTACGTACACGGTCTTTCAAAAAGTCGGTATTTGCATCTTTTTGAAAAGAAGAGTAAACTTGGCGTCAGGTGCGCAGTGGGGACATTCCAAAACCCTCATGGGTCACGGGTAGAGCGGCAATCTTTTCTATCCCATTTTCTGAGCGCTTAAGGTCGCAATACAGCGCAGCTCTATTGGATCATTCAGACAAGCCGTCGGAGTGAGCTATTCGACCATTTTATTTGTCATGGTTGGAAAAAGTTCTAGACTATGACTTGTATATTCCCTGGTCATATTCCCTGGCGTAAAGCAATCTCATCGGGAGAAACTAAAAATGAGAGAAACGCAAGGAACCACACATCGTTTCTTGAGGCAGAATAGAATGGAAAAAGACCACCGGAAATAAACGAGATTTTCCAATTCTAGTCAAATCTCGATTCACATGCTCACTGGCTTGGAAAGTGGAGCAGAGCACGCTAAAGAAAGGCAGCCCCGTCATGACGACTGCTCTTGTGGCACCCAATCGTCGTGCGAGCACCGCCTGTGCGTCAAGGGTACCAGAAATTGTATCTCAACCCACGCAACCATTTCTTAGTTTAAGACTAGTGAATTCTCACTCTGTCACTGTTCTCTCGCCTGTATTAAATGCGGACCATCATCTTGAGGTTCTTTCTTGCTGGCGTGTCGCTTAAACATGGACACTAACATTAACTTATTAAGTTCTACCGTGCCTACACCTTTCCATCCCTACTGGGCCACTCAAGAGAATGCTGGCTCTCAACCCGTACCTAGCACCCAATTTTACAGACCTCAGACATACCCTCAACAGTCAGTCAACCTCACCGATCTCCCTCAAAAAGGCCACGAAGGCCCCGATCCAGAGCTTCTAGATGGCCAAATCCTACAGCGTATGATGAGCTTTCCGTTCTCATTACGAACCAAATGCTGACCTTTCGCAAGGAAATCCTGAGAACTGGAGGTTCCCCAGATTTCCCGAGTCAAATCCCTCGATCCCCTGGACGAACGAAAGGGGGTTCCTCAGCTCTTGCAGCATTTTGCGAACCCAGCATGTCCAGTCCTACCTCTCCTTTGAATCCTACAACAGTAATGCCATCGCATCGAGCTTTGTCAGGTCTAATTTAAACTCCACAAATGCCACTGAGATCAATATGAGGCCATGCCGTGGAGATTCACCGGCGTACTGCGAGCGCCGGCAGGTCTTCAATCTCAAAGACAGGCAAGTCAGAGAGAGCTGAGTGAAATGCCATGCAATACTGTGCTGCGTAGTGCCCCGCTGACATTCGTTTAAAGACCCCAGACTGAATACTTTATGCTTCCAGTTCTTCCTACATCCCCGAATTCGTACTACCAGCCATCAGATCTACCCGTGATGTCTGGTCGTGAAGAGCGCAGGTATACCCAACCTTCCCACCTAGATCATACCAAGCGGTCAGAGGCGTATGCCCTTACCCCCATCGAAGCGACTAAGCATGCTCCCGGACAACCCTCTAGTCAGTTTGACAAGACCGACGAGGAATACCCCTGCCACGTCGGCGAGTCTCGCATGAACGACGACATCTTCTGTCACATTATCGATGCAAATCTGACGCAAGCTGGGCCTCAGGCAGACTTGAAGCGGTTCCATTTCTATCTAAAGTGGCAGCAGTTCACATTTACTAATGGAATATGGAAGTAGGTGATTATTTACCCTGCGTTGAACCGTGCTTATATCGACAGATGGTATCCTGAATGCAGTACCCTTGTGGAACTGAAAAAGCAAAAGCTTTATAGGAAATCCGGATTGATTCATGAATTGCTGGAACAGTCGTGCGTGGCGAAGTGCTTAGGCGAAAACCCGACAGTTGGGTGGCCAAGGGTTATTTTCCAGGACAAGTATGTTTTCAAGCCATTAATTGAGATACTCCCCATTGACCATTCTACCGCCAGCATTAACTGCGTGTGAGTCTGCATTCTATGAATCTTTTTCCATTTATTAACAAGGCGAAGAGCATTTTCGATCACAGGCGCAACCACTGGTCTTGGTGGAACGCCGGTTATACATCAAGTCAAGTTCTCGAAATTCATTCCAGATATCCTTTCGAAGTTCAATCCAAATTTACACACTACTTTGGCAATGGTAAATTATACCGAAGGCCCCGCAGTTTCCGATGCAAATACTGCGGTGCATCTGGAAAGCAAAAACAACGGAAATGGTATGTAGGCCAGTGTCTCTCAAAAACAGTACTAATGCCATGTCTTTAGAGATACTCAGTAATGCCAAAGGGAAGCATATAGCTATAGCAGAACAAGCCATAATGGTACTCTGTCGCCGAGTGCAGTCGCAAAACAGACACTCGACACCTCGAACTCTGAAGGAGCTTTATCAAGCTGGCTTCAACAGCCTGAATTCCAGAATGTGTCGAGACCTCCTTAATAAGTGGATTTATATTATCACAAATGCTAAACGGCCAGCATATGTGGAGAGACCCAGTTGGTGGCCAGAAGAAATCAGATACACGCGTCCTCGCGAGATGAATGCTCGTGGTAAGTAAGCATGAAGCCTGTTGCTTACGCCAACTAACAAGTCAAAGAGATGAAAGCGGTTCTATTCCATCTTTTCAACGAAGAATACGATCACGCCTCCTCTAGAAAATTCTGCACTTCCTGGAGAGACATCAAGATTACCAAAAAAGACAGAGAAATACTAACATGGGTTTTCTATATCCGGAGAGTCTTCAATACTGATATGAAGCTATGTGGGCACCTATCATCTGAGATCTTATGTAGTACTACCTGACAAGATACAGTGCTGCCTGGAATTACAACAGTCTCTCAATGGGCGCATTAAATACCCCGACGTGATGAGAAGATTCTTTATGCAAGGAATGTATCCAAGCATTGCTTTAACCGTAAACAGCACCTTTGTAGTGCGCAATGAAGGTGGAGATTTCATCTAGCCGCCGCTTATACCATAGTTCAGCAGTACATAACCCACACCGTAATAACAGTTGAAACGAGTCTCTGTAAAATTGCTGTGTCGACCTGCAGCGAAAGTGCAGGCTACAGAAGCCGCCGGTCAATGCGCCGGTCAATGCGCCGGTCAATATGACACCTAGCGTAAGAGGGGCTAAACCGAAGTCGACGGGGCATCAGGCTAGCGAGGGCAGGTAGCCAATTATGAACCATGCATATCCCAAATTGGTAGGCATCTTCATTGAACAGATAATTTCTACGTGGATACTAACGAAGGAGATATGGCTGAGTTTGGGAGGCGAGAAAAACAGCCTTCTTACATGCAATCCAGTATTCCTGATTGCTTGAGTTAGACTACCAAGGTATTGGTAAGACATATCGCTTTGAAAAGAGGACCCGCAAGTAAATGATCCAGTCATCGCAGGCCAAGAATGCTGGCAAGAGAAAGTTCGAACCTAGAACTCGCGATCAGTTTGGCCCACTTCGGAGTACACTTTGAGGCAAGTAGGCCTGTCGTTTGATCCACTAATTCGTTACAAATTCTGTTACTAGGGTATTCACTAGCGATGAATGCAAGTATTGTCATTCTCTCAGTCAGGAGGCAAGTCCATTGTAATGTCTAGGAAAAGCAATTGCTCCTTCCGGTTATCACACGCATTGACCAGGAGGCAGGATACAATTTTATCTATAACCCATCCTATTCCCCAGCATGGAACCATCATTTTCATTATTACTATCGTTGGTATACCGTTCATTGTTAGAAATACCCTGAGATTTTCCTTTCCCCATATACTTGGGAAATCCCGCGTCTCCGTTCAGAAAGCCTCCACTGCGGATCAACATGGGCACCCAAGATCACTTCTCATTTGGTCAGATCAGTTACCCGCAATATATTCGATATACCCTTCGGTAGTGGACAACAGGTACCTTGAGACTAGCTCACACGACTTCGTCTATGAACAACCTCCTCCAGCACCCTTTCTGGCAGCACCACCCGCGGTCTCTCGCTTCCTCCCGCCTCTCCCCCCCAAATATCGCGCCATCCGACCTCAACCTAAGAAAGACCGCCCTGAAACCAACGATTTCGACGACACGTTGCAATTAAAGCCTCGGAAGCGCGGAAAGAGCCGACGGCTGCCACAAGAGAGAAGCGACGAGTCAAAGGTCACCCAATCAGAATTGGACGTCAACATAGCTTCTTCAGCTAGAGCCGGAAGCGAGAGGTTTGGATTGCCAAATTTCTGTTACTTCAACAAACCCCAAGCTGACCCAAAGGCCGTACAATGCAGTTCCGCGCCCTTCAGCCAATATACGGATTCCGATATTTGCTCGAGCTGTCACGAGCCTACCTTCGCGTCTTGTCCTCCTTCATCTTCAAAGGACTTTGCAAGTCCAAAGTGGAATGGATTGCTGCCTCTACTCAACGATGCTTCTGAAGCGCTTGTCACCGACCGGCCAGTCTATCCCCACGATGTGCGCCGCTCCCTTATTTCACCAGATATCCATGTTCCATTGCCGAGTGGATTCCTTGAGCTCAGCCAGAACCAAGATTCTAAGGAAGCAGATTTTGTTGGACTTGCAGCGCATCTTGAAAAGACACAAGTTCTGCAGTCATTGGCCATTGTGCAGGATTATATGGCGAAGCATCCTTCTATATTTGAAGTACAAGCTCCCGGAATGATCCAGAGATGGACGGCAGACATTGAAGCCCTGAGTACGCCAGGTTCTTTGTCCGAATGAGCAAGTTACATGTGCTATCGATTTTGGTCTCATGGAGGAAATACAGATTACCAAAGAAGGGAATGATCTTCTTCGTCAGTCAGAGGTTGGCTTGGGTATGGATGCCACATTATCACCATAATATGCTGCTTCAAACGTTCATGACATATAAACACAACACAACATCAACTGTATACCAGATCCGATGGGACTTTTTCAGCAGACAGATATATGAGCACCATTGGCCTTATTCTCGATTAGATCCCCCTCTTTCCCACGACGAACATGATGTCATTCTCCTGGCTTCACGAGACAGACGGCGATGGCATATGAATGATATGGCCGACCTTCTTGAATGAAGTTTCTTTGGTTCTGCGCGGTACCCAGCATCATTAAAACATATAACCACGGTCTGGCCTTTTCTTGATGTTTCCAGTAACAAAGTCCATGTCAAATGTGGAACTCATTCCATCCAAGGGTACCAAACATTGGTACAAGATTTGATGAAATCCTTATCGGTCAAGGAAGCATTAGCGTCATTGAATCGGTCTCGGTAGTTCGGCAAGTTCTTCAGTTTGGTGAAACGATTGATTTTGTTCTGAATCCCGGCATAGGCATAACGCTTGGCAGTAAGACGTTGACGGTTCGGGAATCGGCTGTTGAAGTTCTTGAGGACAGTGGCCCAACTTTTCTGGAGAACAACGCGCTGGTGCCAGGTGTAATAGCATTCTTCCTTAGAGTATTTCTTACGATGCGCGGGCAGGACGGGTGCGCATTCAGTGTCGTGGTCGACGCTTGTTTGTTCGGTAACGGTGGGTGACAATTCTAGCATTTGCACATATGGTCTTTTGGAGGGGTGACAATGTCGCTGCAACATGGAGGTCGGTTGGGCTTCATTTTCCAGGCGGCTGGATTGTTGCGTGATTTGCGGTAGATCCACTGAATAATGTTGTGAGTACTGGGGCGTGGGTGCCCCCTGATCATTCAAAAACGAACTGATCCTCATTGGGTCTGGATTTGAGCGCTGTTGCATGAACGGTATATTAACTGCCATTTCCCCTTCAATGATCCAACGAAGGGGAATAGAGAATAATGCAAGAGAGAAGGCATGGTCTCGTTCATGAATCGGCCGTACTGCGTGTTGGGCATTTTCTACTGCAGTATACTCAGCCGCAATCTGAAACTGGTTTGCACCAATAGAGATATATCTAATTTCCAAAATGAAACTAAAGAATCTAGGCTGAATTAGTTCAATCAGGCGCATGCCTCCCATGAGAAGTCTACATCTTGGCATACTGTGCAGGGGTTGTTCCCAGGAACCATCTAGATCGTCAATTATGACCTTTCACAAATAGACTTGCTAGCTAGAGTATTACGCGTCTTAAGGTGGGACCGACTACTCCAGGCTGGCCCTGTACGGATTAGTGTGAGGCAAATTAGGGGCCAAGGGCAGATCAACCAAGCCGCTCCTCGTTATTCGCTTCGGCTCCTCTTAGTTGTAATCTGCTACTTCCAACCTACCCTCCCTGATTTTCAGGAACCAGTTCCGATTATCTCTTACTTCAACCTAACTGTGAGATTTTCCCCGATATTCGAACTGATGCTACAGAGTCTGACCTTCACAGGGACGGCTAGCGGTTTTCTCGCTGTTTGCTCACTTTGTTCACGCTATTGACTAGTACTGGTCAATACTAGGTAGAAGCTACCCTATTTGCCTTGGATTCCTTTATGCTAAATGAGACAGCAGGTTATCGCAGGAGTCGGTTGGGTTGTACGTCTACTTTAACGGACATCATACAGAACAGGCCGGGACCAATCACGTCGTCATCTTTCACCTCATTTTTCAACACTCATTTTCCAGTGGTGGAAATACTAAGCGGTCAACACGAAATGAAGGGCTCTTTCGTGGGCGACATGCCCCGAGGCGCATCCTGGGACCTGACGGAGCCGCCGAGCAATTTGTCTCGAGACATGACGGATATTACAATCTCGGATATAGACATATGGGTGAGACGACCGGTTGAAGAGCGCCAGAAGGAGACCGAGCAGAAAGGGAGGGTTCGGCGGCCAATGAATTCCTTCATGCTGTACCGGTGGGCCAATACAGAAAGCATCAAAGGACAATCACACCGGCACAACCCTCGAGAAATCTCCTCTATTGCAGGAAAGCGTTGGAGAAAAGAACCCCAGAGCGTCCGCGACAAATACAGTCGATTAGCCAAGATTGAGCGCGATGGTCATGCCGAAGCGCATCCAGACTACAAATTCAAAAGAAAATTGCGAAAAAGGCCGTCTGTTGCCGAGCCCGTGGCAC
>ERZ1673737.3304-NODE-3304-length-12389-cov-4.545727_pt1 | contig 12389 bp, 14 predicted proteins | sample MGYA00580211_ERZ1673737 | MGnify/ENA primary metagenome ERZ1673737 (study PRJEB41218, sample SAMN15661789) | gut metagenome | host: Homo sapiens | place: Canada: London | collected 2015-08-20/2019-03-30 | study: EMG produced TPA metagenomics assembly of... | reverse complement strand
GCGTTTAGGCGATAGGCGATAGGCCCTTACCCCTAGGCCCGTCCACGGGCAGGCCCATCGTGGGCATTGCCCGCTTATATAATGTCCATGGGCATTGCCCACAGGCCCGTCCATGGGCGATGTCGCAGTCTACTGGCCGCTGTATAGGCCAATTCCTTCATTTCTGCATAAGTTTTTGAAATCAGAATATATTTCCTAATTGGGACTAGCGCCGTGCTTTTAGCATGGTGGTGGTAGAGTACGAAAGGGACTTTATTTAACTAGGGGGCTACATAGTAAATGTAAGTACCTCTAGTTTGTGTTGGAAGCATGGTCGGTGGTGGCAGAAATATGTCCGGCAGAAAAAATATTAGCCTGAGAATTCAGGCAGGGCGGGTCGCATTATCCAAAGTGGGGTCGCTGTATCAATCCCCTATACATATGACTGCCGTAAATTGGACCGATTTTCGTGCCAATTATGCTTCTTGCAGCTTCTAAGCTCGCCGAGTAACCTGATGAGCTGAGCATTGCAAAGTGCCTCTGCAGCCTTTCGTTGGAATGAGGACTAAATTCTCGAGATAATCATGAGTGTCCTTGGTGCTATATGGCTCTTGCCTCGTTACTTGGACATTCTATCGCCTGATACTGACTGTGTGAAATTAATTTCAGTCAATATATATGACTTTTTCTTCTTATTATCAGTATTGACTAGACCAAAGAGGACAAAGACCAAATATCAACAATACCACCTGCCCAACGTACTTGCTCGCCTTCCACCCAGCGAAACAACAGCCAGATATGCATTAGCATTGCGAAGTAATGCATGCATTTTTACCAAATAATGCGCGGGAAATACAATTACTACGCCTTACCTATTACGGTTAGATAGATGGAGAAAGGGTCCGAATAGCTTCCTTGGGGAATCCTGGGCCATGATGTAAATACGGAGAAGATGCTAATAAGGTTGGATTCTGCCACTGTTCTTTTCCAAAAATACGCATTCCCTTCCTTACTTCCGATCTGTTTAGTTTATGCAATCCAAAACCACATCCGCTCTGTTTCAAAATTTTAGGTCAGAGGTTTCGGTCAGTCGTAGAGAACTCTCAATGTAAACTTACCGAGAAAATTGCGAGGCTTGGGTTCTTCCCACATTGATTCCAGCTCATCGGCCTCTTCCTTGCCAGATAGGAGGTCCATGTCTTCTATCCTAACAATCCTTGTTCTCTTGATGAATTTGTATCCCAAAAAGAGCATGACAAAGATGGGAATATCAATATAAGGGGGAATAAAGCTCTTCGCGCTGAAGTGGCCAGGGAAGAATGCATCGAAGCCGTTGAAAAATGCCACAGTAGAGGAGAATATCATGGCAAAATAGGCCATGAAAGGTTGGAAAGGAGACTGGAAAGGGAGTGAGGAGCGTGGTATGCCATGGTATTTCAGCCCTCGATGGAAGCGAATATAAGTTACGGCAATAGAGGTCCACACAATCAGCGTACTGACGGAGCTCAAATTGCTAACCCAAAAGAACACCTCGGCGGAGCTAGATGAGACATTCAGATAGACAAGCAAGCTCAGTGCTGCAGTGACAGCAACACATGCGTATGGAACCCCGAATCTTTCGAATCGAAGGAACAGAGGCGCTTTCCCATCCAGTGCCGTGGAGTAAAGTATTCGGGTAGACGCATAAAAGAAAGAATTACCCGCGGACAACGCAGAAGTGAGCACAACAGCGTTGATGACTGAAGGGAGCACCAAGATACCCCCATTCTCAATAGCAATGACGAAAGGGCTTGCCCCAACGCCTGCAGCGCCCGTGTCAATAGCGTTGAGCAGTCGATTATCTTTAGATGACACGCATAGACCCACTAAGAAGACGCTTCCGACATAGAAAATAGCAATGCGCCAGAAGACACGACGGACCGCCTTTGGAATGTTGCACCGAGGGTTTTCAGTCTCTCCCGCTGCGACGACAACCATTTCGCTGCCGCCGTAGCTAAATGTAGCCTGTATGAAAACTTTCCAGAATGCTAGAAAACGGCCTAATGAACCAGTTTCTAGGTATTCATTCATTGGACCCGGACTTTCCCAGTAGCGGAAACCTATACGATCATGTGATGGTGCGCCATCGAGTGTGATAATAAGCATGAGCAGCATCAATCCCACAATGGTGGTGAGTTTGATCGATCCAAGGACAAACTCCACTTCACCTTATACCCGAACAGGGAGGCTATTAACGGCAATGATAGCCACATAAAGCACAGTGATCCACACTGCAGAAGAAATGTAGCTGGGCCAGTAGTCGATGACAAGGGCAGCTGCGCTGATCTCGATTGGAACGCCAATAGCAAATTGGTACCAATAATTCCATCCCAAAGTAAACCCCAAGGCTTCATCAACAAATCGAGATGCATATACGGGGACTGCACCGGGAAGAGGGAGCCAAGTCGCCATTTCACCCATACTGTTAATGACCGCATAAAGGTTGAAGCCCGTAATGAGATAGGCAAGCACCGTAGACAATGGCCCAGCTAGTGAAAGAACCTGGCCTGTACCCACAAAGAGCCCTGTCCCAATGGCCCCGAATAGAGCAAGAAATTGAATATGTCAAGACTTCAGTCGTCGTTGTGGGGTGCCAACCTCCGTCGGCGCTGTTGCACCCTTCTCCATCCCCGGTCCAGAACGTTGAGAGCCGAAATCCTTATCGCCCGCCTCGACATCCTGTTGATTTATCATTTCCTGTGCTGCCATGGTAAACCTTGTATCTGTGGCAATGGACGAGCTGCCGCATACCCCTTTGTATAGAAACGCACGGGCCTTGCTACAGGCATGGGGTAAACATGGGGGACAGGCGAGTCGCTTCCTACGCCGAGTGTTAGTCTGGGGTTATTTTTCTGGAAAGGGAAATTCTCAGGTCGGAAAACTATCCACTTGGCGGGTCATATCTCTCTCCAGTCCCCCCTTTCAGTTGTTGATCGGCAGAGTGATTGTATCGCAGGGATGTCCAGGGTCCACTGCAAGGCCTAAGCCTTCTATGCTTTGCTAGAGTTGTATTCTTTGGTGGTATTTGAGTCAAGATTGAGTGGGGGTTGCAAGAAAAGGAAATTGGTCGTCACACTTCATTTCCTATTTGACTCGCTGTATCTGACTGAATCCCAGCTCGTATCTTTCGAGATGTCCCTCTGCCAAGATAAGCCGAAATTCGGAAATGCGTCAGCATTTCTCGTTCGCTCCGGGTTATCGAAATCTGAATCATGGTAAGCCCTTCATTGCATATACCCACAAACCTGCTCATGGTGCCAGGGTCTTTTGGAGCATCGCCAACCGTGATTCGCAACCGAGCAAACGAGCTACGCGAGGAATGCGAGGCGACTCAGTGTCCTTTTATCAAGTACCGCTTCCCTCAACTTCTGGACGACTCTCGGGCTGCTATGAGCAGCTTTCTTGGTGTACCTGAGTCCACAATCGTTTTCGTTCCGAATGCGACCACCGGTGTCAACACAGTTCTGCGGAACATAGTATGGAATAGCGACGGAAGAGACGAGATCCTTCAGCTGGATGTGATATATGGGGCTTGTGCGAAAACAGCACAATACGTCTGTGAGGCCAGTGGCAACAAGGTCCGCACCCGACAGGTTGGGTTTACATACCCGGTCGACGACTCTGAGATCGTTATAAACTTTCAAAGAGCAGTAAAGACTTCGCGCTTGGAAGGCAACCACCCGCGTATTGCCATATTCGATACTATTGCCTCAAACCCCGGGCTCCGACTCCCATTTGCCGAGCTCACCGCGGTCTGTCGCGCAGAGGGAGTACTAAGTTTGATCGACGGTGCACATGGAATCGGACAGATCGATCTTAATTTGTCAAAATTAGACCCAGACTTCCTAGTCAGTAACTGTCATAAGTGACTTTTCACTCCTCGCAGTTGTGCTGTGTTCTATGTTCCTGAGCGCAACCAAACCATGATCCGAAGCACTCTGCCAACGAGCCACGGGTTTATTGCACGGTCCCAAGGAAGCTCATGCGTCAAGGCAACAGACTTCGTCTCCAATTTTGATTTTGTGGGAACCACTGACAGTGTTTCTTTCCTGACGGTGCCTGAAGCCATTCAGTGGAGACAGACAGTTTGCGGTGGGGAGGACAAAATTCGGCAGTATTGTATTCAGCTTTCTCGCAAAGGTGGCCAAAGAGTCGCTGAAATCCTAGGGACTAAGATCCTAGACAATGTTCCCACAGCTTGACGGAGTGCTGTATGGTTAACATCCTCCTCCCTTTGACAAAGCCTACTTCTGGAGATGAGAGTATGATCAGAACGGTCGGAGCTCCGAGTATCACAGTTACAGATTGGATGCAGCAGACCATGATCGGGAGATTCAAAACATTCATGCCAGTCTTTCCTTTCCAGGGGTCTTGGTGGGTTCGGTTGAGTGGGCAAATCTATCTTGAGGAGAGTGACTTCGAATGGGCGGGCTGGACGCTGAAAGAACTTTGTAAAACGCTACTCGATGAGGAAAATTAAATGAGCCTTCCCAATGTGAGTCAATAGCAGGGATAGGACAGATAGGTACCAATAAAGGCATATGGAAAGGAATTGAATCTACGAGAGGAAAATCGGTCGATGAATTGAATGCCACCTTCAGATTGATTGTACAAAGGAATTTCCAAGCCTATTTCCAACAACTCGGCCCGCAGTCATGTTCAGGATCAGGTGCACATGCAATTATACAGGCGACGGAAACGGTTAGGTCCGTTCGGCTTACATTCGGCACAGATACGTCAAAGCATGTAATCGGTTCCGCATTGTATATCGGGCAGAAGAAAAAACCGGCACCCAGACGTCGGCACGCACATTAATACAAAAATTTTCTCTGTATTGGGATCGGACCTGAAACAAGTCTGATAACGGGTATGGTCGGCTGTCCTCGGTAACGTTCCCTAGCCACATCCCCGACCATAACCGAGTTAAACACGACATCTAACTGGTCGGCTCACTTCCATGTCTGGGCACTGTGGCTGCACAGTGGATCTCGGCATTCACTAGCAGCCACAGCGGAAAGGTATGGATCTTCTTATAGCAGTCTCTTGCTTCGTTGTGGCCAGTGTGAAAGATCCAGGGCCCATTTTATGATAAAAATAGTGGATCAAACAGAAACGCTCCGAGGAAGAAGAGGAAAGAAAAGGGCAAGAAACACTGAGAGGGGCTTAGTAGCATGGGAACATATAGATACTTCATGCCCGCTCCGTTGTGGGCCATGTATTCTCCAACAGAGCCCTCCTTTCACGCAAGTTGTACTATGACAGTGAAGTACTAAAATGGACTACACCAATACATCTCATGAGAGATATGAGCCAAGCCTCGATTTCACCCACGACTCCCGCAGCGATTCCGACGACACAGTCGATCATATCGATTCTCTTGAACTCACCCGTATCAACACCTACCGACTTCAACAAAAGACTACCGTTGGCTCCACAAAAGGACCGATCCCCCGTGAAAAATGGCTACCGATGGGCGCCAGCAAAGAATACCCACCAGTACTTCCAGACTCCGAGGCCTACGTGGTGGAATTTGATGGCGCGAATGATCCATTGCACCCATATAACTGGTCTATGCTGAGACGGTACGTGCCTATATTGTGCACAGCTATTTACGAAGAGGCCTTGTCTGATCGATTGAATAGGATATCCCTGGTTTGCATCTTGTGCTACGGTACGTTTGCCGGCTCATTTGCCAGCGCTGTGTTCTCGGCCGCTATCTCCGGTATCAGTCAAGAGTTTCACACCAGCACCGAGGTTGGCTCTCTTGGAGTAACACTTTACGTTCTCGGGTTCGCTGCCGGTCCAACAATCTGGGCGCCAGCATCTGAACTGATTGGGAGGCGCTGGCCACTATCAGTGGGACTTTTTGGCTGTGGCATCTTCACGGTAGCATGTGCGGTCGGCAAAGACATCCAGAGCATTATGATCTGCCGGTTCTTTGCTGGTCTCTTCGCAGCTAGTCCAATTTCGATCGTTCCCGCGGTTTTTGCAGACTTGTTTAACAATGCTCAACGGGGAGTCGTTATGTCGATCTTCTGCATGGCAGTCTTTATTGGGCCATTTGCAGCACCCTTTGTGGGTGGCTTCATTGCAATGAGCTCTCTAGGATGGCGGTGGACAATGTACATCCCAGCAATTATGGTCTTCCTAGGCTTTGGCTTAGTCGTCCTCTTTCTCGATGAGTCTTATGCACCTGTTATCCTTGTGCGTAAGGCGGCTACCCTACGCCGCCAGACCCACAACTGGGGCATTCACGCAAAGCAAGACGAAGTCGAGGTGGATTTCAAAGAGCTTGTTAGAAACAACTTCGCGAGACCAATTGTGATGTTGATTACGGAACCCATTCTGCTTCTTATATCACTCTACATCTCGTTCATCTATGGCCTCATCTATGCTCTTTTGGGTGCATACCCTGTTGTCTTCCAAGGGGTATATGGCATGAATATGGGTGTCGGTGGATTAGCATTTATTGGCCTTATCCTAGGGGAGCTTCTTGGTGGTATTTTCGTTCTCTTAATACAGGGATCTTATGCCAGAAAGCTGGCAGCCAATGGTGACAGACCTATTCCTGAATGGCGTCTCCCTTCAGCTATTTTGGGAGCTGTTGCATTTGCTGGTGGGATGTTTTGGTAAGTTATCCTAGAAATGTTGCAGACGGATGTCTTGATCACTAACTCGACGCCCACAATAGGTTCGGCTGGACCGGATACACAACCTCTATTCACTGGATTGCCCCTGTGAGTTCAGGAGTTCTTACCGGAGCGGGAATTTTCCTGATTTTCTTGCAATGCTTCAACTACATCGTTGACTGCTATCCTTCCCTGTATGATCCGTTATCATTGCCCCAATCGCCATATAGGATATTCACTAACTGAACCAATAGAGCTGCATCCACCATCGCTGCCAATACAATTCTACGGTCGGCCATAGGGTGCGCTTTTCCGCTATTCTCCAGACAAATGATGCAGAATTTGGGGGTGCAGTGGGCTGGAACTATGCTCGGGTGCATCGCTGTCATCATGATCCCTATCCCTGTACTGTTCAGGGTTTACGGACCCTGGCTACGGGAAAGAAGTAATCTGGCATGCTCGTCAGTCTACGATGTTGAAAAAAAGTCCTATGATGTTTAATAATGAAAATATTACAAGTAATGAAGATACCCTCACGCTAATTTCTGCACGATGTACTACATGTGATCGCAAATTTGGTTCTATGGCAGGACACCTCGCCGCATTTTCATTTTTAACATCAAGCAAGGCGTCAGTCGGGTAATACAAATGGCTATCTCCATATCAAAAGGACCATTCCGTTTACCAAAACAATAGGATGTTGAGGAAGTTGGGGATGTTTGATTGTGTTCGTTTAGTCAACGTCATACCGCTTTCGATTTGCCGTCTCAGTTTCTCTCCCCACCATCACTCAATCCCTCAATACTACAATATGAATACTACCAAACTTCTCTTCGGTCCGAACTGGGATCTCAATAGATGGACCGACTCTGACGATCGCGTTCGCGGCGGATCATCTGTGTCAGAACTCGTCCCTTCCACAAATGGGGTTTTCTTCCGCGGCAACCTCGACATCGAAACCCTTCGCGGTGCCGGATTTGCCTCTCAACGCACGGTTGGACAAGACGAAATTTGGGACCTCACTGGAAATGATGGCATTGAACTCGATGTCGTTCCATCGGACCGGAAACGCTACACCTTCTCCTTGACAGACGAAATCCCAGAGCAAAGACGAGATGGTCGTGAACAAAGTGCTTTGGTCTGGGAATATGACTTTCGCGGCAGTTCTGTTAGGACAAGTGTCCGCATACACTGGAAGGATCTGAGAGCAACATATCGAGGGAGGCAGGTGGAAGATGCGAGGCCCTTGGACTTGTCACGCATCAGGAGATTTCGGGTCATGGCCAGAAGGTGAGATTTGGATCTCTCGCTGGGAAGATATAGGTGCTAACTAATTAGTTTCTTTGGGGACCAACATGGTGAATTCGGCTTGGAGATTCGTACAATCGGCCTATTTCGGGATAGCTATCTTGATGATCCCAATCTGTTAACAGAGTCGATGGAGTATAATTTTGAGAAAAGAGAGTCTTCCGAGAAGACCGAAGAAGACCAGGGTTGGTTATCATGCTGTTGCCCATTGTTTTAAAGCTTTACAGGCTTCTCGTTAGAGGCGTGTGAATTATCGATTGGGATTACAAGACCCCATTATGGTCGGGTGGCAGTAGCCAGCCTTGGGATACACATAACGTCTGCCACAGATACCTCAGCTTGAAGCGTCAGCCCTTGAGATAGATATCCTTTCTGGGGTCCTGTTCCCATCATGCATGCTTTCCTCCGATAATTAAAGTTCAACCCCTTGGAAGTAAGCACAAGCTTGACCAATGGTATCACTCGGCGGTCGGTTGTGAGATGTTTGCCGTGTCATGATAACGAAGATTTGGGTAAGTTATGTATAGGTGTACGATCTTACCGTCAACCTGTTTGAAGTACTGTAGAATACTATGGGCATCCTTCGTGTTTCTCATTCCTGATTTTTGCGCTTCGACACCGCCACTTCCAGCGGGTCCACTCCCTTTCCTTACAATTCAGAACAGAGGTGCTTTTATCAACGAAGTCAGTGATAGAGTACATTAGTGACAAGCCACAAAGTTCCACGGTTTTTTACGTGTTTTTGACCGGCTCAATCACTGAGTACCCCTATTTCAAGGGTTTAATTTGCCCTTCTCTCCTGTCTGACCCACTGTGAGTTGAGACCCCGCTTAAGGACAAATTGGACGATTCGTGCGCAATATATATACCTGTGTACCCCTCTTCTTCCCTTTTCTTCTTCCCCTTTTCCATCAAGTTTACATCTTATTTCCACCTACTTTTACCTTCTACAATATCTTCACAATGGGCTGGTTCAGTGGTGAGTGATGAATTTATGTTTTATTCCTTTGGGTGTACATTGCATTACGATCATCCCTTGCCAAGACTGTCACTAAAGGCTTGGCTACTTTATCTAGACGATTCCCCGCAGCAGGACTACCACCAGCAGTGGAACAACTCTGAGCCCCGGGAGCACGATCCTTCCTTCGTCCATGAGCTGATCGCCGGTGCTGCAAGCTACGAGGCAGCCAAGGCTTACGAGGAGCACTGCGACAGAAACGGTACGCATATGAATAATCCTGCGGCCGTGCAAGGACCCATGAGACGGGATTCTGATATTTTTTTTCTTATAGGCCAGCCGCAGAGCCACGAAAAAGCCAAGGAGATTATGGCTGGATTTGCCGGCGCCTTTATCGATCGCGAGGTCGAGTCCAGGGGTCTGGATTTCATTGACCGGGAGAAGGCCAAGTACCAGGCTCGCCAGCACATTGAGGACGTGTCCACCGACCAAGTTGGCTACTAGGCACCCCTGGGGGATTGCTGTACATATAACTTTTACTTGTGTAGTAGAGCTTGGTATAGGTCGCTTACCGCACCAATGCCTGTGTGACATCTTCTACAATATATTGGATAAATTGAAATCTTCTTGTTTCACACCCCTTGCAGCATGCACTTGGTTGTATGACTGCCATGCATGAGGATTTTTGTTTGATGATTTCATAAATCAAATATCGCCGGTCCCCTATGCTCCTGACCCGTCGGAGCGGTACCTGAGGCCGTCACGGTAAACCCGACTCTCCTCGGTGGCCACCTGATTCCGAAGATCGTGACTTCTATTATCCGTGGCCATTGGCTGTGATCAAAACAATATCCCTACGGTAGATAATGATACGAAGCATTTTCTTTGCTCCTTGTCATATCTCTCTAGTCCTACGAGCGGATTAACTAATGCTGCCTAGATATAGTCATAGTCACATTTTTTCTTCCAATGCCCGCTTCTCCAATCGTAAAATTTTTCGCTCGTTTTTCAATCCGTCATTGCTTGGATTTTTTAAACATTATATGCATTTTTGGACTCTCATCCTCCTGCCTCGGAGGTGATTCTCTGAAGAACGGATAAGCTGGCCTCTCCTCACTATGGGAACTAGCCATATTCCCAAAGGTATCCCAGATTCAATCCGATGTCTTCCTATAAAGCCATGTATCATCAGTCGAATACAACACCTTTTGCGATCGTTGCATTGTAGTCGGCCTATTTTTACCTTGCCTCTGTAGTAGCCTATCGAATTCTAACGCATGCAAAGTTGAGGCTATACGTGATCAAACCGTGAGCTTCTGCGAGTTACAGAAGAAATTATATTTGGACGCGCTGTTTCTTGCAGTGAGCCGCGATTCCAGTGAATGAGCTTTAATCCACTATGATAGGACGATCAAGTCTTGAATGAAAAGCATAGTGTATATCCGTTAAACGCCGAGTAGCCTGAACTCCACAAGTATAGATGCACATACGCCCGCAGTATTAGCCACCGACTACCATGAAGCCCATCAGGCCAATCCAACCAGCCACGAAGACAGCAGTAAGTATGCCAGCACCTGCCCGGTCACCCGTTGTAATGACCGTTGTCTTTCCACTCGACGCATTACTGTCGTCTTCACCAGCCGTAGGATTACTGGTGCTGTTTCCACCAGTTGTCGAAGTGACCGGGGCGGTCTTATTGAAATTAATCATGTTGGCGAGAAATACGTTCGTGGCGCTGATTTCTTCTTCCATTCCAAGCCAACCATCGTATTCTGACTTATACCACCTAACACCACAGGTACCATTGTTATGGCCAGTGCAGGATGCGGCGGCGGCTGCACCGGAGGTTTGCAGCTTTGCTAAAACACTGTCAAACGTTGACGGGACTAGCACAGCAGTCAACGCTAGCCACGAGGAAGTGAGTCCTTTGAACAGAATTTCATTGTCGTTGCAGGTCTCCGAGGGCTCGCAGTTGAAGTCTTCAATGATATTGCCTGTGAGGAAGAATGTTTCGAAGGTTTTGTTTAAAAGCCCATTGACCGCGGTCTGCCATTGATCTTGTGTGGTTCCGTTTGTCTATGGAAAAGCTTGAATCAGTAAAAAAGATTTGATAAGAATATCGAATCTCTGAAGATAGAAGATCATGGGGATGGGTTCCAATAGATAGAAAGATTTCTTACATAGTTATACATATAGGCCGCGCCCGCTAAGTACGTGCCGTAGTTATATGTCCACTGAGCATTGCCCTGGGTTGCACAATCATTGTCGACGTTAGTGGAATCGGCGACATTCCATGTCGTGTTACTCAGGAGAGGTGATGAGACCGACCAATCCCAAATCTTGTTAGCCCACTGGAGATAAATCGCATCCCCGGTATATCGAGCTAAGCGTGCAGATAATTGGAATAAGCCACCATTGGAAATAGAATTTTTCATTCCATAGCCACTCTGGTATGGCCAAATTTGCCAGCGCAAGCCACCCCCACATGAGGACGTATCCCATCTTTTGATCTGGGTATTGAATACACCCTGTGCTAGTGAAAGCCAAGAGAACCCAGTTGAGCGGTCCGGAAATCCGTATTCGGCAGCTGTAATAGCTGCAAGGCCCCAAAACATTTGATCGTCATTTCCCTTGAAAGCGTATTAGACACTTGTAACACTTCAGTGATCTAGGATGCCTCACCAGGTAAGAGCTGTAGTTGCTTGGCATATAGTCTCCGCCATCGCCTGATTGCCATTGCAGACCAATACTAAGTTCCGAGTTATAGGTAGTGTCGCCGGTGAAGTGCCAGTATTGGAGAAGTGCAAGGAAGAGAGCAGATCCCTCCCACCATTTATCGGGAAATGCTCCAGGAATTTGACCGGTTTCATTGCCATAATACCAGGTCATCATCGAATAAACGGAAGTACTCGCCGCATCTTTGATAGACTCTAATAAATCGAAATGTCAGCTCGTTCTTTGCGTGATATCGCCGCAGATGCCCAGGTCGACGTACGTTCATCGCTGATGTCGAAATTGATAGCATGTGCCACGTTAGAGAGTAGCAGAGTGGCGAGAAAGCCCCGACAAGAGAAAGCCCTAAACCAATGCATTTTGAGAAGATGATATATAACCCATATAGAGGTAGTCGACCAATCAGACGAGGTCCATAGGAGTAAAACAAAAGACAACTGTGAACAAGAAGCCTAGCGGGAAAAGAAGAGAAAAAAGAATCAAATAGGCCAGAAAATCCCAGGTAGATCCATTTTCGCAACTACACATGGCGATTTAAATATAGCGTCAGGGGCATGCGTAATCCCCGGCGCTAGCGTCGTCAACTCTTTCATTGTGGGGTTCCAAGATTGCACTTTTCGGAATCGCGCGGCGAACGAGTAGTGGAGTCCGCCAAGCTCAATCAAGCTTTTAGTGTCGTGTTGATCGTGTAGCCGTGTCACAGGACCCCCCCACCCTCGCGGGTAGGGGGTGTCCCACAGCCA
>ERZ1673737.3301-NODE-3301-length-12406-cov-4.625213_pt1 | contig 12406 bp, 16 predicted proteins | sample MGYA00580211_ERZ1673737 | MGnify/ENA primary metagenome ERZ1673737 (study PRJEB41218, sample SAMN15661789) | gut metagenome | host: Homo sapiens | place: Canada: London | collected 2015-08-20/2019-03-30 | study: EMG produced TPA metagenomics assembly of... | reverse complement strand
GATTTCTCACCCCTACCCTCCTTACCCCAGAACCCGAGTCTGTTCATCACCTTGAACATGGCCAATGTCGAGACGGGCACTGTGCCGGTCAGCGACGAGAAGGCCCTCGCCCATCACAAGGAGAGTATGATGGGGGATGTTGCCCATGATGCGGCGGAAAGGGGCCATCTGGCCACCGACGAATATGGTCAAGCTCTTGTGGAATTTGACAAGGCCGCCGAGTCACGATTGCGGCTGAAGATCGATTTGTACATCGTTCCAACAGTTGCTGTGATGTATCTGTTTTGCTTTATTGACCGAGCCAATATCGGTGCGCAGGCCATCCTCTCTCTCACTCGTGAGCCGACTAACCCCTGAATAGGAAACGCCAAGCTGGCTGGCTTCGACAAGGATCTTGGCCTTGTGGGCTATGACTACAACAAAGTGCTCTCGGTCTTCTTTATCTCGTATATTATCTTTGAAATCCCAAGTAATCTGATGTGCAAATGGGTCGGTCCGGGTTGGTGGCTCCCGGCCATTACCCTTGGATTTGGTATTTGCTCTGTCGCGACGGCATTTGTGCATGATATTCACAGCGCATCTGGTGTCCGCTTCCTTTTGGGGTACGTCCACCGAGACAAACACCGGTGCCATTGCTGACCTTTCGTAGCATTTTTGAGGCAGGATTGTTGCCTGGAATTGCATACTACCTCTCTCGCTGGTACAGACGAAGTGAACTTGCCTTCCGTCTGTCCTTGTACATTGTCATGGCTCCGCTGGCCGGAGCCTTCGGTGGTCTCCTAGCCTCGGGCATCCTGAAGCTCGATCATTTCGGCTCTCTCAAGACTTGGCGAATGATCTTCGCTATTGAGGGTATTATCACCATTGGAATTGGCGTTATTGCGTTCTTCACCTTGACCGACCGACCGGAGACGGCTCGGTGGCTTTCACAGGAAGAAAAAGATTTGGCAGTTGCCCGTGTCAAGTCCGAGCGCGTTGGCACGACGGAAGTCCTCGACAAGCTGGACGTAACCAAGACCCTGCGTGGTATTTTCAGTCCAGTGACCATCACCACGGCATTCATTTTCCTGTTGAACAACATCACCGTTCAGGGTCTTGGATTCTTTGCGCCCACCATTGTGAAGACTATCTATCCTCACGCCACTGTGATTTCTCAGCAACTGCACACGGTTCCTCCGTATGTTGTCGGAGGCTTCTTCACCGTGTTGTTCCCCTTCCTCAGTTGGCGCTTCGACAATCGACTCATCTTCTTCATTATCAGTCCACCGCTGATGATGACTGGTAAGAACTGCCCCGCCAACCTCCGAAAGACATGTCTAATGGGAATAATATAGGTTATATAATGTTCCTCGCTAGCGAAAACAGCATGGTACGATATGGGGCCACATTTATCATCGCCAGCGGAGCTTTTGCCTTTGGTGCGCTATGTACGGCCCATGTCTCGGCGAATGTAGTGTCCGATACGGCGCGATCATCGGCTATTGGCACGACTGTTATGTTTGGCAATGTGGGTGGCCTCATTAGCACGTGGTCTTTCCTTCCCTCCGACGCTCCCAATTACCACATTGGAAATGGGCTCAACTTGGCAACCTCAAGCACGATCCTCCTGCTCGGTGCTTCCTTGTGGATGTACATGGCCTGGGACAATCGCCGCCGCGGGCGGGTGGATGTGGCCGGTGTCTTGGCGGGACTTTCGCGCAAACAGATTCAGGACCTCGACTGGCGCAACCCAGGATTCCGTTGGCGACCCTAGGCCCAGCCGATGTTGGACTCGGTACCGAATGTGTGCTACTATCTTCCGATTCTCGGTGATGACCTGGCTTTGTTCTGGTGTTGGGGTTGTAATTATTTTCTACATAGATACCTGAATGGTATTTTTTGATTCCGATCAATGCCAAAATTGTTATTTGTATCACTTATGTATGCACTCGCTAGGTGTTCATTGACTTAATCTGCCCTATGCGAGCCTGTAGATCAGATCAAAGGCCGAGGAACGGAACATGATTCTAGATCCCTGCAAGCCCAAGTTCCTGACATCGGCACCTGGCAGAGTTTAATAAGATTATATGCCTCACCGAAAGTTCAAGACTTCTTGGCACGGAAGTCGCCGGTTTCACCCTGAAGGAGGGAGAGGGAGGGAGAGGGAGGGAGGAGAAATAGAGTCCAGGGATCGGCATGTCCATGCGCACCCCACGCCAAGGACCGGCGTATCTTCCTAGAGTGGACTGGAGGGCCGCGAGCCAATCGAAGATTTCATATCTGCCATGGATGGAGATTCTCCAGGTTTTTCGCCCCCCGACACATCTCGATGACAGTTTCGGACATTTTCCGAAAAAGTCAACTCCACACGTGGAGACGCGATACCTGTCTCTTGGCAGTCGAAATACCGACATTGAGATGCAAGATGCAAGATGCAATACATACATGAACAAGACACAGACAACAAGAGTGAAATGGGGGGAAATGGTGAGGTTGTTCACGGCATCATCCCGGGCTGCTCAGTTCTCGGCGTCACTTCGGGACCAAAAAGGGACCGACACGGCGTCGCCATCAAATGAGCTTCGATCGTATTGGCAGGGGATCCAAGCTCTCTTGGCGCTGTTCCCCAGCTTGGCTATCTGGAAAACACCGATGATCGGTCGAGTAATTCCGGGGAGAATGAAAGGGAGGGGAAGAGGGAGCGAGTAATGTTCTTTGTCTAACTGGTCGACATACTAACTATCCTTCCCCAGGTTTCCCCACATGAACTGGGGTCCCCCCCTTGACTATAAAAATCCTTTGCTCTCACTCTTTTTCTCTCTCGTCCTGTACCTCAATCTTCTTTTTCACCCACTGCAGATTCCTCTATCATGGCCGGTGGTGCAAAGAAACCAGTCAATATTTTCCGCCTCAAGGACCTGGGCGAACCCAAGCAGGTCTTCAATTGGCGACTATGGTTTGCCGTTGTCTCATTCGGCCTGATGGGCGCTGCCCGAGGTGTCGATGAGGGTTTGATCTCTGGTGCTTTCAACTCCAAGGATTTCCAGAAATACATCCACTATGATACGTACAGCAAGATTGAACAAACCAACATCAAGGGCAATGTCACGGCGATGGTCCAGATTGGATCCGTCGGTGGTGCTCTCTTGTACGTCTGATCAGTGTCTGTGCTATTTTATATCCCCACTAACGAGTTGTAGTGCATTCTTAGTCTGTGATCGCATCGGTCGTATCTGGGCCACGCGCCAGCTGTGCATCATCTGGATGATCGGAATTGCTATCTTCATGGGGAACTCTGGCAGTCTTGGTGCTGTCTATGCTGGCCGCTTTATTGCTGGTCTCGGTGTCGGTCAGACAGTAGTCGTCGCCCCCGTCTATCTTGCTGAGATTGTAAGTAACTCGCGCAACGGCTTCATGCACAGCTAACTCAGGAAATCAGGCGCCCGCTTCCGTTCGTGGTCTTTGCACTTGTGTCTTTACTGGCTTTGTCTATCTGGGCATTGTGCTGGCATACTTTGCGAACTATGGCTGTGAACTTAACCTGGGTGACAAGACACACAACCGCTGGGTATGTATACTCTTTGCTAAAGTCTTTCTAGACGAATACTGACTGGATATAGCTGGTCCCCACATCTCTCCATATCATGTTTGCCGGCTTAATCTTCCTCCTCTCCTTTGTGCAGTACGAATCCCCTCGATACCTGGTCAAGCGTGGCCAACTCGACAAGGCCATCTCCAACCTCTCGCGCATCCGTGGCCTGCCTGTCGACGATGACTATGTTATGCAGGAGATCACTGCTATCCAAACCTCACATGACGCTGAGATGGAAGCCACAATGGGATCTGGTCCGATCGGCGTGCTCAAGGAGACCTTCTTGGTTCCCGCCAACCTCTACCGAGTCTACCTTACCTTCATGGCCCAACTCCTCTCCCAGTGGTCCGGTGCTGGCAGTATCACTATCTACGCTCCTGATCTGTTCAAGCTGCTTGGAGTCACAGGAAAGAACGAGAGTCTGCTTGTCAGTGCCGTCTTCGGAATCGTCAAGTTGATTGCTGCCATTCTCTGTGCTCTGTTCCTAGTCGATGTCATTGGACGTAAGCGTGCCTTGCTGTTGGGTATCACCCTTCAGGGTATCGCCATGGTCTATATCGCCGGCTTCTTGACTGCTGTCCCTGAAATGGGTGTGCTTGATGGCTTTAAACTCCCGGAAGCGAAGAAGGGTGCCAGTGAGGGCGCCATAGCCATGATCTATCTTTCTGGATTCGGATGGGCTCTGGGCTGGAACTCCATGCAGTACCTGTTGACGGCAGAGTTGTTCCCCCTTCGCATTCGTGCGCTTTGCACGTCCATGGCCATGACCTTGCACTTTGCTAACCAGTATGGCAATGCACGCGCGGTACCCAACATGCTGCTTCCGGTGGCAAAGGGTGGAATTGACCCCAAGGGTACCTTCTGGTGCTTTGCTGCTATCACCGTTCTGGGTGGAATCTGGGTGTGGTTCAGTATTCCAGAGACGTCAGGCCGATCGCTGGAGAGCATGGATCGCCTCTTCGCTCTGCCATGGTACAAGATCGGCCTACATGGTAACAAGGATGCCGAGGAGCGTGATCAGGTTGTCAATGAGAAGATGGAGGTAATGACCCAGTCGCACGGAACTGCCCAGCACGTTGAGAAACAGGACGCCGAGCGTTGAGTGTGGCTATCTACCTTTTTACTTGAATATTTCCGGTGTTGACCTGGGTGCCTTTTTTTCCTGGACAATGATACTATCACGATTGATGAACTTCTTTATGAAGGTCCAATAAGTGCAAAATATTTCCAAGTCTATCACTATATCACGTATTGACATTATAATTTACTCTATGGATGTTTTTGAGCCCCGAGTATGTAGACTCTTAAGGGCTCGACTTTGACCCATCCAGAGGAATAATCACAATCCTCGCCTTCAGACCCGCCTTGTCCCGCGCTTTTGAGCTAGACTGGAGCGAGCTCGCCCCGGTGTGAATCTCCATATTTTGCACGTCGTTGAGGTATTCGTTCGGTAAATCAACACGTATCAAAATGCCCTTGGGTCGGAAGAAAGTCTCATTCCAATGTGAAATGTGTCGAGATAGTCGTTCTCCCTGAACCCCTGCCAGGGCATAGACCAAATTCCGCTGTTCCTGTCGGCGTCTGGCATTTCGGGCCACGAAAATTGCGGGAACAGCACCGAATAGACCGACCATTAGCCCACCGACTGCGAAGGTCCCGAGACCTTTCCCGACCACTGTAGTCCATTGTTGGCGTGATAGCTTGGCTTCTTCACAGACCACTTGTGTGAAGTCTGCCCAGTTGTCTTGCGAGACGCCATAGTGAGACAATTCTTCTGGGTACTCGAAGCCCGATGTGCAGTGGCCGGTGCGGGAGGGTACCTGCAGACCTCTGCTGAGAGCTGACGCGGTGGCAAATCCAGGTTCATCTTCCCGCGGAAGGATCATGGGGGACTCGGACTTTTCCATAAGATAGTTGAAGTCTTCCGATGGGGAGTATGCTGGAGGATTGGCTGTATTCATGACTGGAGGGTGTATAGATGCAAGGAGCATTCCTTTGTTTTTGACGGTATTCGAGGTTATACCAATATAGGAAGGGATTCTTGTGGACTCTGATAGTCACAACAGAGTACTGTAGACTTTATACTTATGTCAGCTCTCAATGTCTAAGTTATTACCTCCAAATAGGATGACGTGGCAGTGCTGCCTGAAGGCTCCGGCATAGAGTCACAATGAATCTTGGAAGCCTTCTAGGCCTCAAAGTTTCGTATTGGAGAGAATAATGTGACCAATGTGAAGTGTAAGTTGAGGACAAAGCGCCAAGGGAGTTTGGCCTGAGTCAGTCGTGAGTCACCGGGGGACGTGCACTCATCAACATCTCATCAACTTCACCTTCGCCATGACGACCCGCTATCGCGTTGAATGTAAATGACTCGTTTGCTTCCTTGGGGTGCTTCAACTGACAAATTCTAGATGCCCTCAAGGTATGATCCCCCGAGGTCAGTTCCGACACCCTCACTGACTCCGCAGTAGACCCATCGTCGGGATCAACTAGTAAGACTTCCTTCTTTGAAAACTGGGGATTTGTGCTGACGGGCTTGCAGATTGAATGGATCAAAGTATGTTCTTCGCTTATCTTGTGTACTGGTGGAACTGTTCTGATTCCTCCAGGGTCTCCTGGCTGTCCCCTTTGTTTTGCATTCCCAGCCCACCGCCATCTACCAGGAACATGGCGAAGGCCTGAAATCGGTCGCCGCCGACACCCACCTGCGCTACGCAGAGATTATGCGCGATGTAGAGAATCTGATGCTCGATCATAGTAAGTGATTTTATCAAGAAATCGCCATTGCTTCAACTGATACATGGAAGTCCATCACCATGAACGCAACGCCCCTGGCAAATCCAAGTTGAATTTGCTGGTGCCTACGGTCGGTACTTTTTTCACCCAGCTGTATCTGGAGGATGCCTTCAAGTATCAGGATCAGCAACGGTTTATCAGTCGGCGCAGGTTCGTCGCTCCGTCGTTCAACGATATCCGGCTCATCTTGAACTCCGCCCAGCTATTGGGTCTGGTCCGCTCCAGTGAGGTGCAGTTAGTCACCTTCGATGGAGATGTAACTCTCTATGATGATAGCGCTTGCCTTACTGCCGACAACATAGTCATTCCACGAATTCTGCGACTCCTGCAACAGGATCGCAAGGTCGGCATTGTGACAGCGGCCGGATACACCGAGGCGCCCAAGTACTACGAGCGACTGCAGGGGCTTTTGGATGCGATGCACTATTCGACCGTGCTGACCACTGCCCAAAAGCAGGGGTTGATTGTCATGGGTGGCGAGAGCAATTTCTTGTTTCGCTATGACCCAACCTCGGAGGCCCGGTTAGCCTATGTGCCGCGGGACGAGTGGCTATTGGAGGAGATGCGAGCCTGGAGTGATAATGATATTACCCAGCTGCTCGATATTGCGGAGTCGGCATTACGTGCTTGTGCCGATAACCTCAGTCTGCCAGCCGCTGTTCTGCGCAAGGATCGTGCTGTGGGTGTCTACCCCGTCAACGGCGTGCGCATCAATCGAGAACAGTTGGAAGAAACTGTCTTGGTTGTGCAAAATACAGTGCAGCGATCGACTGTGGGGTCGCGGCTGCCCTTCTGTGCTTTCAACGGTATGTTCTTCAGACACGAGAGATGTACAAGCTGACTCCGAATAGGCGGAAATGATGTGTTTGTGGATATTGGTGACAAGTCCTGGGGTGTGCGTGCTTGTCAGCAATATTTCGGTGGCATTGATCCGTCGAAAACACTGCATGTTGGCGATCAGTTCCTGTCAGCAGGTGCTAATGACTTCAAGGTATGAGCAGACTACCCTTCACTGCGAATGAGACTAACCTTACAGGCCCGTCTTGCATCTACGACCGCCTGGATTGCGAGTCCTGCTGAGACTGTGGAGCTCTTGGATGAGCTAGAGAAGGCAGTTCACTCGAAGTGAAGACCGTCCACCACAAGTAATCCATTCCGCATCGCATTGGTCATTTAGTTCGAAGGCAGAGGCAAGAATACTTTTTGCATCTTGGCTAGCACTTTCTATTCGGTTGCGCAGTTTAGTTCTATTTAAAGTCATTGCATTTGAGAATTCTACCTGCAAATTTGTCTAGGTCCAATGGGCCAAGAGTCTTGGGAGTAAGTACAGAAGAGAGAATCGTATCAAACGAAAGAAAATTCACCCGAACTCCCAAGCATAAATGTTACCTAGAGCCAAGCTTGGGTCTGGGGGTCTTATTGCATAGCATCATACAAAGCGTAAAGGACGTGCACCATTACGACCGCCGACTCAAAGTCAGCAGGTGGCTTACCGGCCAGTGCAGTGTTGGGAGAAACCTTCAGAGAGTCCTAGGTGTCGGTGTGGATTCCACTGTTGGTTGGAAGAAGCTTGAAGGCTCACAAGTAGAAGGCTCTTCAGGGGGAGTTGGGGACTGAGGGAACAGATTGAACTGTCATAGGATCTGGAGAGCAAGCGAAAGAAATCGTTAACATTTGCAAAAGGAAGTGAGGCATGGCCAAATCCAGGGGGTCGATCCTCAAGGCAAAATCGAGGTAGGTGAAGAAGCAATAAGGGGTTGTCGTGTTTACGTACTCTCATAGCAGGACCAGCCCTCGTTGGCGGTGGGGTTGGAGCGGCCAGACAGGACGTTGACGACATCCTGAAGCTCAAGCCAGAACTCAGACTTGGGGCGACGGCGAGTCCAGTCAGTCTCGGTAGCCTCCAGGCCAGATTTACCGCCCATGGGCGAAAACAAGACTTGGGAGCCCTTGACTCCAATGACGGCAGAGGACAAGGGGTCAGCGGCGATGGCATCACGGCTTTGACCCGCGTATCCTTCGATGTGCTGCATACACCTCATAGCCATGCGCAGAGCACGCACACGATCCATAGGTGATGGCTTTCCACCTTGCTGGAAGTGACCGGGGACGGCGGCACGAGACTCGAAGCGTCCCTTTGCCTCCTCCTTGATCATATCGGCAATCACCTGGGTAGTGTAGGTACCCGAGGCGCATTCGTTACGCAGAATGATCTTACCTGCACGGTTAGCGCCCTTGTCGCGGATGAAGTTGTCGCGGAGGAAATCGATGTCGCGCGAAAGCATCTTGATATCAACACCCTGCTCGGGGATATACACTGCCACGGCACCCACTGCCAGACCAGCGGTAGTCGCGATGTATCCAGACTTGCCGCCTTGAGTCTCAATCACGAAGACACGACGACGAGAAGAGGAGGCGGATTGACGAATGGCATCACAGAAGTCAATCAAGGTGTTGAGACAGGTGTCGCTTCCCAGTGAGTATTCAGTACCGGGAACGTTGTTGGAGATGGTAGCTGGGAGCACGATGAGCGGGATCTTGAAGGCATTGTACTTCTCACGGGCCTGGCGCAGCTCGCTGACAGCCGTGAAGGCCTCGAAACCACCAACCACGAACAACGCATCGAACTTGTACAGCTCAAAGCACTTGGCAGTGTTCTCCATATCAGCACTAGGGAGGCTACGGTTGGTTCCAATATCCGAACCACCCTCGTTGACCCAGCTATCGGCTTCCAGCCAAGTAACTTCACGAACGGAGCTGATTGGCTTGTCGTCATGGTGGCGGCACAGTCCGGGGAAACCGTTGTGAATAGCCACCGGGGTGTGGCCACGGGTCAGACAGTACGCAACGGCGGCACGAGTTGCTTGGTTCATACCACCTGCGGGAGCACCGACGTGAATGATAGCGATGCGCATTCTCTGTGCGTAGTCAGTATCTCGCAATCCTGTGAAGCCCCCGTGGGCTGGGGATTTGAGGCCTACCTTGCCCTCTGGGAGGATCATCTTCGGGTGCTCTGGGGTGGCGGTGTTCAGGTAGGCGTGGTAGTATTCCTTGAACTCAGCATCACGCATCTCCATGGCCTTTTCGAACTCCTTGTTGTCAATTCTCGCTGTGACGTCCTTGGTTGCTTGAACTGCTTCCATCAGAGGGGTACGCATAATCTTGTTCTCGCGGATGGTGATGACGGGCGAAGGAGACTGGGGTGACATTTCCAGCACGGCACGAACAGCCTCCACACCTTGCAGCGTTGAGAGCCAGCGGTCGTAGGCGCATGCTGCACCACCTCGCTGGGTGTGACCCAGGATGGTGACTCGAGTATCCAAGCCGAGGCGGTCTGTCAAAATATCCTTGATCTTCGAGCTCGAAACCTTGTTCAGTTGGCGATCCTGAGCTCCCTCGGCAACGATGACGATGGTGCGGCGCTTGCCTCGCTCGGTACGGTTCTATTGGGACATGTGATCAGTATACGAAATAGTCAACATGAGTCGGGCACCACTCACCTTGGTGATAACAGAGCACATGTCATCCTCCCATCCATCCTTGGGAGGCATTTCGGGAAGGAACAACCAGTCTGCACCGGTACTGATGGCGGACATCAATGCAAGCCATCCACAGTGTCGGCCCATGACCTCAATCACGAATCCACGCTGGTGGGAGAAGGCGGTATCGAATACGTCGTCGACAGCATCACAGATGCGGGTCAAGGACGAGTAGCATCCGATGGTGGCGTCTGTGCCAGACATATCATTGTCAATGGAACCCACCAGGCCGACAATGTTCAACACCTTGTAAGGTTCGACTTGCTCTGCGGACAGCTCACCCGTGGCGATGAGGTCAGACAGCAAGCCGGGCCATTCTGCCCGGAAAACATCGGCACCAGTCAAACTGCCGTCACCACCACACACCACGAGGGCATCAATACCCCGCAGCACCATGTTCTTTGCAGCCTTCATACGGCCAGCGCGCTCCCGGAAGCCCATGCTCCGAGCAGAGCCGATCAGGGTACCACCCCGGGACAACCAGCCACGGACATCCTCCCAGTGCAGCTGGCGGATCATGTTGCCGCCGTGGACCAGTCCCTCGTATCCTTCGAAAATAGCGTAGGCTTCACAGTCGCAGTGGATTGCCATACGGACAACGGCCCGCACAGCACCGTTCATACCGGGGGCATCTCCACCTGAAGTGAGGACACCAATACGGCGTCTTTTCGCCGGTTGGGTAGGAATCTTGACGGACTCCATGTTATCAATTGAAGCTGTCGACCTCTACAGGTCAGAAAGGAATGAGACGAGTGAAGAAAACAAGTCAAAATTGAGCGCGATAAGCGTTGTAAAGCTGCAATTATGAATGGGTGGGATGTGGAGGGGTCAACCCAATCCGGTGAGAGAAATTGGCAGAAGTGGGTGCTTGCGTCACAGAGACGCTTGAGGGTGTTGAAGACCGGTTTACACGTATGATGAAATACAAAACAAGTTGAGATGGGAAGATGTTTAGATATCCCACCATTTCCTACCTGCCAAACTCTCTTATTGAGGCCCTTCTACCTCGCTGGTACCTGCGTTGCCATACAAATCACCTGCAAGATGCAAGTCACCGCTTGGTCCTTTTGGGCTTAGTGTGGCGTTCACGTGAGCGGTGAGGGGCAGCTCGATGGTGACGTCACTTGTTTGTTGTGTTTGTTGTTGACCTCATTGATATTTCGTCTCTCAACTACATACATGCCCGGTGTCTTCCCAATTACCGAGTCGTGTAGCCGCCGTGGGCAAAGATGGTTTGTCCAGTGATCCAGGCACCTTCCGTGCACAAGAACCGGACCAGAGGAGCGAGCAATGTCCTGCACCATCGTCAACCGGTTGGCCATGGCATTGGCCTTGTGGAACTCGACAGCCTCGGGGGCTTCTTGGGGATAAAAGAATGCTATTCAGGTGTTAGCTGCAGAAGGTTGGATTTGGGATAAGTCAACTTACGGGTGTCCATGGGACCCGGAGCCACGTTGTTGACGCTCACGCGTCTCTCCATCAATTCTTTGCAGACACCTCGAGTGAAGTGTTCCACTGGTGCCTTGGATCCAGCATAGGATGTATAGAATCCAGTAAAGGCACCCAGCAATGCGGTCACGATGGTAATTATCTTACCATCATCGGCAATGTGGGCAGCAGCAGCTTTGAGAATGAAGAATGCCGCCTTGGAGTTGATTCTGCATGGATATCTCAGCATGATTGCAACTCACAGATACGGGCGGGCAGTTACGCGAACATGGAGTCATACTCCTCTTCTGAAATTTCAGTGGTGGGCTTCTTCAGCACCTTGCCCAAGGTGTTCACGACAATATCAATCTTGCCAAAGTCTGTCAGCACCGACTGGAACAGGTTCTCAACAGCCGCAGCAGTCGTCAAATTGCCCTGGTAGTAGGCCACCTCCAAACTGGGATTCTTCTGCTTTAATTCAGCCTCCAATTGAGAGGCATTACTCTTACTGCTTGCCGAATTGTAGTGCAGAGCGAGGTTGGCGCCAGCACCAGCCAATTTCAGGGCAGTCGCTGCACCCAAGTTCTTCACGCCTCCAGTGATAAGAGCGACCTTGCCGTTCAGCGCCATGGTAGAGTTTATGCGAGGTGTTTTAGCTCGGGTAAGTCACACGCTCTGCAAGGACATAGAATCCGGGAGCTGTACCTATTTAATATTTGTGCACATCTGCTCAGCGGGAGCATCACCTCCACTATTACATCGAGTAGGTCATTAAGCGCAATGGTTGAACCGCAAACAGCGCGGTGGAGGTTGTTCGACTCAAAAATGCGAAAAATACGAATTAACCGATCTCCGAGCTGAATCTGGTCCCAATCTTGCCGCTTGTTTGGTCGCGCGAATGAGTATCAATCCTGGCATCGCCAGTCCCTCGTCAGCTCGGTCAATCTTTGGCGTCATAGAACTGAGACTTCTCACGCGCAACCCTATTGTAACCGCCAATCGGTCATCAAATATACTCCAGCTCACATAGGCCTTCGGGCTTTTGGCGGTGAACTGTTATTTACAACACTCA
>ERZ1673737.3300-NODE-3300-length-12406-cov-7.502712_pt1 | contig 12406 bp, 9 predicted proteins | sample MGYA00580211_ERZ1673737 | MGnify/ENA primary metagenome ERZ1673737 (study PRJEB41218, sample SAMN15661789) | gut metagenome | host: Homo sapiens | place: Canada: London | collected 2015-08-20/2019-03-30 | study: EMG produced TPA metagenomics assembly of... | reverse complement strand
TCAACTAATTTAACTGATTTAAATACAGCAATTCAAAATCTTAATACAGCGGTAAGTAACACATCATTACCAAGTGGAACATCAACAACATCAGTAGATACAAGTTCAATAGCGACTTATCTTTCAAATATTTCTTCTGCAGCTAGCTCTATAGCTACAGCTAGTGCAACTGATAAAGCAAATGATTTGGCTGCGGTACAAGGAACAGCTGCTTATCAAAGCTTGACGGCAGATCAACAAGCAGAGATTACATCGGCAATTAGTAATGCAGGCTCTACAGCTAGTAGTTATGCTTCAACTATTGCATCTGATGTGTCAAGTATGTCAACTGCTTTATCTAGCTTAACAGGTACGACAACAACTAATAGCGGAGATTCAAGTAGTTTAGCTTCTCTACAAACATCTATTTCAGGCATTGCCAGTTCGGCGAATGCACTTCTTCCTGTAGCTTCATCAACGGTATCATCAATGCAAGCTAATATTGCTAATGTCAATTCAGTACTTGTCAATCAATTATCACCAGGAGCAACTCAAGTGGCATCAGGTGTGTCAACCGCTCAAAGTACTCTAGCAACAGGTGCAAGCGCACTTTCAACTGGTTTGTCAACTTATACTGGTGCTGTGTCAACAATTGCTAGCGGTGCTCAAACTCTAGATGCTAACAGTAGTAGTTTAATGACTGGTTTTGCTACTCTTCAGAGTGGTACAAGTGCTCTCAATACAGGTGCTCAACAATTAGCAACGGGCGGAAATACCTTAACAAATGGATTGACAAGTTTGTCAACTAACCTTTCTACATTGTCTGATTCATTAAATAAGGCTAATCAGCAATTATCTCTTGTTTCTGTAAACTCAGACAATGCAAAAATGGTTAGTGCTCCGCTTAAAGAGAAGAAAACTGATAAGGATAAGGTTGACACTAATGGTGTGGGGATGGCTCCATATATGATTTCTGTTTCTCTTATGGTTGTCGCTCTTTCAACTAATGTTATCTTTGCTAAGAGCTTGACAGGAAGAAAATTTACGGGCCGTTTTGATTGGGCTAAGAATAAGTTACTTATCAATGGTATTATTACAACTATGGCTGCTATTGCGCTTTATATTGCCATTCGATTTGTGGGAGTTGAACCAAATCATCCATTAGCTACATTTGGTATGATTCTCCTTGCAGCATGGACTTTAATGGCGCTCGTTACAGCCCTTGTGGGTTGGGATGATAGATATGGTGCATTTGCTTCTATGATTATGCTCCTTTTGCAGCTAGGTTCTAGTGCAGGGACTTATCCAATTGAACTTAGTCCTAAGTTCTTTAAGGTCGTCCAACCATTCTTACCAATGTCCTACTCCGTATCAGGTCTTCGTCAAACTATTTCAATGACAGGACAGATCTCAGATCAAGTACGTATGTTATTCATTTTCTTACTTATTTTTGTAGTTGTAGGTATTATTATTTATAGACCAAAGTCTGAAAATGAATAAACTAAAGGCCAGCTCTAATGTGAGCTGGCTTTTTATGTTATTCAACAGTTATATCACCAAGGTCTGAGGTAATAGTTAGTGTGTTATCCTTTGAAATCTTAAGGTTATTTGTGATGTACACCTCTCCTGAATGACTATCGGCTTGAACATTGAGCGTGTAATCTTTAAGAGCTATTTCAATATCACCGGATGTAACATCAAGTTTATTGTGACCATTGAAAATCAGGTTATCTCCAGAGTAATCTCCCATTGCAATAGATAAATCTGAGTTAGTAAAAAGTGTATGATCACTATCAACACTACCAACATCAAGATTAGCTTTTAGGTTGCTGACAATCATTTTAGTAAAAGTTAGGTCCCCTACATTTAGATTGATGTCTGCTTGTTTGATGGTGCTATTACTTAAATCTAGATTTCCAGTTGCTAAATCAACCTTTAAAAAATCAATCGTTTGTTTTTTAGGGAGTGTAATGACAATGGTTTTATTTCTGACTTCCTTGTTGAGAGTAGAAAGCCTTACTAAATCTTTTAATCCGAAAAAGTTAATATGTTTGTTAGAAGTCGAATCTAATTCAGAGTTGTTATCATTGATAGTCAATTGACCATCCTTTACAGATGTGTCAATTGGATTTTTTGTTTTTTGGTAGTAAGAAAGCGTTGCTTTGTCAACGTCACCATTTTTTATAAGCACATTGTAGCTACTACTTTTAATATCAATTTTATTGAAGTCCTTAACTTCTTTCTTGACATAATCTTGCTCACTTTTAGTTTGATTTTGTAAATCTGTCAAGCCACCTTGACTATAACCCCAAGCTACTAATCCTCCTCCTAAAAATAGAGAGATAAGAGACACTCCGAGGACAATCTTTTTCCAAGTTTTCATGATTTTCTTCCTTTCTTGATGAGCCATTTAATCAATAGGGTAATTAGCTTTACAATAAGTTTACAGATTTCAAATGAAATCAAAAGTAGTAGGACTGCTCCTCCAAACATCAATAGACCTAGACCCACTCCAAACAGTGTTGAAGCTAGTGAAACATTTAAGAGAGAGAAGCTTGTAAAGAAAGTGTAAACACCACTAATGAGCAAGGCAAAAGTAAGAGCTAAGGCAGTCACTATAACTGCAAAAATAATCAAAATAAGTGTTAATAGAATAGCTAGGAAGAATAGTAGAATTGGTAAGGCGACTGGACTGGCTAAAACAGCTAGAATCGCAATCCAGAGGATAGTTGTTTTATTACGTAAGCTACTCTTTTCCTCAATAATCTTTTCGTCTAGAAGACGACTAATGACTTCATGTGCTGCTTCCTTAGGTGTACCCAATTCTGCAATAACCTGAGCTTCATTTTCAGGTCCAGCCTCTTCAAAATATTCCATGAAATATTCGAGGGCCTCTTCGTAGTCCTTTTGTGGTAATTTTCGTAGATATTTTGTTAATTTGGCTATATATTCAGTCCTTGTCATGTCTTAATCTCCCTTCTACAATACCATCCAGGGTTTCTTTATAGGTTAACCATTCTTCATTAAGAAATTGAAGTTGATTTTTTCCCTCTTGGGTAATACTGTAATATTTTCGTTTACGTCCTTGATACGCTTCGCTATAGGTGGTCATATAGCCTGCTTTTTCAAGCTTTTTTAGAATAGGATAAAGTGTTGACTCCTTGATATTAGCTGCAAGCTTTATGGTTTGACTAATCTCATAGCCATAAGAGTCTTCTCTATCGATAATAGCTAGTATTAGGAACTCTATCAGGATTGACGATGTTGGAAAATACATAGTGTGCTCCTTTGTTTTTAAATATGTATAAAAATTATATATAATTATTTTACATATTGAGTGTATCTCTTTTAGAAAGATATGTCAATATTTTATATATAAAAATTTTACATAATAGGGTTATCTTCTTTTTTATGATAATATGAAGTCAAGGAGTTCTTATGACTATTAAAGATAAACTAGCTCATTACGAGCCAAAGCCACTAGGAGAGAAAGGACGCTATGCAGTGCTTTTACCCTTGATATATGATGTAAAAACTGATAAGTATCAAATCCTTTACCAAGTACGAAGTGAGCATATTTCTCAACCGGGTGAGGTCTCTTTTCCAGGTGGGCGTGTCGAAGACGGTGAGACTTTTCAAGAAGCTGCTATACGAGAAACTTGTGAGGAACTAAACTTATTTCCTGATCAAATTGACATTTGGGGAGAGATTGATTATCTGATTCATCAGGGGAGAACCATCCATTGCTTTGTTGGAAAGATAAATATAGAAAATTGGGAGGATATTCATCCAAATGAAGAGGTGAAACGGTTGTTTACAGTCTATGTTGACACGTTGTTGACAGAGAATCCGATTTATTATAAAGTGATTTCTACCTTGAGTGATGCAAAAGATTTCCCATTTTTCTTGGTAAAAAACAGAGAAAAATACAATTTTGGGTATAGTGAACGTCATATTCCTTTTTACAGAAACTTGACAGAAAATATATGGGGAATGACAGCTATGTTTACACATAGATTTACAGATATTCTGAAAGATTTGGAGTAAAAAAGATCAACAATAATATGTTGATCTTTTTTACTATGAATTACATTATTTATTTGCTACCAAAGGAGTGAGATTTATTTCTGGGACATGAGTCTAGAGTATTCCTAAAATGATTTTTAAAATTAATATCGAAGCTTTTAGCTAGGTGGTCAACTTTAGAGTAGACAAGATTTATTTGTTTCGTTTGTGTCATTCCTATGCTCAAAGGGGAGTATTATGTGGATAGAGGCTGTTATGCTTTGGTGTTATTCTGCCTAAGATTGATGATTCTATTGATTTTTCTGAGGGAGTTACCTATGTTGAAGAGAAGGTAAAGCATATAACTATAAATAGTAAAGCTCCAAAAATCTGGGACAATACTGAGACTATAGACAAATAGGACTGTTGCACTAACAAAAATTAGACAGCTACATATTATTGAAAGTAGAGGATACCCTTTTGAAAATAATAGGCTTTCTATGATTAAGGCAAAAGCAGGTAGCAAAAGAGTTAGAATGATAATAATAAAGATGAAGCGTTGTGTATCATCTAGCATCAAGTTACCCAATGATTTACCTAGGTAAAACCGAGAATCACTTCCCCCAGGATAAATCAATTCTCTTGTCAAGGGACTAACTAGGATTAGGGTGTCAAATAATGAGAAAGCCGCCCATCTCCAAATAGGGAAAGCCCATTCTTCCTCAGATAATTCTCTCTGAGTTCTTTTTTAGTTAATTCTAATTTGATTGTCATCAATATGTACCTCTTTTGGAAAGTCGTTATTTTGATTTAAGATATACCATCCATCTGGTAGTTCAGAGTTTTTAAGTACCTGTTCTAATTGAGAATGTAAGTCAATTTCTTTAGTCGTGGAAGCAGAAGGAAAACTCAATTGGACAGTAAGTTGTTTGTTTCGTAGAGCATCTTTAAGTGAAAAATCATAATAGCCACCTAGCGCTTTAGAATGTCCCCTCTCATAAGTATAGAGCGTCGTGTATGGTACAGGTTCTATCTGAACAATAATATTTTTTAAATCTTTCTCGGTACTTAAAGCTTTAGAGATATCATTGATAAATTTTTGATTTCTAGGGTTGATTTTAATAGACTTTTTAATAAAGTCGTCCCCATATTCTCTTTCATCAGGTAAAATCTTATATTCACTATTTTGGCGATTAAAATCTGAGTCGCTTTCTGTTGGGCTGGCAATGTAAAGATAGAGTAAATCTTGAATATGGAGAGGAAGTTGAGTATTTACATGTTCTTTTTTGTTATTAATGGTCTCTTGATAATCAATATGGAAAATCAGGTAATGTTTAACCTCATCTTCTTTATTCATACGATAAGTAATTTTATCTGCCCATCCGATACCAGTTATTTGCACCTTTCCTTGAAATCCACGAGTTTTATAAAACCCTTTAATATTTTCTTGAGCATTGTAATAGAAAAAGATAGCAATCATGGTCAATAATAAAATCAAGGGCATAGTAATTTTAAGGTATTTGAAGTTATTTTTTACCATATTAGTTATGACTCTCCTTAACTAGTAGGTTGTAATCTTTTTGACTTTTAACTTCCTCGAGGTGTCCAGTCGTTGTATCAGTACTTGTAAAATACCAATAGATATCCTCCTTATCTGGTGTTAACTTTTTTTGGAGTTTAATGGCATCATCCAAATTAAGTGAATCAGTTGTTACGATAATTAGGCTGACTCTTTTTTTGAGCGATTGGTCACTGTATTCGTTATCGTCTTGATCTTTGTAATCAGCAAAATTTCTTTCTTTGGTCCAGATAAGGGGCATGGAGTTGATAGTGAGGGGATCATCTTTATGACCTACAGAAAAATTATCCTTTGAAAGGAGATAGCGATAAGGTTTAGCAAATCCGTAGTATTGACTGACTTTTGCTGGTTTGGTTTTAGTTGCCTTATGGGTGCGTAAATTGACATAGAATACTTTTTCGTTGTCATAGGATGAAAATTTCACAAACTCATCCCTACCATCGGAGTACATGGTATTATCCATGGAACCAGGATCATCATATCCTAGTTTCTTAGCAAGGTCTAGTACATTAATAGTGTGTCCTTTTCCAGTATCTTTACCAAGCTGATAATAGTGGATAATATCATAATTTTTAGAGTCCTTCTTGTGTTTAGATACTTTATACCTAGATTCTTGGAAGGCTAGATAGGTGCGACCGACGGCTAATTGACTTCTCTCAAGTGCATTTTCATTTCCAAACTTAACACCTAAAACGTTAAAGTTTCCAATTTTGACGTTTTGAAAGGATGTTACAGTAACTTTTTTGTTAGTATAGTCGTAAAGTCTATCGTCTAAGGAATAAGCGGCCTGAATTCTATAACCATAGCGAACGAATGTACCTGTAAGTAGAATGGTTATAAAAATAAGGAGATAAACATGCCACATACGCCATCTAAATGTTTCTATTTTTGTCATAGGAGATCCTCTTTGAGTAATAGAAAAACCATGAAAATCTTATTTTCATGGTTTTTAATTCAATTATTTTACTTCAGTAAGAATCAGAGAAGTTAGTACCGTCTGAAATTAAATATTATCTTGGTCAAAATTATGAGATTTTAGTTGAAATAGAAGAGGTTGATTACTTCGATACGGACTTTAGCAGAGCATCCCATCGACTTTCTTTGGCTGAAATAACTGAAATTGTTAAATATCAAAGTATGGACAATGTTTGAAGCAACTACCAGAAGGCATAGGAAAAGGTGAAAGGGAATATTGGGAAAACAACTATAAAAGAGATAGATAAAGGGCTATTTTGATTGTTCACGAGAACCAAAATCTGATATTGCTTTTGTAGATATGAGATTTTTCTATGCTAGTGTTGAGTGTGTGGAACGTGGATTGTATCTTTTAAGGACCTCGCTTTGTGTGATGAGTAGAGCAGATAATTCAAACGGACTTATCTTAGCTTCCTCTCCAATGTTCAAGAAAGTCTTTTGAGCACTACAAGAGGCGAAGTCACAAACTCCGCCTCCTTCTACATATTTTTTGTTATAATAGAATATTTTATTTGAAATATCAAGACTTATGCTTGATAAAGCTAGAAAACTTACCCTTTTCCAGCAAGAATATCTGATACTTTATACAATCCTGGGGAATATGTCCGACCAAATAGTTTTTTCGTCAAGGCATTAAACGTATAATGGTCATCTAAAATCAAGACTTCGTCATACGTTTTTAAGAGTGCAATAAAGTCATCGTCTGTTAAATTGGAACCATCTCTAGTATCGATATTTTCATTGCCGAGGTAATAACTTGTTGCGCTGTCGCTGTATGATGCCATTAAATCTAAAAATTCTTGGTCAGCCGTCACAAAATTTTCTCTGGCATCAACATTGACATCCCACAGATAATAACGACTAGCATATTGGACAAAATAATTATCTACATTCTCCTTATCTGCTGTTACAACCAAAATTCTATCCGTTGACGAATTACTCTGACTTCCAGTAAACTGATGAATTTCTTTTACGACCTCGTTTGTTTCCTGATTGTTATTGTAAACAATGCTATTATTTTCTGACAAGAACATTCCAATGGCATAAACTGTCAAAACAAGGCTCGCGTATTGGTACAAGTGTTTATTAAATAAGCTCTTGTAAGACCTAGCATTACGTTTACTAATGATTTTTTCATACAGACACTTGTCCATTACCCATGCTAAAGCCATGGTCAAACAACCAAAAGCAAAGATAACGATGCTCGAAGCATAGCGCTCAAATCCTGCTAATTCTAACGCTTCATCAGTCGGCATTGCTGTCAGATACATGAGTAAAATGCCAATATAGTAAGTCACAATCGAAATATCAACAAATCCCCAAGTCAACAAGACAAATTTCTTATATTTCAAACGAATGCCAATCACAATAAAGGCAAACAGCATAATCAGATTGATTATCAAAATTCCATTGCTTGCCAAACTGTCAAACGTAAACACCGATTTGACAAAAAGAGTGATAATTTTTTGTGGGTCGCCTGACAGATTTCCAGTCAATACCTGACCAAGTTCTGACATGGACACCGCATGCTTGGCACTTGAGGCATTTGGGAAATTATCCGTCACATGCTTTTGCCAAATAACAAAAGGAAGACAGCTGACTAGCAAGGTCATTATGAGCAGCACTAGTGCTTTTAAACGTGCTCTTTTACGAACAAGTAAACGCACAATACAAACCACATAAACTACTAAAACGAGAGCGACAAAGAAAAGTCCACTTACTTTGACGATACTTAATAATCCAAGAATTACCGCCGTATTTAGCGACAAAAACCAGAAACGATTACGATAGACAAAACAACCTGCTATGGCTGCCAAGGCCAAGGCCGGAAGCAGAAAATCAACCAGCAAATTATTTAATCGAATAGCAACGTTGAACGTATTAAAAACAGCAAACGAAGCAAAAATCATGCTAACCATTAAGACACGTCGATCATCACGAAGTGCCGCAAACATGGCATAAAGACTGGAAGCAATCAAGAAGAATTGCCCGACTAACATACTACCTTCTGAAAAGCCTACGATAGTCGTGAAAAAATAAATGAAAAGTGAACTTCCAACAGGATAGGTATAATAACTAATAATCGTATCCTGCTGTGTTGGCAAAGCATTATTGATATGGAAAAATTTTACAATCGTTGCCCAATGCGTAAAATTATCATAATGTAAAAGCGGTGAATGCCAGAGCGTTATTCCAAATAAAAGCAAATAAGCCATCATTCCAAGCGCAATATAATCAAGTCTCCTAAAGCGATATTTCTTTTTCCATACCGCCCAAAGATAATAAAGACTCAAAAGACAGCCCAAAACAGAAATGGCATACACGGTCTGCAACATAAAGCCTAACAAACTACCAAGGTACAATACCAATGTAATGACTGAAAATGTAAACACCCATGTCAGACTGCGATTCATCTTCACAGTATTACGGAAAAAGGCATTGTACCCCATGGTAATCACAAAGAACAACAGTAATCTAGCAATACTAATCATACTCTCCCTCTCCATTCATTTGCTAAGGCTTTAAAAGCAGGTAAGCTATCCAAATCCGCTAAATTGGTAACTCGATAAAGCGATTCGTCTCTATCAATATCATAGGACACAAAAGTCAACTGAATTGGCAAATCTTTGTAGGTAAATGCGACATTCGGTCCTTTTTTAGGATTTGTCAATTTTCCAGAAAATGTCATGTAATAATAATCTGTCTTTCTAAGCTGGCATTTTTTTCCAGCAACCTGAACCTCTTCATTAACACGAACTTTCGGAAAAGCTACTTGGTCATAGGCTGAAACAGGACGTTCATTATTTTGGAAACGTTGACTAAAGTTCTCAAGTAAATCATCCCATGTTGTCATCCAAGGGTCTTTTTCCTTCGGAAGATTGTGATTAATGCGGTCATAAATGTACTGATAAAATTCGCGCTTATCAGCTTCAGGAATTTCTGAAAATTGAACGCCGTAGCGCCAACCATTATCAATCGCAAAAACACGAACAACATGACCTTTTACCCTCGCATGGTAATCACGTGATTGCAAATTAAGCGTCAGTTCTTTTTCTTTCGGCAAATACAATGGTAAATCCGTATAGAATGAAATCCCCGTTTCTGAAATATCACAGACTCTCACTTGGTAAGAATCATCATCAACCTCAATAACCATAGCTTCATCAACAGTAAAACGCTCACTTGAGCGATAAATCGGACGACCAAGCGCACAGAAAATCGCAAAGGTCAAATTGATGATATGATAAATCAACCAAAAACTGATAATACTTCCATAAAAAAGCTCTGAACCAAATTTTCCATAGTTAAAAGTCACCAACCCATAAACGGCTAATCCCCATAAAACAAGATAAGGAAGCGCATAAAGGTACAACGTCCACGACGTATCATTTCCCTTACGTGTCACCTTAAATTTTTTTTCGCTAATGCCAAAGGACTCCAACATCATGGGAATAAACAAATACGGAGCAAAAATCGTTTCCACAATTTCTCCCCAAACCTGTGTTCGGTATTGTTTTGAGACTTCTCGCATTGACAAGTGTGTCAATGCGTAACTTGGCAACCAGAATAGGAACAGTAGCCAGATATTTGACACCACCACACGCACATGGAAAACCGTATATAAAATCGGTGCCAAGATATACAATAACCGTCTAAAGAAAGACCACCAATAAAGATAGCCATTAATATAAACAATTCTTTGCCCCTTTGTCAATTTGGGATTAAAGAAGATATTCATATTGTAGCTACTGCGAATAACGCCACGTCCCCAGCGCGCGCGCTGTTTGATGACACTCTTCAAATCTGTTGGCGTTAACCCGCTACCCATTGGACTTTTCGTCGAATAATTTACATAACCAGCCGCATTCATCCGAACACCTAGCTCGAAATCCTCCGTAATGGTATCTGTCGGAAAACCACCAACATCTTCAATCGCCTTGCGGAAAATAAGCGTATTAGACCCCGTATAAACCGCTGCACCGTGCGAATTATTGCAAACATTAATTTCTTTGGAAAAGAAATCTTGTTCGTTTGGTAAGGTTGATTCTGAAAACAAGTTAAATTGGAAAATATCAGCATTGTAAAAACTTTGTGGCGTTTGAATCAAACCAACTTTTGACTTATCATAATCGTCACCATTTTCATAAGCCTCAACTTGTTCAACAAAATAAGGCACAGTTTCCAACAGGAATTCACGATAAGGAATCATATCCGCATCAAATGTCGCCACCAAAGGTGATGACGTCTGACGTAAAGCATTATTGTAGTTTCCTGATTTGGCATCTTTATTATCCGCCAAACCAAAATAACCAACACCAAGCTCATCAGCCAATTTGGCAACTTCTAGACGATTGGTATCATCACAGACGTAGATATGCACCTTAGACTTATCAGGATATTCCATAAAAGTACAGGCATTAATCGTCTTATAAAGCAACTCTGGATCCTCATTATGCGTTGCAATCAAAACATCCACATCTGGGTAACGCTCCTTAGCAATCTCAGGCTTTTTAAGCTCAAAGTCCTTTTGCTTATTCCAAATGAGAATGTAGCCTGTAATGGCTGAAACTACCTCACTTCCCCACAATAAAATCCCAAAGATCAGCGCAAACCATGAATCATGCCACGGAATAGTCGCCACCAAACGCCAAGTTAAATAAAAGGCAGTCGTTACAAATGCAACGAAATAGAGTATCCTCTTACTAGTCTTCATTCTCACCTCCACTAAAAATCAAATGTTTTTGCACAAAATAACTGACAAAGAAAAGTGTACCGTCAACTAAAATCTTCACCAATGAAATTGGCAGCGTCGTCAAGGCATTTCCTAGAACTGTTACCAATAAACTTGACAAAACAATCTGTACTACCACCAAAGTGAAGTATTTTATCGCACTATTTGATTGACCTCGTTTAAAGACCACCTTATGATTCAAGGTGAAATTAACAACAGATGATATCGCACGCGCTAAAATCGAAGCTAACGTCACCGCACTAAAACTCAATCCATTAAACAAAGAAATTAAAATCGTAAAAGCAACAATATCAACCAAGAAGGAAAACAATGCTGAAAAAATGTACTTGAAGAAAACCTTGTAAATTCTAATCGAGTCACGAATCGCATCAAAATGCGACGACTGATTTTCATCCAAATAAATCGTTGCAATGCCAACTTCACAAATCAGAATATTGTCCTCTTTTGCCTCAAGTAACATATTCATCTCAAATTCATACCGTTCACCCTCCACGGTTAAGAGTTTTGGCAACCATGACATAGGAATCACACGAAGCCCCGTTTGCGTATCAGAAACGTTCATACCTGTCATAGCCCCCAAGACGTCTCTTGTCAATAAATTTCCAAATTTACTACGTAAAGGAACAGATTTTTCAAATGTTCTAACACCCAGCACCAAACTATCAGGATGTTGCAAAAATTCAGCCAAACATTTCATCATGTCTTCGTAGGTATGTTGACCATCAGAATCAATCGTCACAATTCCTTTGGCATTAGGAAAATTGTCCAAAATATATGAAATAGCCGTTTTTAAAGCACGACCTTTTCCTTTATTATCAGCGTGTCTTTGCAAATGACAAGCATAGTTACTCTGCGCTATTGCAAATAACGGTGCAAAATCAGCTCCACTACCGTCATCGACTAGAATAATGTCAAACATTTGATTTTCCTTATCCCGAATATTTTTCAAAAGTTCCAACAAACGGTCATCAGGTTCATAGGCAGGAATGACAATAACAACATCTTGAAACATCATCGACGTTCTCCTTTCTGACTTTTATTTTCGTACATTTTCTTATCAGCTATTGCAAATAACGGTGCAAAATCAGCTCCACTACCGTCATCGACTAGAATAA
>ERZ1673737.3298-NODE-3298-length-12409-cov-5.478792_pt1 | contig 12409 bp, 10 predicted proteins | sample MGYA00580211_ERZ1673737 | MGnify/ENA primary metagenome ERZ1673737 (study PRJEB41218, sample SAMN15661789) | gut metagenome | host: Homo sapiens | place: Canada: London | collected 2015-08-20/2019-03-30 | study: EMG produced TPA metagenomics assembly of... | reverse complement strand
TTACGGGCAGGCGCTCCATTTCGTTCGGCGTAAAAGAAAAATCTAAGCCTCCCTGACAGCATCCTTCATAGATTTCACATACTCCTTCACATAAGGAATACACTCCACCCCATACTGTCCGCAAAGCTTCACGATCGCCGATCCGACAATTACTCCGTCCGACTGCCCGGCCATCTTCTTTGCCTGCTCCGGATTCGAGATACCAAACCCAACCGCACAGGGAATATCCTTCGCCTTCTTCACCAGTTCCACCATCGCTCCGATATCCGTTGTAATCTGAGACCGCATACCCGTAACCCCCAGAGAAGAAACGCAGTACACAAACCCCTGAGCTTCTTTGGCGATCATGGAGATCCGCTCATGAGAAGTCGGTGCAATCAGAGAAATCAGATCCAGCCCGTACTCCTTGCAGACTCCGTCAAACTCCTCTTTCTCTTCAAACGGTACATCCGGTAAGATCAGTCCGTCCATGCCAACTTCTGCTGCCTTTTTCACAAAACGCTCTGTTCCATAAGAAAACACTACATTTGCATATGTCATAAACACCATCGGAATACTCGAATTCTTCCGGATCTTCTCAACCATATCAAAAACCTTGTCCGTCGTAACGCCACCGGACAGTGCACGGATATTTGCCGCCTGAATCACCGGACCCTCTGCGGTCGGGTCAGAAAACGGGATTCCCAGTTCGATCAGATCTGCCCCTGCTTCCTCCATGGCATATACAAGCTGCTCTGTCACCTCCAGTGACGGATCCCCGCAGGTAATAAACGGAATAAATGCTTTCCCTTTTGTAAAACTCTCTGTAATTCTCTTATTCATGGATATCCTCCCCTCTGTAGCGGGCAATCGCTGCACAGTCTTTATCTCCCCTTCCGGAGATGGTAATTACTACAATCTGATCCTTTCCCATCGTCGGCACCAGCTTCTTCGCATACGCAACTGCATGGGCACTCTCGATCGCCGGGATAATACCTTCAACCTTAGACAAATATTCAAAGGCATCTACTGCCTCATCATCCGTGACCGGCACATACTCCGCACGTCCGGTGTCATACAGATGGGCATGCTCCGGTCCCACACCCGGATAATCCAGTCCGGCTGAGATCGAATATACCGGTGCGATCTGACCATATTCATCCTGGCAGAAATAAGATTTCATTCCATGGAAGATACCAAGCTTTCCGGTAGCGATCGTTGCTGCAGTTTCTGCCGTATTGATACCCCGTCCTGCTGCCTCACAGCCGATCAGACGTACACCGTCATCTTCGATAAAATTATAAAAGGTTCCGATCGCATTCGATCCGCCGCCGACACACGCCAGAACAGCATCCGGAAGCCGTCCCTCTTTCTCCAGGATCTGCTCCTTGATCTCCTTGGAAATTACCGCCTGAAAATCTCTGACAATCGTCGGGAACGGATGCGGTCCCATCGCAGAACCCAGCACATAATGCGTATCTGCGATCCGGTTTGTCCACTCTCTCATGGTCTCGGAAACTGCATCTTTTAACGTGGCAGTTCCGGAAGTAACCGCATGAACTTTCGCTCCCAGAAGGCGCATCCGATACACGTTCAGCGCCTGACGCTCCGTATCCTCTTTTCCCATAAATACTTCACATTCCATACCCATCATGGCAGCTGCGGTAGCTGTCGCCACCCCATGCTGACCGGCTCCTGTCTCTGCGATCACACGGGTTTTTCCCATTTTCTTTGCCAGCAGTACCTGCCCCAGCACGTTATTAATCTTATGCGCACCGGTATGGTTCAGATCTTCTCTCTTCAGATACACTTTTGCCCCGCCGAGATCCTCTGTCATATGAGCCGCATAGTACAGCCTGGACGGTCTTCCCGCATATTCATTCAGAAGCTCCGCCAGTTCCCGGTTGAACTCCGGGTCATTTTTATAATGATTGTAGGCTTCCTCCAGTTCCAGAACCGCATTCATCAGCGTCTCCGGAATATACTGTCCGCCGTGTACTCCAAATCTACCTTTTGACATCTTTTGTTTCCTCCATTCTTACTATTTCCACTGCCTGACAGATCCGTCCGGCATTTTTCATTCCATCAATCTCCAGACTGCTGCTCAGATCCACCGCCCATGGATGAAGCAGCCCGATCGCTTCCCGCAGATTTTCCACATCGAGACCTCCGGCCAGAAAATACGGTCGTCCGACTTCACCCACCAGAGACCAGTCAAACACTTTTCCCGTTCCGCCGCTTCCCTGATCCAGTAAAATATAATCCGCCACACTCTCCCGGGCCCGCTCCACATCTTCCTTCGACTTTATGGAAAACGCCTGAATCAGCGGTTTTTCTGTCAGTATCTTTAATTCCTGTATATATTCCTGCGATTCCCGTCCGTGAAGCTGTGCTATCTGTATCGTTCCCTCCTCGAGAAGCTCTGCCACCAGCTCTTTCGGTGCATTGACAAATACACCTACCGGAACAATTTCCTCCCGCAGTCCCCGTACCAGTTCCCGTAATGTTGCCCGGTCGATACTCCGTCTGCTTTTTGGATATTCCACAATAAATCCACAGTAATCCGGCCTTGCCTCATTGACCGCCGCGATATCCTCCGGCCGCCGCAGACCGCATATTTTAATCCTGCTCATGCTGTTTTTCTCCTGCTTATCTGGAAAGCGGTTTTCCGTTCAGTGTCTCAAGCATCGCCTTTTTATCCGGGCTTCGCATCAGCGTCTCTCCGATCAGTACGGCATCCACCCGATTGTCATATAACAGGTTAATATCTGCACTTGTTTTAATCCCGCTCTCCGATACAAAGACCACTTCCTCCGGTGCCAGATTCCGCAGCCGGATGCTGTTGTTCATATCTATCTGAAACGTTCGAAGATCCCGATTGTTGACTCCTACGATCCGCGCACCGGCTTTCAGTGCCCGTTCTACTTCCCGCTCATCGTGTGCTTCCACCAGTGCATCCAGTCCAAGGCTTTCTACCAGCTGTCGGTAATCTTTCAACTGTACATCATCAAGGATCGCACAGATCAGAAGTACTGCTGATGCCCCAAAGGCTTTCGCCTGATAGATCATATACTCATCTACTGTAAAATCTTTCCGGAGTACCGGAATATTCACTGCCGCTGTAATCTCTTCCAGATACCGGTCGGATCCCTGAAAATAAAAGGGCTCTGTCAGACAGGAAATCGCCGATGCACCCGCTGCCTCATATTCTTTTGCGATCTCCACATACGGAAAATCCGGTGCGATCAGTCCTTTTGACGGAGATGCTTTCTTCACCTCACAGATATAGGACATCCCTTCTTTTTTCAATGCCTGATAAAAAGACGGTGTCGGAAGAATCGCCGGATTCTGTTCCCGGTCCCGGATCCTTTCCTTTAATTCTGCAACAGATACCTTACCTTTTTCCTGGCCAATCCGCTCTCTTGTCTTTCCTGCAATTTCTTCTAATATATTCATGCTTCATTACTCTCCCGAATGAATGCTTCCAGTTTCTTCAGTGCTGCACCGCTGTCGATCAGTTGCTCTGCCAGACGTACACCTTCTTCCAGTGTCCCTGCTTTTCCTGCCACATACAGAGCGGCTCCGGCGTTCATGCACACGGCCTGTCGTTTCGCCCCCTGTTCACTGCCATCGAGGATTGCTCGGGTGATGGTCGCATTTTCCTGCGGAGTGTCACCTTTTAACTCGTCTTTCTCGCATTTTTTGTAACCAAACTGTTCCGGAACTATCTCATAAGGAGCTAATTTACCCTCACAGATCTCACACACAGCAGTCGGTGCACTCATCGAGATCTCATCCAGGCTGTCCGTACCATACACAACCATACCCTTTTTCACGCCCAGTTTCACCAGAACCTGTGCCATCGGCTCTACCAGCTCTTCACTGTAGACACCCATGATCTGCATGTTTGCATTTGCCGGGTTCGTCAGCGGGCCGAGAATGTTAAACACTGTGCGGATACCCAGTTCTTTTCTGACCGGTGCCACATATTTCATCGCGGTGTGATAAGTCTGTGCAAACAGGAAACAGATCCCGATCTTTTCCAGTATTTTTTCACTCTGTTCCGGTGTCAGCGTGATCTTTACACCCAGGGCTTCCAGTACATCCGCTGCTCCTGATTTGGAAGATGCCGCACGGTTTCCATGTTTTGCTACCGGAACACCACCTGCTGCGATGACCAGAGAAGCGGTTGTGGAAATATTAAAAGAATTGGAACCGTCCCCACCGGTACCGACAATCTCCAGGACATCCATATCATGTTTTAACTGCAGGGCATGGGAACGCATACCTTCGGCAGATCCTGTGATCTCATCAATGGTTTCACCCTTCATAGCTAAGGCTATCAGATATGCCGCCGTCTGTACCTGAGAAGTTTCTCCATCCATGATCTCATTCATAACAGCTTTTGATTTTTCATATGTCAGATCTTCTTTTTTTGCCACTTTGATAATTGCTTCTTTGATCATTGTTCTCTTCCTCCTCTGACTACATCCATAAAATTCTCTATCATAATCTTGCCATCCGGCGTCATCACCGATTCCGGGTGAAACTGTACACCATAGATCGGATATTTTGTGTGTTCTACCGCCATCACTTCTCCGTCTTCCGACTCCGCAGTCACTTTCAGTTCTTCCGGCAGTTCTTCCTTTAATGCTGCCAGTGAGTGATACCGCGCTGCCGGAAATGTCTCCGGCACCCCCTGAAACAGCTGATTTTCACCGATCTGATGAATCTCTTTCTGTTTTCCGTGCATCAGTTCTTTCGCATAGGACACCGTTCCACCAAATGCTTCGCAGATTGCCTGATGTCCCAGACACACACCAAAGACCGGAACCTTTCCTGCAAAATACCGGATCGCCTCAATACAGATTCCTGCATCGGACGGTTTTCCGGGGCCCGGAGAAAGGATGATGGCTTCCGGTTTCATCGCCTCGATCTCTTCCACCGTGTATGCATCGTTTCGTACAACTTTGACGTCCGGCTCCACGGAACCGATCAGCTGATATAAGTTATAAGAAAAACTGTCGTAATTATCAATCAGTACTATCATTCCAATCCCTCCTGTGCCTGTGCAATTGCCTGAACCACGGCCCGTGCCTTGTTGCAGCATTCTTCAAATTCTTTCTCCGGTACGCTGTCCGCCACGATACCGGCACCGGAACGAATACAGATTTCGCCTTTCTTTTTATAAACCAAGCGGATCGCGATACAAGTATCCAGATTTCCTGTAAAATCAAGATAACCGATCGCCCCACCGTAGATTCCACGTTTGCTGTGTTCCAATTCTTCGATGATCTGACAGGCCCGGAACTTCGGTGCTCCGGAGAGTGTTCCGGCCGGCAGGATCGCATCAACGGCATCCACCGCATCTTTATCCTCTCGCAGATCTCCGACTACCGTAGAACCAAGATGCATGACATGTGAAAAATGTTCCACACACATGTATTTTTCCACTTTCACACTGCCGATCTTACTGATCTTTCCGATATCATTTCTTCCCAGATCCACCAGCATGTTGTGTTCTGCCCGTTCTTTTTCATCTTTTAAAAGTCCGGCTTCCAGTTCCCTGTCTTCTTCCCTTGTCTTTCCTCTCGGTCTGGTTCCGGCCAACGGGAAAGTACTCAGGTTCCCGGCTTCCAGTTTTACCAGCGTCTCCGGAGATGCTCCCGCAATCTCAATATCGTCGCTGGAAAAATAGAACATATACGGAGATGGGTTTGTCGCCCTCAGCACCCGGTAGGTATCGAAAAGATTTCCTGTCGCTTTCGCCCGCATCGGATTCGATAATACCACCTGGAAAATATCACCCTCACGGATGTAATGTTTGGCTTTCTCCACCATCTTACAGTATTCCGCTTCCGGGAACTGTGGCCGGATATCGGACTCCAGCTTCAGTTTTTCGAATTCCATATGCGGTCCGGTTTTCAGAAGCTGTGCCATCTCTTCCAGTTTTCCTTCTGCCTTCTGATAAGACGCTTCCAGATCATCGGTCATCACTCCGGCGATCAGCAACACTTTCTGACGGTAATGATCAAAGGCAATCACCTGATCGAACAACATCAGATCCATATCCCTGAAATCCTGCTGCTCTTTATCTTCGAGTTTTAATTTCTGTTCGCTGTATTTGATATAGTCATAGGAAAAGTACCCTACCAGCCCGCCGGTAAATGGTGGAAGTTCTTCCATCACCGGTGTTTTATACTGTTCAATAATCTCCCGCAGAGTATCGCCCGGATGTTCCACTTTCTTTGTCACAACCATATCCTCCCCAGGTTTGCGGATATTCAGGACTCCATCCGTACAGGTGATCTCCATCGCCGGCTCATAACCGAGAAAAGAAAATCTTCCCCACACCTCCGTCTGACTGGCACTCTCGAGCAGATAACAATGCTTACTTGCTTTCCGCAAAACCCGCATCACTTCTACGGGTGTATATCGATCCGCATATAACTCCTTACATACGGGAATTCTGCGATACTCTCCACTGGCTGCGATTTCTTTTACCTTTTCTAATGTTGGATACATTCGGGCACCTCCTGTAAATCTTTTCTGTTACTGTCTTTCCCTTTGTTTTTCTGTCCTGCCGCGAAAGTATCAAGCAAGCATGAACCTTGACTTGTTGCCCGCGAATCAAAATTGATTCACCGGATCAATTATTGATACACAACGCGAAAAAACGCCCGCCCTCGACAGAAACTTGTTCTTCTGTCAAGGACGAGCGTATGATAAACTACCCGCGGTACCACCTTGTTTCACAGTTTGCACTGTGCGCTTTGCGGAATACCTGCATATTCCCGGCAACTGACGTATGCCCCACGTCGCAGAATACTGAGCCGATTCGAAATAATGACTGTTCACTGCGCCCTCAGCGGTCCATTTGGCAGCCTGCATCTCCACCCGGCTCTCACCCTCCCGGACTCTCTGTGCGCGCATAACTGCTTTGATCTCCGCTTCAACGGTTTACTACACTAAACTTTTCTATAAATTACCACATACATATATATTTGTCAAACACTTTTTTCAAATTTTATTGTTTACTTTTTTCTTAATTCCATATCATCCAGCTGTCTACTTTGATATAATACCAGTAGAAACATCATCATAACCATGATTTTCACTGTTCCAGGCAGGATGTAAAAAACTCCGGAACTCCTTCAAGCGGATATTCGCAATCCGCTTCGCTACTTGCTCATAGCTGAACAGCTGCAAATTTTCTATACAGGAGGTACATACTATGCGTTATGAAATTCAGGGCGACACTTTACCCGTTGTTATCTGTTATCTGGACGGCGGTGAAAAAATGATCACAGAAAAAGGAGCCATGAGCTGGATGTCTCCAAACATGCACATGGCAACTTCTACCAACGGCGGCATCGGAAAGGCTTTCGGACGAATGTTTTCCGGTGAATCCATGTTTCAGAATATCTATACTGCCCAGGGCGGTCCCGGCATGATTGCTTTTGCCTCCTGCTTCCCGGGAAGTATTCTTCCTTATCAGATTTCCCCCGGGCGGGAACTGATTGTACAAAAGTCCGGTTTTCTCGCTTCCGAAGCCGGAGTAAACCTTTCTGTTTTCTTCCAGAAGCGCTTCGGTTCCGGACTCTTCGGCGGTGAGGGATTTATCATGCAGCGCCTTGCCGGAGAAGGGATGGTATTCCTGGAATTTGACGGCCATGTTGTCGAATACGACCTGCAGCCCGGTCAGCAGATCATCGTCGATACCGGTTATCTGGCTGCTATGGAAGCCACCTGTTCCATGGATATCCAGACCGTTCCCGGTGTGAAAAATATGCTTTTTGGCGGGGAAGGCATCTTCAACACCGTCATCACCGGCCCGGGACATATATGGCTCCAGACCATGCCGATCTCGAATGTAGCAGGAGCGATTGCACCGTTTATTCCGTCAAAGTCTTAATTCGCAGAATCCATTCGCCAGACAGCACAGAAAACCTGCACATCCCTGCCTGTTATCACAGTAATTTTCTTGTGTAAATACAGACTTTAACTCGTTTTTGCTCAAATAAATCAACAGCCGGTATATGTTTCCATAAGACTCTGAAACATACACCGGCTGATTTTTCAGACACGCTCTAGTATATCGTTTCGTAAATAACTGTATCATCTACGCAAGATACCTTCGCATATGATCAACTATCCAGACGCACCCTTTCCCCGGCTTTCAAAAATACCATTCTGCTCTCCTGCTCTTTCACGCGTACCCGAACTTTTTGCTCTGTCTTACTCGTCAGCCAACAGCTCACGTGTGCTCCTTCCCATGCAATATCCACCGTAATCGCACCCCGGGCGATCAGCCCCTGTACAGAGCCGCGTTTCCACTTCGGCGATACCGCCGGAAGGATCACGAGTTCTCCTCCGTGGCTTTGCAGCAGCATCTCTGCGATTCCCGCAGTAAATCCAAGATTTCCGTCAATCTGAAACGGCGGATGTGCACAAAACAGGTTCGGGTATACACCACCACCCTGGACAGACATCTCTGCAAACGGATCTCGAACCTGCAACATCTGCGCCACCTGTTTTGCCGCATGCGCGCCGTCTTCCATCCTTGCCCACATCAGAATCTTCCACGCAAGACTCCAGCCGGTTCCTTCGTCGCCACGGACAAGCAGACTTTTTTTCACCCCTTCCAGAAGTTCCGACATCTCTTTCGTAATGCCCCGTCCCGGATGGAATTCATACAGATGAGATAGATGTCTGTGTTCTACTTCCACCTCCGTGAATTCCTCATTCCACTCCAGAATCCTTCCGTCACTTCCCAGCTGTGTCAGTACGATCGCAGGCAGCTGTTCACGGATCGTTCCTGAAAGAGCACCCTCTTTTTTTAATACTTCACATGCTTCCAGATAATCCCGAAACAAATTTCGAATAATTGCCAGAGTATTTTCTGTATACAGTGCCACCGGCACTGCTTCTCCCTGATCCAGGAAACAATTTTCCGGCGATGTCGCCGGAACCACTGCCAGTCCTTTATCCGTCTTTTGTAACATGTTGCTGCAAAATCTGGCATGTTCCTCCAGCACCGGAAAAATCTCCTGCAAATACTCTCTGTCCTGCGTAAACAGATATTCCTCATAGAGATTCCGGCACATCCACGCCCCGCCAAACGGCCAGAACGCCCAGTTTGCCAGTCCTGCTGCCGGTGATGTCTTTCTCCACAGATCCACGTTATGGAAACACGCCGCACCTTCACAGTGAAAATATTTCTGCGCTGTCTCCCTCGCATTTTCCAGCAGTTCCCGGTTCATCCGCACCAGCGGCTCTGCCAGTTCATGAAGGTTACACGGACCGGTCATCCAGTAGTTCATCTCGGTATTGATATTTACCGTATAATCGCTCTTCCACGCCGGGATCCGATCGCAGTTCCAGATACCCTGCAAGTTTGCCGCCTGCGTGCCCGGTCGGGAACAGGAAATCAGCAGATACCGTCCATAATCAAACAACAGCTGCTCCAGCCCCGGATCCTCGCCGTCTTTTTTATACTGTTCCAGCCGTTTCGAAAGATCCATTCCGTCTCTGCTGTCATCTCCAAGCGTCAGTTTCACTCTCTGAAAATACTTCTGATACTCTCCGACATGTTCTTTCCACAACTCTTCTACGGATATCCCGGTCTGCTCCCGATCCTGAAGTAAAAGCTTTGCGGGATCATTTCCTTGCGTATACGGATGTCTGGAAACACCTGCAAACCCGGAACGAATCAGTATCCGCATAGTAATTTCACGAACATTGACACAGCGAACTCCCATCTCTGTCGGAACAATCTCCCCGTTTTCCGTCTCAAACATGCACCAGCCTTCGTACGGCATTCCTTTTTCCTGCGGATTTTCCGAAAAAATAAACTCGCTGCCGTCCCCTTCTTTCGCTCCCACAGGAATCTTACTTTTTCCCGGCATCTGCCCCTGCATTTTCCATATTTTTCCGTCCCAGCTGTTTCCCGTAAGAAACCCGTCGTCTGCCGTGACCACTATGGTAAATGCTTCCTCTGCCCGGATCTGATACACCAGAACCTGTGCCGGAGCGCTGCAAAAGCAACGATGTTCATAAGACTTCCCATGATTTTGATATGTCACCCGGGCAGTTGCCGTCTCAAGATCCAGTTCTCTGTGGTAGTCCGTAATTTTCCGTTCTCCGTCAAACCGGAGCCGAATCGTGCCGAAAGGCTCATACATCTCTACATCTTCCGCCGTCTCCTGTGCCCTGTTCAGCACCTGTGCAGCCTGGAGATAGTTCCCCTCTTTTGCATACCCTTCTGCTTTTTTAATATCCTCATACCCCATGCCGGTGCGCGCATCCCCCGGATAACCAGACCATAGGGTATCTTCATTCAGACAAAGTGTCTCTGCCCCTCCATTTCCAAACATCAGTGCACCAATCCGGCCATTTCCCAGCGGAAATGCCTCCTGCCAGACAGTCGCCGGCGTCTCAAATATCATTTTCATACTCTGTTCCCCGTTTTCCAGCTTCTTATTTTTCCTGTTATCTGCTACTTTCTTCCTATCCCGTTTTTCACCTGATTTCCTATTGTCTCAGATGATACTTTTCTTTACCGTTCGTAACTGTTCAGTCTCTTCAAAGTTACCTGCTGAATAGTTACTACCGTTCTATCTTCCATACAATTGCAATCGGCGTATCTCCTTCGCGGTACTCTTTCGGAATCACCACCCGGATTCCTTCTTCTGTTATCTGCCATTCAACCGCTTTTTTCGTGTCCACCATGGAAATCCCGCGGATTTTTTCCTGATAAGGAATCAAAAGTTCTTCTTCTACCGCTTCCCCTTCCTCCGGATACAGCCGGATCGCATAGACGGTATCGCCTTTTTGCGTAAATGCCAGATTACCGCTCTGATACGGCGCACAGATTCTCGTTCCATAGATGGCTTCCCCATATGTCTGCATCCACGCACCCAGTCCCCGCAGGCTCTCCCACGCTTCCACCGGGATCCTGCCATCCGGCTGCGGACTTACATTTAACGCCATATTTCCGCCCTTCGCCACAATATTGACCAGAAGATTTACCAGTTCTCTCGGTGATTTATAATGATCTCCGTACGCATAGTTAAAATCAGCTCCCAGCGTCAGGCAGCTCTCCCAGGGCACACGCAGCGGTTTTTCCGGCACACACATCTCCGGTGTGACATAATTCTCATAAGCACCACCCACCGTCCGGTCTACTGCCAGCACCCATGGCTGCGTTTTTCGCACTTCCTCTACAATCTCGCCCAGCCGGATATCCTGTCCGTTTGCAGCCGCTACCCAGCCAGCATCAAACCAGAGGATATCCAGCCTTCCATACTGCTTTCCAAGTTCCAGAATCTGATCCCTGGTAAATGCCCGAAACCGCTCCCAGGCTTCTGGATTTTCTTTTGGATCATAGGTGGGATTCCTTGTCGTTTTTCCGGTAAATACTTTCTCTTTTTCCCAATAATCCGGACAGTGCCAGTCCGCCTTGGAAAAATACGCTCCGATTCCCAGTCCTTCTTTTCGAAACGCATCAAACATGGCACGGACAATATCCGCATATTTATGCGTATGAAACGGACATTCCTCCGCCGTGGTCTTGTATTCTGTATATGCTGTGTCCCACAGACAGAAGCCGTCGTGATGTTTTGTGGTCAGAATCAGATACCGGAACCCACATTTCTTTGCCATCTTCGCCCATTCCTCCGGCTGAAAAGCCACCGGATCAAACGCACGGTTTAATGCCCGATACTGCCTCTTAAAAACCTCCCCGTCATCCGTCCAGTCCATCGTCTTTCTGGACCACTCCGCATCCTCATCGCTAAGTGCCCAGCTCGCCACCATGCCAAGCTGATTGTACACTCCCCAGTGCACCATCAACGCCAGCTTCTGATCCTGAAACCACTCTAGCTGCTCCCGTAAAACCGGTTCCTCCGGCCACACATACGCTTCTTCCTGACTATATGTATGAACCCCCTGATTCACGATTTCCTGTTTCTGCTCAGTTTCTTTTCCCATTTTTCTTCTCCATTCGTATCTTTATTCTTTTATACTTTCCAATTTCTAAGAATTGTGAGAGTACGAAGTACGGAACAATCCGGTGTCAAAGGAGGCAAAATACCTTTTGACCCCAACATCTTTCTGACTGCTACATAAATTCACAGTTACCCTCCGACAGCATACCCCCATACGCTGTCCGTCTATTCTATAGTGTACAAAAAAGAAGTGGCAGATTCAATCTTTTCTGACTGAATCTGCCACCTTTTTACTGTCCACTCCGTGCTAACAACACACTTCGTGGAATCTTACCATTTACCAATAATCCCTGTTTTCACATTCATCAAATATGATACATATGCAATACAAAGAAAAAGCTTTAGTTATAAATAACTAAAGCTTTTTAAGAGGCGCAGACCGGATTTGAACCGGTGGATACTGGTGTTGCAGACCATTGCCT
>ERZ1673737.3295-NODE-3295-length-12432-cov-4.185101_pt1 | contig 12432 bp, 20 predicted proteins | sample MGYA00580211_ERZ1673737 | MGnify/ENA primary metagenome ERZ1673737 (study PRJEB41218, sample SAMN15661789) | gut metagenome | host: Homo sapiens | place: Canada: London | collected 2015-08-20/2019-03-30 | study: EMG produced TPA metagenomics assembly of... | reverse complement strand
CATTATGTATGAACCCCTGAGTGGACAGAAGGACCAGACCCGGTAACTGGCAACTAATGACTCCGATATAGTCCCAAGCAATTAAAGCCGCCGGGCAAGTCTGGCTGTCCGGCCAGATACCAGCTGATGCCGAAGGCAACTTGATTAAAGGAACTATGGCAGAACAGACGGAAGCTATCATACAGAATACCGAAGCTATCCTGAAAGCATCTGGGACCGGGTTAGAACGAGTTGTCAAAGTAGTGGTGAGACAAGACCTTAGCGAAACCTGTTATCCGCTCAGGCGTTAACATTCAAACAGGTATACGTCAAAGATGCCGATGTTATGCCCGAGTTTGCATCGGTGTATGATGCCGCATTCCCGCATCGGCCTGCTCGTTCTATGGTGGAGGTGTCGAAGTTGCCTGCGGGGGTGGATATTCAAGTGGACTTCATTGCTGTTGTATAATGACACCATAGGACGTAACTTATTTCTAATAATGAGGATCGATTGTCAATCTGTTTCAGCTGTATAGAGTACGAGTTGCATGTTCGGGAACTTGACAAGAAGCCGAATAGCCGCAACCTGGAATAAGGTCCCGACTTTCTTTTATCGCCGAATCAAACAGAAGACATTTATAGTGCTCCAATATACTCCAATATAATATGAGTTTTCGTGTGTATCCAAATATTTCAAAATGGCACTACGTTGGTCTTCATGCGCCGGCCTGCGGTATACAAGCAGACAGAGATGTGTTCAAAGGAGTCGTGTCCATGTTCCATCTACTCGCTCGTTCGTATTCAACGGTTTTAAAACTTGCTACTCAAGTAGCGTTGAATTATTACCCCGTCTCTTCAGCACTTCCTCGCGCCAATATGACTCCAGAATCGTTGTGCGCGTCCCCCCGATGGCAGAGTCAATCACAGAAGGAACTCTAAACCAGTTCAACAAGCTGGTTGGCGACTTCATCGAGCTGGATGAAGAGCTCGCCACAATTGAGACAGATAAGATTGACGTTTCGGTGAACGCACCACAATCAGGAGTTATTAAGCAATTGCTTGTAGGCGAAGGAGATGTTGTCACTGTGGACCAAGAAATTGCGGAGATTGAAGCTGGCGAGCAAGTTACAACCGAATCCGAGAAGAGCAAAGAGCCAGATTCGAGGGTCCAGGATAAGCCTAAATCAGAGCAACAGCCTACAAGCACAGTGCCAGCGCCTGCTCATGAAGGCGAAAAGCCATCCAAGCACGAAGAGAGCCCAAAACAAGCACCAGCGACTACTCCAATTACGCCACCAGCTGCTGGACAGCCCCAAGCCTGGGGATTCAGACCGAGTCGCGCAGAGGAGAAGGCAAGTTTCTGGGGTAACCTTCCCAGAATTAACAACTAACATCAATTTCTTTTTAGGTCAAAATGACCCGAATCCGACAACGCACCGCCCAACGCCTCAAAGAATCCCAAAACACAGCCGCCTTCCTAACAACATTCAACGAAGTGGACATGTCACGATTAATAAGTTTCAGAAAGAAGAATAAGGATGCAGCGTTGGAAAAACACGGTGTAAAATTGGGTTACATGGGCCCAATGGCACGCGCCTCCGCACTAGCACTTAAAGAAATCCCAGCTATCAACGCATCAATTGAAGGCGAGGATACGATTGTGTACCGTGGCTATGTGGATCTCAGTGTTGCAGCGGCTATCCCGAAGGGCCTTGTTACACCTGTTCTGCGGAACATTGAGTCTATGAGTATTTTGGAGATTGAGAAGGGGATTGCAGAGCTGGTTAAGAAGGTATCTATTATACACATTCTCTATTCTGTCGATTAACTGATACTACCATTTGGCTTTATATAGGCTCGGGATGGAAAGCTTACTATGGGCGATATGACCGGTGGTAGCTTCACGATCAGTAACAGTGGGCTTTGGGGATCACTGTTTGGAACTCCTATTATCAATGTCCCTCAGACGGCTGTGTTGGGAACCTACGGTATTCAGGATCGACCTGTGGCTATCAATGGACAGGTTAAAGTACGACCGGTGAGTGTTATTCAAAGTCCTTTCATTAGTTGTTTTCGTCTAATCATATTGCCTACATCAGATGATGTACATTGCTCTGACTTACGATCACCGCCTTGTTGATGGGAGGGAAGCGGTTACATTCTTGACTCTGATCAAGAAGTACTTGGAGGACCCGGAGACTAAGCTACTTTCGTTGTAGATGGACGGTAGTTTATTTGGATAATAATTTCACCGCTGAGATTCTCCTGTTCTTTCATTGTGTGGTTCATGGTCTCGTAGTTCAATTATGTTAAACAGTTTTTTTACGTTCTTGTAATCATACAGCGTTATTTAACTCGACAACAAACACAGTAGGAAGATGAAACACTACAAGCTAGTGGTAGATTAATGTACTACGCATCCTTGACATGTCGGAACCACCCTCCGACTTTGTTCGGCTACTTGGCGGTTATATGGCGATACTGAATTATACCGAACAATGACTCCATAAAATATGAGTGGGCTTGCGTTGCGGAGAACTGGGTCCGACGTTCTATTTCAGACTCGTCGAATCAATAAAAGTTGAAGCACACAGCATTTTGTACTCTGCTAGAAACCGCCACTACGATTTTACACTTGTCCCAGTTTCAGAAGTTGCTCCAATGTATAGGAGCACGTGATTCAAAATCGATTTTCTATCATGCTTTCACTGAGAGCTTCTCTCCATCGGAGTGCCAACCGCCTAGGTGCAGGTCACTCAAGGCAGAAATTCCACGGCTACATTCTGAAGCCACACCAGCAACATTATGCTCGAGCTCGCCGACAATGTGTAAGAACCTTGTGTCTCATTTTCTACCATAGCCCAAAACGAAGTTAACTAGGAAGCCTCAGCTACATACAGATAGCTTCCTCCAGGGAAATTCCACGGAATATCTGGACGACATGTATGTAGCATGGTGTGAAGATCCCTCTTCAGTCGATGCTTCATGGAAAACATATTTCGATGCAATTGAAAACGGGAAACAGCCACCAGACCATATCTTCTATCCATCAGAAGAAGCAATTTTCGGACGTTGCTCGGAGCGATCGTCGATGCTTCCAGGCTTGAATATCGCGACCCAGGCACCATTCAGGCCATCGCCAACGAATGACGACCAAGCGAAAATACAACGATTGATTCGTGCCTTTCAGGACTATGGGCATTTGAAAGCAAAGACAAATCCTTTGGATCTCCCAGGAAAGCGACCTATACCACCAGCAGAGCTTCAGCTAAACTTCTATGGCTTCACTGAGTCAGATCTAGATCGGGGGTTTGCGTTTGGTCCTGAGCTCCTTCCTCATTTTGTCTCAAAGGAAGGGCAGTCTATGACTCTTCGCGAAGTTATTAAAGCATGCGAAACCGTTTACTGCGGCTCGATTGGAGCTGAGTATTCGTACCTCCCTTCCCGAGAAGCACGTGAATGGGTTCGTCTGGCCATTGAATGTCCTGAGCCATATCGATTCTCGACAGAAGAGAGAAAGAGAATTCTCGACCGGTTAATCTGGTCGACGTATTTCGAGAAATTTCTTGCAGCCAAGTTCCCGACAGCGAAACGGTTCGGGCTTGAGGGGGTCGAGAATCAACTCCCCGCTGTTAAAGCAATTATAGACGCCAGCGCCGATCATGGAGTAAAGAATATCATATTCCCGTGTTGTCACCGTGGAAAACTCAATATCTTGAGCAATCTCACCCGCAAGCCCAATGAACTGATGTATAGCGAATTTTCGGGCGAATCGATAGCCCCAAATGGTATCTCAGGAGATGTCAAGTACCACCTGGGAATGAACTACGAGCGGGAGACACCTTCCGGCAAAAAGGTCAATATCTCCATCCTGCCAAATCCATCTCATTTGGAAGCTCAGAATCCCCTTGCCCAAGGAACGGCGCGAGCTGTGCAGCAACAGAATGGCGAGGATCGGAAATCGACCATGGTCTTCAACAGCCACACCGATGCCTCATTCTCTGGACAAGGTGTAATTTATGAGACGCTAGGGCTCTCCGGCTTGAAGTCGTATGAGACTGGTGGAACCATTCACCTGATCATCAACAATCAAGTCGGTTTCACTACAGAGCCCGAGTCTGCGCGTACGTCATTTTATGTATCTGACATTGCCAAAAGCATCAACGCGCCTGTTTTTCATGTCAACGCAGATGATGTCGAAGCTGTCGTGTTTGTCTCAAAGTTGGCAGCTGAGTATCGTGCCAAGTTTGGTAAGGACTGTTTCATCGATATGATCTGCTACCGGAAGAATGGTCATAACGAGATGGATCAGCCTTCCTTCACTCAGCCGTTGATGTATGAGAAAATCCTGAACAAGACTACCCACTTGGAGCTCTATACGGAAAAGCTCCTCAAGGAAGGAGTTGTTACTGGGGAAGAGATTGCAAAGATGAAAGGTGATGTGTGGAGCAAGATGAGCGAGAGCCTTGCGAACAGTAAGGATGCCCAGCGTCTTGATCGAGAGTATATCACTGCCCCATGGGAAGATATGAAGCGTCCAGAAGAGATTTCTCGAGAAGTCTATCCTGCCGAGCCGACAGCAATCACTGCCGATGTTGTTAGCACCCTCGCAAACAAGATGGGTGTCCCCGGGGAACCATTCACGGTGCACAAAAGTCTTAGTAGAATCCTTCAAAGGCGACAGGAAACTTTGACACAAGGCAAGGAAATTGACTGGGCAACGGCAGAAGCTCTTGCAATGGGCAGTCTGTGTCTAGAAGGCCACCATGTTCGTGTTTCTGGCCAAGATGTTGAGCGTGGCACCTTTTCTCAGCGCCATGCAGTGCTGCACGACCAAAAAACAGGGTCAAAACTCACTCCTCTCGACTTACTCAGCCCCGACCAAGCCCGATTTACGATTGGAAACTCATCGCTGAGTGAATATGGTGTCATGGGATTCGATTACGGGTATTCCACTATGCATCCAAGTGCGTTGGTAATGTGGGAAGCCCAGTTTGGCGATTTCGCAAACAATGCTCAGTGCGTGATTGATCAGTATATTTCATCTGCTGAGAACAAATGGCTGCTCAGATCTGGCTTGGTATTATCACTGCCTCATGGGTTTGATGGACAAGGCTCTGAGCACTCCTCGGCTCGCATGGAGCGATTCCTGCAGTTGTGCAATGAAGACGCCCGTTTCTTCCCCTTACCGGAAAATCTGGAGAGACAGCATCAGGATGCCAACATGCAAATTGTGTATATGAACACTCCTGCCAACCTGTTCCATGTTCTTCGAAGACAAATTCATCGCGAGTTCAGAAAACGTAAGTATTATCCGAAATCTCCCAAGATCAAAAGGAATATTGCTCACCAGGATTTTTTACAGCTCTTGTGATCTTCTTCTCGAAATCACTCCTTCGCCACCCCATGGCAAGATCAAATATTGAAGACTTCATCGGAGACTCCAGCTTCAAGCCAATGATTGCCGACCCAGCCCACGGAAAAGCGATCGCCAAGCCCGCTGATATCAAACGAGTAATCTACTGCTCTGGTCAGGTCTACGTGACGCTGGAGAAGTATCGCGAGACCCACAAGATCACAGACACGGCCATTACACGCATTGAGCAGCTTCATCCTTTCCCTTGGCAGCAAGTAAAGGATAATCTGGCCGAATATACCAACGCTTCGGATATAGTCTGGTGCCAAGAGGAGTCTCTCAACGATGGTCCCTGGGCGTTTGCTAGGACTCGACTAGAGACCATCTTTGATACAACCGAGAAACACCGGGGTCGTCGGTTGCGCTTTGCGGGGCGGGAAGCTACAGCTAGTGTGGCTACCGGATTCATGAAGCAGCATATCGCGCAGGAAGCTGCTTTGTTGAAAGACGCTTTTCAATTGAACTGAATAAAGTTGGAGAGCCTCGGTTGGAGGAAATTTTGGAAATCAACTATTCTGTACATTGGATGCCTTTTCGGGCTCACGAATAACAAGTAGGGAAGTTGCATGGGAAAATTGCATAATATAGTTTCAGGAACACGTTCTCCGAATTACAATTGGAAAGACAAGTTAATATATGTAAGTGTTTAGATGCACATAAACTGAAGCAAAAGCTACCATCTAACTCAATTGCAAAAATTAAGTAAAGGAACACAGCGAAACAGTCCAGTAATGAACAGAAAATAGTGCCGTCTGCCTGCTTCGCGTTACCAGGAAGATCCCGACCACCGGAAAGAGGAAATCCAGCAATCCATATGCTAATAATAGCTATTTCAGGCAAATGAGGAGAGAAGAAATGGGAAGAAGAGAGGATCGTACACTGGTAAAGGCACTCTCGCCAATGGAGACATTTGATGAGGTTTATCTTCCCCATCCTTTGGCGATGATAATTCCATGCGACGTAATGAGGGGAATGATATAAATGGAACCCGAGATCACACAGAGATAACACCTATCAGAACCTTTTAATTCAACGTTGTTTATCCCGGGCGCTTGTCCGAAGCCACCTTAGACCACAGCCGGGAAGCTCTACCGTGCCATCATCTAACTCCCTATCTCCGATTGACTGGTAAAATGATAACGCTGTATGAATAAGTTTGATTCCAGGTTGTTCGCTTGGTGAGTTGTTGCTTCGTACACTATGTATATGTAGCCTGTTGTGATGGTATCCATTATATCTCGATAGTGGACTCAACAAGAAAACTACCAATTGAAATATCATGGTTGATCAACATGATACTACTTTCATTGTCACTCTACCATGCTACATGCTGTCAAGTGTCGGAGCTACCATCCGACACTTGTATCTATGAAAGAGGGGACATACGCCGACGGAATCAACCTGGGGTATGTTGCGGAGAAAGTGGACTATCTTGCTTTTATTAAGTATCATAAATGGACTGTATCTTGTGATAAATGGCTATGAATGACATATCTTGTAGAGGCTTTGGTCGCTATATTTACCGTGGCATTTCGCTGCATTCCTGAGTGGTATCGCCTCTTTGACCCCTTGATTGATATCATTCGGACTTTTTCTCGAACCTTTCTCTAAATATTGTATGCTAAATTACCTTTAATCCCACAATTGAATTCAATATCAGCGTGGAAATACAATGGACACATCTCGTCAACCTGAGTGGGATTCGGTCTATGCAGAGGCTGGGGTAGCCAATCCGAATATCCACGACGATATGAAAAAGACAAATACCGAGACATCAATAATGATCCTTTCGGAAATGAAGTGATGGCAGAGGTGAAGTATCGAACAATGAAGTGGTGGTAAGTGTCCTAGCAGTCTGGAATATTGATGCCTGTATCTCACTAAGACCATATTAACAGGCACTGTGGAACGCGTGAGAATACCCAAGCTATCAAAATTAATAATCTTCAGTCTAATATGGTTCACAGTGATGATTGCTGAGAACATCTCTCTGGGGATATTGTTTCTGCCCTCTGCAGTGGCCACACTAGGGATGGCACCGTAGGTATGCCCCATTGAGCCGAAGACCTACTCTGAATTTGAACGTATAGAGCGGCCATTATCCTTCTTTTCATGTCTGGCCTATCATGGTATACCGGTTATGTGATAGGTCAATCCAAAATACGGCACCCGCATGTCCACAGCATGGGCGATGCAGGCGAAATCCTGATGGGTCGAATTGGGCGTGAAGTCCTTGGTATCGGCCAGTTGCTTCTACTAATATTCCTTATGTCAAGTCATCTCTTGACCTTTACTATTCTCATGAATACTCTTACAGGCCATGGGGCTTGTACGACTGTCTTTGGCGTCGTCGGACTAATTGTCTGCTTCCTTGGCGCTCTCCCACGAACTATGGAGAAGGTCTATTGGATGTCAGTCGCAGGTAAGTCTGACTTCCTTGTTTATCATAAGTTAAAGTCTACTCTAATTCAATCACTCATAGCTTTTGTAAGTATCTTCGTTGCAACTCTGGTTACCATGATCTCTATTGGCGTGGAGGCCAACGGACCTATCCAAACCGAGACCGTTCGAGAGGTCAGCTTTTACAAAGGGTTTCTGGCAGTGACAAATATTATCTTCGCCTTTGGTATGTCGCCTATACTCAAATACACTCCTTTATTGCTAACATATGTTACAGTCGCGCATGTCACATTTTTCGGCTTTGTCTCAGAGACAGAAGATCCAAAACCCTTCCCAAAATCACTCGCAATGCTCCAGGTTGTCGATACCGTCATGTATCTCGTTAGCGCGCTGGTCATCTACCGGTTTGCAGGTCCCGATGTCAAATCACCGGCTCTATCATCTGCGGGCCCACTGATGAAGAAAATCTGTTATGGTCTCGCTATTCCCACCGTTATTATTGCTGGTGTTATCTCTGGGCATGTTGCTTCCAAGTATATCTATGTTCGAGTCTTTCGGGGTTCGGATCATATGCATCAATGTAGCTTCCTATCTATCGGGTCATGGATTGGGATTGGACTGGCAGTTTGGGTTGTTGCTTGGGTCATTGCCGAGTCTATTCCGGTTTTCAATGATCTCTTGAGTCTCATTGTATGATTCGTCCCTTGATTTGCTTACTGGTGACCTAGCTGACATGTATTCTACAGAGTTCTCTCTTCGGAAGTGTTTTCAGCTGTAAGTTTTCTCTCCTATATATCAGAGGCTTCATAGTCAGCTACTGACAGGGTTGATAAGACGGGCTTCCTGCCACCTTTTGGCTTCACATGAACCTAGGGAAATACTTCTCGGGTCTTTCAAAGGGCATCTTGACTGTGTGCAACATCGTTATCATTGGTATTGCATTTGCGATGGTAGGCTGATAATTTGATCGGGTTTTGTGGAACCATTTAACTGATTTTTGTCGTACACAGTGTGGGATGGGGTTGTATGTATCTGGAAGGTCAATCAACGAAGGCTCGGGTAGCGGTACATGGTCATGTGCCAACAATGCATGATATGGAACTTGGATGGGTAACAGAGATTTTGAACATCATGGAATGCTTGTCTTAGAAATTTGAATTGAAATGATTTATATGCTCGTATGTGATGGGCTATTTGGAATTTTTGAAATTGTTTAGTTTTGACATGTAAATCAGTTTCAGAGTAGATGGCATCAGACCTAAACTGATTGCATAATACTGTCCATATCCAACTGATCCGCAAGATCAAGCAACTCTCGTGGTGGAAGGCTGACCGAGGGATTGAGCGCAAGCATATCCCACTCGAACTCATCTTGGTCGAACGTATAAGTCTCTTCATTATTGTCACTACCATCACCCAGACTAGCTGCAGGCAAGGAGTAGTTAGTCAACCGTGGTGTCAAAGGTGCCAATATTTGCTCCAGCTGTCTCAGTTCTAGTCGTCGAAGTGGCGCAGCTAGATTGCCCTTTGCAATGAGCTTATCTAGTACGCATTCCAAATTGTCGCACCACAAGTCGTTAGATATAAGCGATGGGGCAATCGCGCGGATCAAATATAAAACAAACGCAGAAGATGAGGCATCTTCAATTTGGAATGGTAAGAATGCATCTACGACCGTTAGCAAATCTCTCTTTGGGGATGTATGCTGGGTGCAGCATACCCATCAAGTCGTCATCTGCCAGTGTACGGAGCGTCTGTAGAATTGTTTGAGCGGATTCGGCGCAGCATTGTAAAAGAGACGCAACAGGCGGTGCTAAAGAAATAATTTGAGATGTTTGTCTTTCTGTTCGCTCTATGTGCATGTGCAGTGCGCACATCACCAAGGGTCGAGTTGTAAGGACCACACACTACTAGTATGAGCTTTGATCCGCTCAAATACTGTTGGAAGAACTCACATGATGATGCGATAGCATTAATCGTATTGCCATCTTTGAAGCACGGCTTATTAATCCGTGGAATTGGGTATTTAAGAATGCCGTGAGATCATGCGACAGTTCTGCCATGCTGTGAAGAATGGACTGTGTACTCCGAACGAGAGTATCATCATATTCGTTGCCTACTCCATAGACAGCTAAATTCCAAGTCAGTATTAGACTCATGTGGTATGGATTCACAAAACTTACTTGTCAAGATTCGAGCCATAAGACGCGAAAGTCGAACATGTAACGTCAAGTTGATATGTTCCACTGAACCATCCATCTCTGCTGGTAATTTCACTGTAATGTCTTCATCACGAATAGAGCTCGGGGCACCAATTAGGGCAGAGAATTCTCGATCTAACATATAAACCACCCAGAAGATTGTTCTGCACCTTTGAGAGAGTTCAGGTCCACATATTTCCTCTGGTACATGCCTGTGTATACCCTCGATAATGCAACCACGCAAGGCTTGTCCAATCTAATTCCATTATCAGATAAATATTTGAGCGGAGTGGTTTGGTTACTCACATGTTGAAAAGCTGCTCTTCTCATATCTATTGATTGAAGATATACTGCACCCAGACTAAGTGCCTGGATACAGGCCAGTGGATTCTCGTCTATGCCTGACAGATCTGGTAAGAGAGCCATAGCCCGTGAGGCATATTGATGACCAGGTGGCGTTCCGGAAGAGTTTTTCTGCGTCAGGAATGCCTTTCCAAAGGCCAGCACAAGGAGGTATTGACAATACCAAGGCCTAGCAGAGGCAGCCTTGGCTGCTGGGTCTTTATAAAATTCATGTAGCTCTCGTAGATAAGCTGGTTCGTCAATCATAAAAGACAGAAATCCGAAATAGAATTTGACTGTGTTAAACAAAAAGAGGGCATAGTCCAACGGAGGCAGGTTGGTGACATCGGGCACTTCGTCTGGGGGGAATGGCCGCCAATGCAACCTGAACGCAGTTCCATCAATATGGAAAGGATCAGACTGGAAGTTTGACTCGGGAACCTTTCGTCCTATGAGAGCGAGGACTCGACGACAAAAGGACCATGACGATGTCGGCCCCATATACCCTTCAAATCCGCATTAGCAAGGGATCAGACGACACAATAGAATGCACACCCACAGAAACGGCCATCTGGTGTCTGTGCAAAGGATGGATCTCTGTCGACTAGCGGGTTACGTGAAAATCGGGATCCTTGAATATCATGCTCAGCTTCAGGGTCTTCATGTTCCCTGCGAGGGGTCTCTGGAGTGTGTAGAGCGGCACCCAATGCTAAAGTAAATGACGATTAGTACTGAAGGTTACTAGATAAAGCCGGTTCTCTTGGCATACCATTTGGGTTAGTTCTCCATCGAGTATCTTCTTGGTTTTCTAGCAATGCGACGGGAGTGGAGGGAACATCGACATTGTCATCACCAGTAAATAGGGCATCACCCAAGGCATTAACTTCTAGGTTTGCATGTCGTACGGATGTTCCGCTTCTGGAGATCTGCTCTTCGAGCTCTCGCAAGTATCTGCAATGCGTCAGCAAAGAAAGGCCGGCAAATTTCTATTACTTACCGTTCCGACACCGAGACCCGCGCCTCCTCCACTGGAAAGTGGCAGTGCTTCTTCTTACGGGCACACCTAGTACAAGGACTCGAGCCCGAGCACTTGACTTTCATCGACCGACATCGCTCGCAGCTTGGAGAAGTTTAGTAGTTTGTTCTGGGTCAATTAGGGAACATATTTAATATACTCACGCTCTCTGGCACTTCTTCGCCTTGGCTTGGCTCGGTGTCCCAGGCATGTCGGATTATATCACCGAATGTACAGGAGATGAAGACAGTATATTCCGGGTCTCTCTCCGATATGAAATGCGTGATGTAGTGCGGGGTCGAAAATAAAAAGTGATGCAAGAGGCTTATCAGTCGGGATGTCCTTCCGACTTTTCTTATCGAAGATATCAGTCACATGATTAGTGCGACCCTAACTGATTTGGCTTCGATCTACTTGGCTTCGTGCATATTACAGGAGTTCAGGGCATAATATGACAGACTGTATTCATTGGGGTACATCTAGGTCCTTCCACTATATCCGGAGTTTATCCGACAATCCTTCGCCACAGCTCGCGCCGCAAAGCAGTCACCATATGTTGTGTTCGCTCTACTGCACCACGATTCTCAATTGCTCGACGATGCAAATATCCCATACACTCGGCGACAGAGCCCCAGGTCATACATTTGAAAGCCTTGGGGACAGTCAAGTTTGCCGCAGATGACCGTTCAAGGGCGTGTTCGTAGTTCTGCACCAACTGACAGCTGAGCTCATCGGCCATTCCTTGAACCTGCCCACATTCCAGCATTATTGTCGGCTTGTTAGCGAGTAGGCGTTCCTGGTATGTAGAAATAGCCTTCGCTGCACTGGCAGCATTGTGGGTGGCGAGGAAGAGAGCAGCCTTTGGGAATGGAAGGGTATCGTTATCGGCAGGCATTCTTCGGCACAGCAGTGTGTCTGCAATGAGATCATATGACTGGTCCGTATCTTTCTGGGTGTCATGAATGAGAGAACGTGTTTCATGCTCAATATACGCTCCTCGCACTAGCTTGATACCCAGCGTCCAACCCTCTTGGGCAGCCAGGGTAAGATGGCGGTCGAGGTTTGCATTTGACCCTTTA
>ERZ1673737.3294-NODE-3294-length-12436-cov-5.131411_pt1 | contig 12436 bp, 9 predicted proteins | sample MGYA00580211_ERZ1673737 | MGnify/ENA primary metagenome ERZ1673737 (study PRJEB41218, sample SAMN15661789) | gut metagenome | host: Homo sapiens | place: Canada: London | collected 2015-08-20/2019-03-30 | study: EMG produced TPA metagenomics assembly of... | reverse complement strand
GAGACGATGCCCTGGATTAACAGGGAGACGGCAGCTCCGATGATACCGATAACTGCGCAGGCAGGGACGCGGCCAAGGTGGAGTTTTTCCTGGACGGTGGCGATCGGCGCTTCGTAGAGGTTGAGCAGGGAGGTCATCCCGGCGAAGAGAACGGCTACGAAGAAAATGATCGCGATCAACGTACCGCCCGGCATTGAGCGGATGAGGTTCGGGAGGTAGATGAAGAGAAGTCCCGGACCACCCTGATCAAGTTTTGCACCGGTGGTTGCCATTGCCGGGATGATGACGAGGGCGGCGAGAATCGCGGCGATCGTATCAAACAGGGCAACCCGCGCGGCAGATGCCGGGATGTTTTCCTCATCGGAGAGGTAGGAACCGTAGATTAAGGTTCCATTTCCGGCGACGGACAGGGAGAAAAATGCCTGCCCCAGTGCGAAAATCCATGTTTTTGGGTCTGCGAGGATCTCAGGATCGATGCGGAAAATGTAGCGGTAGCCCTGCATCGCACCCGGCTGGAATGCCACGTAGATGCCTAAAAAGACAAACAGGATGAAGAATACCGGCATCATCAGCTTGTTGGCGTTCTCGATTCCGCTTCCGACGCCGAACATCAGAATCAGAATGCAGAAGAAGAGGGCGACAAGCTGCCAGCCATTGTTTCCAAATGCGGACGCCATCGAGCCGAAAGCAGAGGCGAAACCGTCTGTGTCGGCCGGGGCAAGCGTGGCACCGGTAAAGGCTCCGATGGCATATTTTAGGATCCAGCCCATGACGACGGTATAGCCGATCGCCATCGCGAGGGAACCGGCTGCCGGGATGAAACCGAGCGCGTCACCCAGTTTGCGCCTGCCGCGTGTCTCGCAGGCAGCGCCGAACGCGTCGATTGGACCGGAGCGGGTGCCGCGTCCCAGGCACATTTCCCCGATGACACCCGTGGAGCCGATCAGGGCGACGAAGATAAAGTACGGGATCAGGAACGAGCCGCCGCCGTACAGGGAGACGCGGGTGGGAAACATCCAGAGATTTCCCATGCCGACCGCCGATCCGATACAGGCGAGGATGAAGCCCCACTTACTGTTGAAAGATTCTCTTTTTTCCATGAAATTGTAACTCCTCAAACATTATATAAGATTTGCCGCAAATATCTGGGAGTCCGCCGATTGGAAGCGGTCAGGCAGATGTTTGCATAAGTCCATCTATTATACCAGAAGAGAGGCATTGCTTTCAAGTGGCAGAGCGCGCGAATCGTATGTTTTAGGGGAAAAGGCGATCTAAAGTAACTGCCGGTGAACCGTTACAGGGAAATACCTTGATTTATAGGGTGGAAAGATGGTATTCTATAGAGGACGGCAGCGGCGGGCTTTGGGAGGGTGGCGCCGCGGCAGAGCAGATTCGAAAAGGAGAAGGTAGCACAATGAAAAACGCAAACAGGATTCCGGAGACGTTTCAGACGGATGCGGAATACAGACAGTGGATGGAGAACTGGCAGCAGGAGGCGCGCGAAGCGACAATTGAGGGATTTAAGCAGAACCGTAAGTTAAGTGGCATGACGCAGACGGAGCTTGGCAGAAAGGCGGGGATTTCCCAGCCGAATATCACCCGCTTCGAGAGCGGCAGCTACAATCCGTCGCTGGATTTTATGGTAAAGATCGCAGCGGCGATGGGGAAAAAGGTACAGATTACATTGGTAGATGAATAAGAGGCGTGCGCCGGGGCGCACAGGGACCATTTGGGGAATAAACAGGGGAGACAGCGGTATGTGTGCGGCTGTCTCCTCTGTTTTTAATGATTGCATTTCAGCGACGATTCAATAAACCGTGAAATCATATTCCACTCATAGCTCTGTTCCAGCCACGCAAATTTGATCGGGTACCGCGCTTCTTCCCCGAGCGTAAAGACATGGAGTGTATCCAGCTGTTCCTTGCTGAGAATGGAGAAAGCGAGATTTTTCGGGCTGATGCAGGCACCTTTTCCCATCGCGCAGAGGGCAAGCAGGGTAGCGATGTTGTCAGAGCAGGCATGAACCGAGGGGACGAAGTTGTCTGTCGCGAGGATATTCCGCCCGATGCGTCCGACCAGATCATGTTCACGGTTTAGGAGAAACGGACACGGAGCCAGAAGGGAGTAGCGGTGATGGCGGCTGACTTCCTGGATAATGGCTTCGGTCTGTTTGCCGTAAATGTCCTGCAGCAGGGCAGTGGAGACGATGAGAACCATCTCTTCCTCATAGAAATCCCGCAGAATGATGCCGGGAATGCGAACTGAAAAATTGGCGATCGCCAGATCAATTGTGCCGTCCAGCAGGTATTTTTGCAGCACATCGTTGGAAGATTCGATGAGTTCCACATCCACGCCGGGATATTTCTTTTGAAAGGTGGCGATCAGCTCCGGCATGATGGCGTGTCCGCGCGTGAATGCGATGCCGATCCGCAGTTTTCCTGTCTGGTTATTTAAAATATCGCCAAATTCGTGAAGCATACAGTCATATTTTGTATTAAATTCCGTTGCATAGCGCAGAAATACCTCCCCCGCATAGGTAAGCTCCAGCGGGATGTGACGGATTAGGAGCGGACATCCAAGCTCCCGCTCGATTCCGGCGATATGGGCGCTTAATGTCTGCTGGGTAATATGCAGTGCATCGGCGGCCCTGGTGAAGCTGCGGTTTTTCGCAACCGCGGCAAAATATTCCATTGATTGAAAATTCATATTCGAATGACGCCTCTTTTCCCAAAACTTTCATCTTAAGTTTCTAAAAAGCATCTGACTATAAAAGTGGTTCTTCCAACTCAAACACCGTCCGCTGCAGCTGCGCGATCAGCAGGCTGGCAGCCGGGGACGCTTTTTTTGCTGACGGAATCCGGACGCCGAGCACGCGCTCCATCGGCGGATTGAGCGGCAGTCGGACAACATTTTTAGAAATATCGCGGACAACCAGCTCCGGCAGGATGCAGACACCCAGGTTGTGGCTGACCATCGCGAGCATGGAGTAAGTGTTCTGTGAGGTAAACGACGGCTTTGGCGGTGTGATGCCGAGCTGCTGGAACTGGCGCAGCAGGTCATTTTCGCCTTTTTCTTCTATATAAGAAACCTTTGGGAGATCTTTTAAGTCAAAGCGCTCATATTCTGCATAAGGGGAATCGTTCGCGCAGACAGCCAGGTAGGGTTCTTTTTTCAGGGGAAGCCAGTCCATTTTTCCGTCCGGGTGGGGGCCGACGATGCCGAAATCGATGGAGCCATTTTCCAGCCACCCATCAATCTCCTGTGAGCACCCCTCCAGCACTTCCACGGTCATATCCGGGTAATCGGAGAGAAACTTTTTGAGGGCAGGCGGCAGCCACTGGACGGAAGCGCTTAGATAAGCGCCGATCCGGATATGCCCGGTCTGGACACCACGGATGGAGGCAGCTGTCTGATCAAAATATTCCGCCGCCGCCAGCGTCCGCCGGATTGGGGGAAGCAGCGCCTCGCCGTTCCGTGTCAGGGCAAGTCCCCTCTGGGAGCGTGAAAACAGGGAAAATCCGAGTTCCGTTTCAATATTTCGCAGCATATGGCTTGCCGCCGACTGCGTGTAACCGTTTTTCTGGGCGGCACGCGTCAGGTTGTTTTCTTCTGCAATGGCTAAAAAAAGCCGCATATCTTTGAGATCCAAAAAATACTTCCTCCATTTTCGTAATAAGCGTTCGGTCTGATTCATAAAATGTACAGAGCTGACAGATACCAAAGGAGGATGAGAAAATTTGTACGAATTACGTAGAATACAAATCTGATTCATACGAAATATCCGGGCGGATTACACGGGTGCGTGTGCGGCGGACATTCATTCCGATGGCTCTGCCAAGTGTCCCTAGTATATCATATTCGTGAAAGAAATGGGAGAAAAAGATAGAAATACGCCCAGGATCTCAAATACAACATGAAAATTTCATTTAAATGAAATACACAAAAAGTTAAAAAATAAACAAATGGTAAACAAAATTCATGAAACTCCGAAAGAAAATGGACAAAATTCTGAACGAGAGTCTAACGGAAAATGACGCAGTTGTAGACAAAATATCATGATATTTTGTGCATTTATACTAATTGATTCTCGAAAAAGTGCAATTTATTTCATGAAAAACACAGATGGATTCATGGATTTACGCCATATCATGAAAATCTCGCATAATAAATTCAAATAATTTTGTTGAACAAATTTCACTTTAGTGATATAATTTTTTCAAAAGCAAGAAGTTTTTTGAGCGAATTGAAAAACTTGCTTAGCCAGCGCGCGGCACTACATCAAATAAAGGGGGAACTTTATATGGAAGCAATTAACAACATTGTCGGTATGTTGAACGGACCCATTTGGGGTGTTGGAATGTTAGTTCTGATTGTTGGTAGTGGTTTATACTTCACAATCCGTCTCGGCTTTTTCCAGTTTGTTCATTTCAAAGATATGTGGAGCCGAATTATTGACAAGTCGGAGTCTGAATCCGGTATTTCTTCATTCGCTTCGTTCTGTACGACCATGGCGATGCGTGTTGGTACCGGTAACGTAGCCGGTGTAGCCGTAGCTCTTTACATGGGCGGTCCTGGCGCACTCTTCTGGATGATCATCGCTGGTATGACAAACTCTGCAGTTTGCTTTACTGAGTGTACATTATCCGTACTTTATAAGAATCGTATCGATGGTCAGTATCGAAGCGGCGGCGCTTACTGTGCTGAGAGAGGTCTTGGCTGGAAAGCATATGGTGCATTCTACGCAGCATTCTTCGGACTGGGCGTTGTATTATTCATGCCGGCAGCAGCTACCTATACAATCTGCGATGGCTTCAAAAACGCTTTAGGCATTCCGATGTGGGTTTCGGCTCTGGTTATCGCACTGGCTATGGCAGTTGTAGTTATGGGTGGTGTTAAACGAATCAGTTCTGTAGCATCTATGTTGGTTCCGCCGATGGTAGGCGTTTACCTGATTGCAACAGTTGTTATCTTAATCGCAAACGCAGGTCAGATTCCGAGCGTTATCGTAGACGTTGTTAAATGTGCATTTGGTTCCAAAGAAGCTCTTCTGGGCGGCGGCGTTGGTATCGCTATCCAGCAGGGTGTTAAACGAGGCACATTCTCATCTGCATCTGGTATGGGTGAGTCCATGCCGACCGCAGCAGCAGCAGAGACCAGCCACCCGGTTAAACAGGGTATGGCAAACGCAGCTGGTGTTTGGCTGGATACCGTTATCGTATGTACCGCTTCTGGTCTGATGATGCTCTTAAGCGGATGCTACAATACACAGTTTGGCTACGTTGGTGGTACCGGTGCAATGCACGATCAGATGGCTCAGTTAGCAGCAGATGGAACATATGGCGTTATCTTCGTTCAGAATGCCTGCAGCACCGTTATGGGAAGTATTGCTCCTCTGTTCATTGCTATCATGCTGGCTCTGTTCTCCTTTACCTGCTTAATCAGCTACTATTACGAGGGCGAGACTTCGGTTCTTTACCTGTTCCAGGGCGATGATAAAGCAGCTACCCGTAAAGTGGTTATCAGAATTATGCAGATTGTTATGCCTATCCTTATCTTCATCTGGGGCAACATCGATTCCGGTCTGGCTTGGAACCTTTCTGACCTTGCACTTGGTGGATCTACCTGGATCAACATGTTAGTTGTACTGCTTCTGTCTCCGAAGGCATTTGCACTGTACAAAGACTACGAAGAGCAGATGAAAGCAAAGAAAGACCCGTACTACAACCCGGATAAGCTTTGCTGGAAGGGCGTAGACGTTGAGATGTGGAAAGACATCAACAAAAAACGTATCGCAGAAGATAAATAATCGGATGTGAATCGTTACATATTATTAGATATAGAGATTAACTCCTAGAGTCTAATATAAAAGGCAGTCCCTGTCGTGCGGCAGGGGCTGTTTTTTTGCCATTATATAGATAATGTCTATGATAGAAATGGTAATTTTTTGTAAATTGTCATTGACGATCCAGCCGCCGCGCGATACAATCAACCGCGAAAGGCGGTAATGGTATGGTACAGAAAGTGATTCGGGATCGCCTGGATGCGATCCTTCATTGGAATATATCCCTGGTCGGGGGATTTCTCGGAGCCTATGCGATTTTGCTTCATGTCGGAAACTTTGGCTCTGCTCAGACAGGCAACCTGATGGAGATGGGAGCGGAACTGGTATCGATGGAATGGTTTAACGTCCTTCTGCGTCTGGCTGCGCTGGTGCTGTTTGGACTGGGCGTGGCATCCGCATATCTGCTCACGAACTTTACGAAGATAAACATGCGGAAACTTGCCCTCTGGGTGGATGCGGCTGCGCTGGCACTGGCATCGATGCTGCCGCTTGAACCGGCGCTGGTCGGAATTTATCCGATTTTCTTTGCATCTGCATTTCAGTGGGGCGTCTATTCCGGTGCCGACGGATTTAACAGTGCGACGATCTTTATGACGAACAACTTCAAACAGTCGGTGCTTGGCTGGCTGCAGTACGGTCTGACAAAGGATAAGGAATTTAAGAGAAAAGCAATTCTTTATACCTATACGGTCATCAGCTTTTTCCTGGGCGTGGTACTCGGAGCGTGGGCGGTCGGTCAGTTCGGCATCTACAGCGCCTATGTAGGCTTTCTGCCATTGGCGGCTGCGAGAACCTTTATCGCGGTCGGTACGGCTCCGCTTGAAAGCGAGACTCCGGAGGAGACGGCAGTCGAGGCGGCAGAGGAGATGGAAGAAGCAGAGAAGCTGGAGAAGGAGCAGAAGCTGTAAAGTCTGTTTCCTGCAAGTTTTCTACAAGATGCAGGAAAGAAAAGCGGCAGGAAACAGGCTTCGGCGGGAACAGGATGCGGAAAAATGCAGGCGCTTAAGAACAGCAAACGTGAAGCAGTGGACAGATTGCTTTAATGCTGGTGATATTGCTGCTGTAGAAATTTTCCCAGTATTCCTACTCCTTGATATAGCGCCGCAGACATAATACATAAAAGAATAATACTCATCACAACCATATCCATCTGGAATACCTGTGAGCCGTAGATGATCAGATATCCGAGTCCCTGTTTGGCAGCGAGAAATTCACCGATGATGACGCCAACCAGGCAGAGACCGATGTTGACCTTCATGTTGGCGAGAATCAGCGGGATTGAGCCTGGCAGCAGGACTTTGGTTAAAATATGAATCCGGTTTCCTCCGAGGGACCGGATTAATTTGATCTGGTCGGGATCCATCGAGGAAAATCCGTTGTGGAGTGTCAGGATCGAGCCGAAGACAGCGACCGAGATGGAGGCAACGATGATCGTGCGGATGTTGCTCCCAAGCCAGACGATGAGAATCGGGGCGAGGGCGGATTTCGGCAGACTGTTGAGCATGACGAGATACGGCTCCAGAATTTCTGAAAGATTCCGGCTCGACCATAGGAGAACCGCGCCGATCAGCCCGCAGAGGATGACCAGTGTAAAGCTGATCAGCGTTTCATAGAGCGTCACGCCGGTGTGGATGAGGATGCTTTTGTCCTGCATCATCCGCAGGAAACAGCGCACGGTGCGTGACGGGGAACTGAAAATAAACGCGTCGATGAGCCCCAGTCGGGCGCTCATTTCCCAGCATATTAAAAAGAAAACGAATAAGAAAATCCGGCAGAAGAGAACCAGACGGCGCCGATGGAGCTGGCGGCGGAGGTAGGCTTTCTGGGCGGTGGATTCTTTCTTACATTTCATACTTTTTGCCCTCCCCTTGCAGTGTCTTCCATAGTTCATTGAAATAAAGAGAAAAAGCCGGATCATTCCGGCGTTCCAGCGGTCGGTTAGCGGACGGCGGGAAGGTAACCGGCAGGATGCGGCAGATGGTTCCGGGGCGTTTAGTCAGAACCAGGATGCGGTCGGCGGCACTCACGGCTTCGGAGAGGTCGTGGGTGATCAAAATTGCTGTTTTGCGGCTCTCCCGGATGATGGTGCTGATATCGTCGCAGACGGTTAAGCGTGTCTGATAATCGAGCGCCGAAAATGGTTCGTCGAGAAGCAGAAGCTCCGGTTCCAGCGCCAGTGTCCGGATCAGGGCAGCGCGCTGGCGCATTCCGCCGGATAGTTCGGAGGGGCGGGAATGCTCAAATTGTTCCAGTCCGTAGGTTTTTAAGAGCCGGTGGAGACGATCTCCCGCGGCATGATCCATTTTTTTCTGGATTTCCAGCCCAAGGGCGGCATTCTGGATGATCGTCCTCCACTCGAAAAGCTGGTCGCTCTGCAGCATATAACCGATGCGGCATTGGCTTTTCGAGAGCGGAACCCCATTTATAAGAATGGAACCTTCTTCCGGCGGCAGAAGCCCGCTGATTAAAGAGAGCAGCGTGGATTTTCCACAGCCGGACGGTCCGACAATGGCGATAAATTCGCCGGTTTCGACCTGAAATGATATATCAGAAAGGGCTTTCGTCTCCCCGGATATCGTGTGGTAGGAGTAGGAAAGCCCGGAAACTTCCAGAATGGGCGGCATAAGCAAATACCTGGGTAACTGTGTATCAGTGGGACAGTTACGCTCCTTGAAACATTCTTACTTTATAATATGCGGAAATGAAAAGCCGGGTTACTGTTCGCGCATACGTGCCTTGCATTGGTTGACCCGTGTGGAAAAGAGATGCTATAATAAAATATAGGTAATTGTGGAGAGAAAAGCGCTTATAGACAGGATACAGGGGGTATTTATGATACGCAGATATACAGTGGCATTGATGCAGATGGATACACAGAATGATAAAGGAAAGAATCTGGAGACGGCATGCGCCTGGATTGACGAGGCGGCGGCAAAAGGGGCGAAGCTTATCTGTTTCCCGGAGGTAATGAATCTGATCGGCAAAAATATCGGTGAAGGCGGCGGACGCGAGGAAATTCCGGGGTACACGACCGAGCGCCTCTGCGCGAAAGCGAAGGAACACGGCGTCTATATTCACGGGGGCAGTATCACGCAGGCACTTCCGGGGGAAAAACGATCGGCAAATACGAGTGTGCTGATTTCGCCGGAGGGGAAGATTCTGGCGACATACAGCAAACTGCATATGTTTGACATCACGCTGGCGGACGGCACGCCGTACCGGGAGTCGGACCGGGTCAAACCGGGCGATTCGATTGTGACGGTGGAGACGGAGCTGGGCATTTTTGGAATGTCGATCTGCTATGATGTGCGTTTTCCGGAGATTTACCGGCTCATGGCGCTTCGCGGGGCGCAGGTTATCTTTGTTCCAGCGAGCTTTACGATGCCGACGGGAAAGGATCACTGGGAGGTTCTTCTGCGGGCGCGGGCGATCGAGAACGGCTGTTACATCGTGGCACCGGGACAGATTGGACAGAAACCGGCGTATGCGGCATACGGCAACAGCCTGGTGGCAGATCCGTGGGGAACGGTGATTGCACGGTCAAAGGATGCACCGGGGAAGATACGGAAGCAGATTCCGTCGCTGGAAAACCGGCGGAGTGATTTGTATGAAGTGAGTGAGAAGAAGTAAGGCGTGAATATTTTCAGCCGGCAAAATGGCGTCTGGACGGAAATGAAAAACGGGTGTATTCGGGCAAATGGATAAAAAGGACAGAGAAAAATGGAGTCCAGGGGGGAAAAAAACCATGGTAAAGGTGTTTCTGGTAGAGGATGAGGCGATCATCCGGCACGGTATACGGGATAATATTGACTGGGCGAGCCACGGATTTGAATTTGCGGGGGAGGCGGGCGACGGCGAGTACGCGTATCCGCTGATATTGAAGGCACAGCCGGATATTCTGGTAACGGATATCAAGATGCCGTTTATGGACGGGCTGGAGCTGAGCCGTCTGGTGAAAAAGACGCTTCCGCGCACGCGGATCATCGTGCTCAGCGGCTACAATGAATTTGAATATGCAAAAGAGGCGATCAAGATAGGAATCAGCGATTATCTGCTGAAACCGGTATCCTCGGCGGGACTCATCGACGCGTTGAAAAAGGCGGCGGACGAGATCCGGGAAGAACGGGAAAAATCGAGGCTTCTGGAGCGGTATTTTGTCAGCTACGAAAAATATACGGAATTTCTGGATAAAACGGATTACAGCGGTGTTGACCGGAAGCTCATCAACGATTTTTTTAAGCTCGGCTCAGTCGAAGAGTGCAGTCCGTTTGTCGAGGAGTATTTCGCAGCGATCGGTGAACATAATTACAAATCGCTCTTGCTGCGTCAGTATATGACGATGGATATTTTTTACTGTGTGCAGGAGTTTTTGAAGAAATTGAAGGCGGAGCCGCCGGAGGTTCCGGAAAGCGTGATTGACATAAAACGGGTTCCGAAGGTGATCGAGAGCGTGGAGATGACGAAAGCCTATCTGATCGAGGAGTTTACGGCTGCCCTGCAGGCGCGTGACCGGGCGTCGAACGACCGTTATGGTAGCGTGATCCGGGATGCAAAGGAATATATCCGGGCAAATTTCAGCCAGAGCGACCTGTCACTAAACCGGATTGCCGTGCATATTGGCGTCAGTCCGAGCTATTTCAGCTCGATTTTCAAGCAGGAGACGGGACAGTCCTTTGTGGAGTATCTGACGCAGGTGCGGATGGAACGGGCATGTGAGCTCTTGAAATGTACCTCCTACCGGACTTCCGAGATCGGAGAGCAGGTGGGATACAACGATTCACACTATTTCAGCGCGGCGTTCAAGAAAGCGATGGGACAGTCACCGAAAGAGTATAAGGCGAGCCAGACGCGGCAGGAGTAAGATGTTCAAAAAGGGAGGAAAGATATGGGAGTGGAGCAGGGGCAGATTGGAAAAACAGAAGAGATGGCAGATTTGAATAAAAATCAGGATCCGGGCGTTGATTCGTTATCCGCTGCCCGTCCATATCGCCCTCTTTCTCTCCGCGCCCGTCTGATCCTTCTCCTCTTCGTGATTGCCATTCCATTAACAGGCATGGCGCTCGGGTTCCAGAAGATGATCGCCTCCTATTCTGCTTCCTATGACGCGATTCTGGCGAATCTAAAGACGGCGAATGAGTACAACATAAAGTTCAAATCGGATATGGAGTATTCGATGTACCGTGTTATGATCGGGCTGATTGACGCGGAACAGTTCGAAAATGGAGATATTGTCGAGGGCGAGACGAAGTATGCGACGGTGGTCAAGAATCCCCACAGCCTGATTGCGTCGGCGAGACAGGCGTTCGGAACGACGATCGAGCGGGAACCGGGGTCGGACTGTGATATCAAGATAAGAGGTATCCTCTCCTGTCTGGATTCCCTGGAGCGGGCAGTGGATAAAATGATTGGAAATGCCGCCGCCGGTGGATATTACGATGAAAATGTCAATATCTGGGAGAATGACATCCAGGGTCTGTGCTCGATGATTCAGGATTACATCACGCAGTATACCTATTATGAGATGATCAACATGGAGCAGCTTCAGAAAGAGCTGAAGGTGCAGATGGCGGATCAGATGCAGAGCTATCTGGCGCTTCTTCTGGTGGTGCTGGTGGTCGGTATGTTTCTGGCAGTCACGATCACGAAATCCATCACGGAACCGCTGCAGCAGTTACAGAGGACGGCAGAACAGCTCGGCCGCGGGAACCTGAATGCGAGGGCGAGAACGGGCGGACTGGAAGAGATCAACGTGCTGGCACGGGCGTTTAACCAGATGAGCGACCGCATCCGGCGGCTGCTTGATAAGACGAGGCAGGAGCAGAAGAACCTGCGGGAGCTGGAGCTGCGCCTCCACCAGGAGCAGATCAGTCCCCATTTCCTCTATAATACACTTGATTCGATCGTATGGATGGCAGAGGGCGGCAACAACCGCCAGGTCGTGGAGATGACGACGGATTTAAGCGACTTTTTTCGCACGGTTTTATCGGGCGGGCGCGATTTCATCACGATCGAGGAGGAAGAATCACACATCCGGAGCTATTTAAAGATTCAGAAGATCCGATACGAGGACATTCTCGACTATTCGATCGAGATCGAGCCGTCCATCCGGCACAGGATTGTGCTGAAAATGCTGCTGCAGCCGCTGGTGGAAAATGCCCTCTACCACGGCATCAAAAATAAGCGCGGCGGCGGATGCATTGTGCTCCGCGGCTATGAGGATCGGAATGGGCTTGTCTTTGAGGTGGAGGACGATGGGATTGGCATGGATGAGGCGGAGCTTGCCGCCGTGCGCGCCAAGCTGACACTGGAGCCGGAAGAGGAACTTGCCCCGATCGGCAGCGGCGGATTTGGGTTACATAATGTGGCACAGCGGATTCAGATGTATTATGGCGATCAGGCTGAGATCCTGGTTGAATCTGAAAAGAATATCGGCACCTGCTTTAAGGTTTATTTGGGAAATCAAAAAAAATCATAACTTTTTCGAAAAAAATTGTAATTTTTTAAAGACATACCCGGAAAAACACAGAAAACGACAAACATCGCAAAAAAATAATATACCTTTTTCCAAAGATGCCCCGTATCCATGATGCGGGG
>ERZ1673737.3293-NODE-3293-length-12438-cov-3.920455_pt1 | contig 12438 bp, 12 predicted proteins | sample MGYA00580211_ERZ1673737 | MGnify/ENA primary metagenome ERZ1673737 (study PRJEB41218, sample SAMN15661789) | gut metagenome | host: Homo sapiens | place: Canada: London | collected 2015-08-20/2019-03-30 | study: EMG produced TPA metagenomics assembly of... | reverse complement strand
CTGTCAAATTTGCAGCTTGCCCGTCTTTTTTGTTTGCAGAGCAGGTTGCAACAATGCAATTGACCCCAGTAAGAAGTCAGACCCATAAACGCCACGCTCATGAAATAAAGCGAAAGGACAAAAGATAAAAATTATAGCCACTTTTTCCCGGCGGCCGTAACTCTCGTCCTAAAAACAGGACTCCGGATCTCCATGCCCTGTTTGTAGAAGGGGCTCATCGCCGTCTTGACATAGTTCTCATACACCTCGTTCATGAATTGGCGCACTGCCTCCTCGGTCTGCGGGGATGTTGGGTTTGCGGCGACGGAGCTTGACGAGGCGCGTGTTGTGGATCCTGCTGAGCCTAACAATGATGATGACCCAAGACCACTGCCTGTGCTGGTTGAGGAGGGGAGGTGCGGGGGTTGGTGGAGGAGAAGGAAGCGCGCGCCGCTTGGGGTAAGGAATGCGGAGATGTAGGCTGCGGCTGGTGGGTAGGTGTCGATATGCTTAAGATACCTTTTCATGGTATTAGCCTGTCGGTCCGAGGTTTTATGTGGGGTATGAAGCGATTGAGGTATTGGAGATCGCAAAGCCGGGGTCATGAAAGTGTAGGTGTGTCACGGGTGATTCACGGAGGCTCTTTTGCATGGTGCAGGGTTCAAATGATATTAAGAAGTTTCTATACTCACATTCCGCCATTCGTCCATTGCGCTTCTTCCAAGATGTCCAGACTCGAGTGAATGATGAACTGGTTCATGTACTGCGCGGTCTCCGGGAAGCGGAACCGGGCAATGCCATCGCCACCTCCCTTGGATGTCCCGAATGCGATGTTGAATAGGGGTGTGTCAGTTGGCGACAGGATGGTAAAATAGTAGGACATTTTGGGCCGATTGAGGTAGCTGAAAGTTGAGATGGGTCGAAGATCATGGGGGCTGTTTACTTGGCGGCCTGTCATCACGTGATGCCAGATAAGGTTATTGGTTGGACAATACAGTCGTTGGTATAGGTGAGGCTGTAAGGTGGATGATATTAGGGGATTTTGAGGTTGAGTAGCCTCTTTAGTCATGTAGACGACTGTGAGTTGAGCGTCTGGAGAAATTTTGATTGCTATCATTTGGCATGCATGCTGCTTTAAACATTATATATCTTTTGAAGCCCAGAGGTAGAAGGGAATTGTAACAACTTCCAATGTACTAACTTGCCTTAAATCAATCAATAAGAGCTCAAAATGGCACTCCCAAGTGTACTATACTTTGAGCATAATGCTATCTTTTGCATGCTCGTTCAAGTATACATCGAATCTCCCCGCAAAACCCCTCACGTGACCGACCGATAACCAGCCACTGCTTTATCGCCTATCGCCGTCGCAACTTTTTGACCTCGACAAGCACTACCTCTGTCCATAATACCCACGTCACATCTATACACCAAGTGTGCACAACCGCTGAGCTACTTGGATTGCAACACTTTCACTATGCCGCCCAACATGCCATACGGATTGCACCTTGCGAACAAGAAAGCGGCGCCGAAACCAGGAAACGCGTTTGGACAAAAACGCAAGAAGAACATATTTGACGATGACTCCGGAGACGAGGATCAGCATAACGATAATGGTGCGATTGAAGTTTCTACAATCGGAGGATTAGAGCAGCCAGCACCGAAACAAAAGACACCAAGCGCAGGACCGCCACCGAAACGGAAAATGCAACTAGGCAGCGGGCCCAAGCCCCCTATCAAACCACTTAGCAAGAACTCGCTGTTTGCCGATGATGAGGATGAAGACGAAGAAAAGGAGAAACAACAAGGCCAGATGAATCTTGGCCTTAACCAGGCAAAGCCAAAGCAACCGCCAGGTGCTGGCGACGAATACACTAATCTCTCGGCTTTGCATAGCAGTAAAAAGCATGCGAAAGAAGCCGAAGAATTTGACCCATCAATCTACTCCTACGATGCCGTTTATGAGAGTCTTCATACCAAACCTTCCAAGGCCTCAACAGAAACGAAGAGTGATGTACCGAAATACATGAGGAACCTACTGGAAAGCGCAGAAATTCGGAAGCGGGATCAGCTACGAGCTCGCGATCGTCAACTTGCCAAGGAGCGTGAGGCCGAAGGCGAAGAATTCGCAGACAAAGAGAAGTTCGTCACATCCGCCTACAAGGCCCAACAAGAAGAGCTGCGCAAGGTCGAAGAGGAAGAAGCGCGCCGCGAGAAGGAAGAGGAAGAACGTCGGAAGAAGAATGGTGGCTCCGGCATGATTGGGTTCTACAGAGACGTGTTGTCACGAGGAGAAGAACGCCACGAGGAGGTCCTCAAGGCCTCAGAAGAAGCCGCCCGCCGTGTCAAGGCAGGTGAGGTGGAAGAGGAAGCAGAGAAACAGCCGGACGAAAAGACCGATAGTCAAAAAGCAGAAGATCTCAATTCTCGCGGAGCTCATGTTGTGGTCAACGACGAGGGCCAGGTCGTCGACAAGCGCCAGCTTCTGTCTGCTGGATTGAACGTGGCACCGAAACCCAAGACCCAGCCATCTGCCCCCAAAGCAGCCCCACGCCCCTCTGCACGACCAGGTGCCGCTGCAGGTCCCCAGTCTGGCCGTGCTGCTCAGCGTGCTCGACAGACCGACATGGTCGCAAGCCAACTGGAGGAGCGTGCGCGACAAGAAGAGGAGGCCGAGGCTGCAAAGCAAAGGGAAGTGGCCGAGAAGAGCCGCAGCCGCAAGACCGAGGGAGAGGTCTCCAGCGCGAAGGAGCGCTACTTGGCAAGAAAGAGGGAGCGGGAAGAAGCTGCCGCCAAGGAGAAAGCAAAGGGGGCTTGAGTGCAAACAAAAAGGCACGCTCGATGCGTCACCTTTATGGAAATTTGGAATTATATTGCATAGCAGTGGAAGCTTGTACACTAGACATAATATCAGAAACAGCAGTCAGACTTTTATGGTTGAATAATGAAGGCTGTTTGCCACATACAAACAAGACGAGACTGACCCATCTATATGTGAGTCAATCTTCAGAGCCAATCAGGACAATCATCCTGTGCTTTGACGCTATTTGGTACGCGGATGCATTCCTTTTCTCAACCCTTCTAATCATTTACTTCGGAGAAACCAAAAACCCGAGATCTTAACCCCGGCTTACGTCATCACTTGACTCAATGTCACATGACAACACACGGGCTCAGTTAATCCGGACCCGGCGCTGCTCGCTAAGCCGCCCCCACAGGTCGCACTCCCAATTTTGCAACCCTATCGAGACACAAGAATCGCTCCATCACCAAACCACTTCCACCTCTCGTTCATCAAAATCATCCAACATGGGTAAGGTTCACGGCTCTCTCGCCCGTGCCGGTAAGGTCAAGGCTGCCACTCCTAAGGTGAGTTCTCTTCGACACCCCCAAATCGCCACTCGACGATCGCCCGTGGCCTCTCTACCGACCAATCTTTTTAACGACGATTTTGCATCCAGGTCGAGCCCCAGGAGAAGAAGAAGAACCCCAAGGGTCGCGCCTACAAGCGTGTGCTCTACACTCGCCGTTTCGTCAACGTTACCATGACCGGTGGCAAGCGCAAGGTACATATCGAATGACTCACCCACCTACCCACACAACCGAACACACAAAATTCCACCGAAACACAACACGCATACACGAATATCGAAAGAGAAGGACTTGAAAAGCTGACGCATTGCGAACTACAGATGAACCCCAACCCCGGCCAATAAACTATTCAAGTCGTTGAAAAAACCAACCGCACCGCGATCGGCTAGTCGAGTTACACGATGTTGAGACAAATATTCGCATGACCGCGACACGACCACGGCCCAAACGAACGAGAGCAACCAGATTACGGCTGGTACTTGGACGGATGATATCATGCTTCGTTTTCGCTTGAATTTCTTTTTTTGCTGGTAACGCACGGGTTATGGAGGGTTGAATCACGGAAATTGTTGAATACACATGGCGGTCTGAGGATGGAAGGCTGTGGCTGGGTGCGTGGGCTATCTACGGACAGTTCTCGCATGCCAGACTTTAGAGTCACTTTCGACTCGTTACATAGGCTGTTCCATGAATGAATTTCCAATCCAGAAATGGACACTTCTTCTACTTTTTGTTTCGGATTTACGGTCTGAAAGTTAGGATCTGGAATACGGGGCTGGCTTTGAATGCCACACGTCTTATCTTTGGCTTTTGAAGTAGACTGGTTTAGCCAGGTACACATCTGTGATATCGAATTGGCAGTTTCGCCTTCTTGCACTTCCAAGGGCCATGTAAATCGGATTCTACGGTTCTAACCTCTACATCAGGCGGCTCTCTATATCTTCCCCCTCCGTGGCTTCCCTCTGACCACTCAGGTCTAGGCCTTTCGCCCGTCATTCTGATCATCATGGCAGTCTGACTCACTGTGACTGTGCATATCAATAACGCCTCTCATACAGCCTCATTCCTGACTTTGCTTGAAAAGATGGAGAAGATGATACAGCTTGGTTGCCAATGTCTTGCGATGCAAAGCTAAGAGGGTTGTCGCCAACGAGAGCTGCTATATAGTAGATTGTAATCAGCACGACTTATCTGACCTTGCTATTCCTTTTCATGTATGCTTTCAACTATTAACGCTCAGGCGCCAGCCTCTCAATATGATCCACAAAACTCTGGACATTTGGACGAGGTGAACGATTGCATGACAAAAGTGTTGGCGGTCAAAGCTTCCACGCTTTGAGTAAGGCTATAGTTCGCCACTAGATAGAGATCGTTGCGACGCATATACCCTCCAAAATTGGCCAATACTTTTGAGAGAGGGGTATGTGGGTGGCCAAGAGCTATCCAATTTGGATGACACCATGAACTTGTTTGTACCTAGCCAGCTATACGTACCATATTGAGACAACTCTCGAGGTACCAGGCTGCTTCCCGGAGCATGGTAATGCCTCCAGCACAAGCTTCAGCCTCGAGATGTTGCGCCAGCCCGCGCTGACTGTAGTGAATGACCGCATGGAGCTGGCATGGGTCCCGGATGAATAACCCAAGAGTTGGCGTTGTGCGCATACTCAATGTAGATAAGATGGATATACCACAGCTCATGTCTTGTCTTACTTACTGTGATATCCGGAACATAGTCACTTCATTGATCTACCGTTACAATCTCACCCGGCCACGAGAAATCTATAAAACCAATATGAATTGTCTATTCTCCTTTGGCAAACAAGACACTGCTTCTTCAAACAGCAGCACAGCAAGCGAAGCGGGGGATCGAGCTCTTCCAGCACAGTGGTATCGATCGCCAGCCCTTTATTCCCTTGAGCGGCGAGCAATCTTCTCCAAGAAATGGATGGTCATTATCCACGAGACACGCTTCCCCAATTCGGGTGATTATGTGCAGTATACAGTCGCTGGGTATAACTTTTTCGTTATCAAGGATCGCAAAAACACCATTCGGGCCTTTCATAACGTTTTCCGGCATCGAGCGTACCCTGTTATGGAATCTAAGTCCGGAACGGCAAGCATCATTGCTTGCAAATATCACGGTGAGCTCCGTAACAATACAAAGCGCTACAGTGCTAATATATCCAGGGTGGTCTTACGGCCTGGATGGTAAACTTGCCAAGGCGCCGAAATATCAAGACATCGACGGGTTCTACAAAAGCACGAACGGATTGTTTCCCGTCCACGTCCATATCGATAAGCTGAGGTTTATTTGGGTGAACTTGGAAGCTTCGATGGAGCCTACCTTCTCATGGGAGAATGATACTGGTGGTGTTGACCAGCAGCTACGCCAACAGCACTTCAACATGTCTGAATATCGGTTCGACCATCAGTGGAGTATGATGGGCGATTACAATTGGAGCAGTTCATATTCAGTGAGCGGATCAGAACACCGATCAGATCATGCTCAATTATCGGATCAGGGCGCTCAGGGGGTGCTCGGTTGTACTCAATGAGCAAAAAGCGGCAAAGCCTGAGCACTAAAACGGAAATGAAGTACCTAGGTACCCAATATTCGGTGGAAACAACAGCAAACTTCTGATATTGCAGTAGAGTACTGGAGGTCGTGTAAACGAGGGTTAAATCTATTTATCGATTTCCATCAACCAATCAGCAAAGGGGAGGCGATGGAATAAAAGCAGGCATGAAAAATGGAAAGCGAATATTAAAGGGGAGACGACGAATGATATGGTAAAGGGGACAGATTCGCCAAGACTACTGCATAATGAGAAGAAATTGTTTAGAAGGCATCCGTTTGGACAGGAGCAGCTAACTCTGCTTCCCCAACTAGGATCTAGTCGATTAGATAGATGCTCCATGGTCTATTTCCTTTTATTGACCCGCCGGTATCATAGGCCGCTGCAATGTTTCACGTTATTCTTCTGTTTCCTCTCATTTTCTTCTCGATTAACACATTGGACTTCTGACTACCCAATGTTGACGTGGGCCAGATGATAAATAGTGCCTAGTGGCATAAATGCAAGAGGTCTGAAAGCATGTTGCAGTCTTCAAGGAATAGAAGGATCAACTATCTTTTAGCCGGAGATGACGCTCGCCTTTGAATCCAAGGATATTGGAAACGACATAAGAGTGGATCTCATACTACCGGGCTTCTCGGGGACTGGGTTTGCGATCGCCGTGCCACATCTACGGAAACATTTTACGGCCATGCAGACAATACCTATATTAATTTGTATTTGTCCTAGATGTAAGATGCGCACCTCGATAAATTTCAAACCAGGAAGCCAAGCCAGTATCTCTCTTTATAATTTGTACATGTTTAATGCGCTTTAGAAGCCTTCTTTCAATAATAGAATTAACTGTATGTAAGGCATAAACCAGGTTGTCCGCATGGCCATTAGTTTCGGCCGTACATACAACTCCTCACCGCTTTCGGTTGGCTTTGAACGCCGATTAGATCCTTACGCAGCCGAGCTAACCCTAATCCTTTCCTACTATTTGCGATACTGTGACCCATTCAATTGCGTCTTCTCATTGGCTTTTCACGAAATGACCTCTCAATAAACAAAATTACTCTTGTCTCCTTGATTTCTCGAACACAGCCACAAATTTCCCAGAATGAATCGTCATTTATTCCGCCGCTTATTGCCTAAGCCGGTTGCCAACAATGGGTCGCAACTACGTGATCACCAGGCTAATGAGCGTACCTTTCTTTCTTGGAACCGAATGGGACTAGCCTTCGCAGCTATGTCACTTGCTCTCGCTCGACTTGATATCATTGACAACATCTTTAATCGCAAATCCCGCGAGGAGGTAATTAATGCTCCTAAGTCATCCGCGCGAACTGTCTCCCCAGGAAAGGTATCAAGCGAGAAAGATAATCCAGTAGCAGAAAATGGATCACCAATTCTGATTGGAAATACGAGCGATCGTGTGGCTAGCCGCGTTTGTCAGGCCATCAGTATCTGGTCATTTGGATATTCATTTGCTCGGTACATGTCCACTCGAAGAAATTTGTTGCAAGGACGCTTTGTTCCTGCAATCTGGGGGCCTTTGTTGATAACATGTGGCTCCCTCGGCGTTTTTGGTATTACCCTGAAGCTAGAGTGAAATGACGGGCGAGAAGGTTACTGGTGGATGGGCTAACCATGTAAAGAGTACGCATGGGTTCCCCTTCATTTGCATCGCATACATGTATACTACATTAAATTTGGCTTCTAGATCGATACCAATAGAATATGTCAAGCTTTCTTTTATTTTGGCAGAATCATAACTGCATTGCCTCTCCATAAGTTCTCGCGGACAAGGAAGAAACCTAATAGTAGAGGTTGCCAATTGCGACTCGGGTACTGAGGAAAATATAAGCGAAATTGATACTCAATATTGCCTAAATACCACATGCCAGTTGTCATACTGAGCATTCCCCGGGGCAATTGATTTAGAGCCCTTATGCGCTATGGCGTCTTCTCTGCTCGTAGTGATTCCCCCAACATGACCATGCAGAAAATATATTAATTATCAGCCACTGCACAAGATGTCGGGGACTATATGTAAGCATTTCGGGCAACAGAAGATCATCTGTCAGCCTCCTGAAACATGTGGGGCGATGTACAGTAGCGGATCAAGGGGCTCACAGCTGGTCGCCGTTTACCGTGTCTCTCAATTTGAACTACACCATTGTATGCTGCCATGTTCCTACAACCACTCCGAAGTAATATTCGACTGGTATCACCGAATTCGATACTTTCAATATGCCCAATCATATTTCCCATGGTACTATCGATTTATACTCCCCATTGAGTTGTCTATGAACCAAGTCACGATACTTCGCTGCTTGAAACACATTCGAAGGTCCAATGTTCTTACTAGCCTCATGCGAGATCCGAGCAAGATTGATCCCTGACCCGTGCGACCAAAGTCTGATCCAAAGGTGTCGAATGACGAGACAAAAGGGCTTGCTGATACTTGCTACATATTTTTGTCGATCAACGACGAAAAAGCAAAAAAATTTCTTGACCGACGCAGGGGTCGAACCTGCAATCTCTTGATTCGTAGTCAAGCGCCTTGCCATTGGGCCAGCCGGCCTTGTTGAGGCGACTCGATTAAGTCTTGGCCCTCGCAGCCACACCATGTTGACGGTTTTAAAGCGTAGATGTTTCTAAGGAGCTGTCAGACTTGTCATATATGCATTCCGATGGAAAGACGATGCTCCTATTGCCGTATTCGGCTTAAGATTGTGCAGCCTTGTTCAGCTTGCCGCCACCGATCTACATGCATCCCATTTGTATGATCACCCCCAACATCGGGTCGTGCTTGTTCTTGCATGTCGCAGACTCCTCATGGCCAAGTGGTCTCTCGTAAGAAGCTCGATTTTATTTCAGAAATGTAGCTGCCCGGATAGTCACTGATCTCACCTTTTGGAGGTGCAACAACTTCAGGGCAAGGAAACGAACGAACAATGTGGATTTTGACGAAACCACTGTCTTTCTTCCATTGGAGACAATGTAAGGAGGGATAATTTTCTTAAAGCCTTTACTGGGCCTTTGTTGATTCGACTTGCGATGATTTACTTTTTCCCCCTATGAGAAGGCCGTAGAGACTGTCGAATGTGCCTAGCCAACAAATCAGTTAAAGGCCGTTTATCATAGAATATGTAGCAATAAGCGTGCGCTTTTTGACCATGTATATAATGATTCGATTATTTAAGACGCGCCAACAAGATCAGGGTCTAGACTATGTCTGGGAGTAAGCGTGATCAAATTAGTCTACCAAAATACCCATTTTATGTGAGGATCTAGAACAATATTGATTTCCATCTTATCAATGCTTTCGGGCTAGGGACTTAAACCCCGTTGGCGGATATTTAATTGCATGTTTCAGGATCTATCAACTGTCCACATCCGTCAGCGGGACCGGGCTCCAATATGGTCCCCGACGTCCGGCCACCAATCCGGACTTCTCGGTTGCATCCTTTGAGGGACTTCTAAGCTATGCATGAAATGAACAAATTAGTCCAACCTGGGCTGTTTTCAAGCAGCAATCAGTTTCTCATTCTCGGAAGTTGGCAAACGATTCGTGTCTACTCTTCGTCTCGACTATGGCAACCACAAAGTCTCATCCTTGAGTCGGACACACCACGCCACATGTTCTCTCGTCAAGGCAAATAGTGTTCTTCGGTATTAATGAAAGCCGTGTCCGCGTGGGATGACCAAAGAGGTCAAAAGAAGTTATTCTGCTTACCACCATCCTTGATCATCCATCTCGACTCATGCGTTTTCTCCTGTTCCCATGACAGAACTTCCTTCGACAAAACGCCACGTCCAATCCGAATCTCCCTTCGGACAGGGCCAAAATCTTGCTGTGAATATTGGCAACCTCCCGAGAGATCCACATCCATCATGCAGTCTCCATTTTAAAGAAATGGTATCCCATCCACCAGAACCTAGGGCTTCTAGTTCCAGTTTCACAGATATAGAGGTGAAAATGGCATCCGCTGCTCGACGGGAGCCCGAAAATCCGAAACCAGATTCTTCTCTGTCGGCCAGAAGCGATAATTACTTGTTTGCTATCTACTATACCTATTTCCACCCAGCCCATCCGATTCTTCCGCCATGGAATCTATTCCAACAGGCTCACTTGCCACTATATTTAAAGCAGGTTGTTGAATTCATCGCTGCCCACTTCACTCCAACCGCATCCAGTGAGACCTATCGCCATACAATTGTTGGAACAGTTCTCAAGCAAGCACCAGAAGCCGAAAAGGTTCAAGCACTTCTTCTATTGTCCATCGTGTTGCATTCGCGCACCGAGCATGTGGAGTCTAAGAACTGTTTGGCCACAGCTGTCGACCTGGCCTTTGAGCTTGGCCTGAACCGGGTTTTTTATGCTGAAACCGAGAGCCCCAACGATCCAATCCGAGCTGAATGTTTACGACGCACATGGTGGGAGCTTTTCATCATTGAAGGTCTCTTGAAATCCTTTGGGGTGCAGCATACCTGCCGCACAGCCCTCAAGCCTCTCGAAGTGCTGCTTCCATGCGAAGAGTCTATCTTCCGTGAGGGCCTGATTTTGCCAATTCCACAGACGCTCTCCGAATTCGATGCGCGTATTTTTGCCGAAAGGGAGCCTGGTTTTTCATCGTATACCTATCGCATCGATGCTGTGCGCATCCTCAACTGGGCACTGGATATACGTGAGATGGCCGGAAGTCATGAAAACCTGATAGAGGTTATTGATGCTCGCATAGCCAGTTGGTTCCTCAACTTACCCAGCTCCAAGGCCGAGCTCCTACGGCAAGATGGCTCAGTCAATGAGATAATGTTTCAGGCTTGCATGATTGTTAATATTGCCTCCATTCATCTGAACTTTTCTCGTTCTGGCCTCATGTCATCTTCAGCAGTCGCCACAGATGTCATCTGCAGTCACCAAGCTTCCCCCAAGGACTCCGCCTTCTCCCACCATTCCCATGCTACGAAAGCCGTCAGAGCTGCCAATGAAATATCTTCATTAGCTGCGATCAGTTCGCCAGTTGAAAAACACACCCCGTTACTCACTTGTGCCCTTGCGCTCAGCTGCATTGTTCAGCTTGCAGCCGTAAAGGCAGGTCAGATGTCTGACGCAACCCGTGACCGCATCTGTCTGAATCTTGGAGTGCTGAGATCGATGGGCCGAACCTGGGCCATTTCAAAGACAACTATGCAAAAGGCCAAAGCTGTCGCGCGTGATGTACTGGCTCTGGGGACTCAGCCACCCGTGGACCTATTCGATTTCACTACCCTGCTCGACCTAAATGAACAATTCTTGATGGATGGGAGCATCCTTTAAATGCCAGCCTGGTTGATGAGACGACAAAGAATAGGAAGTCGGGTCTGATACCCGCTCCTCATACCTAGTGAATCGTCTCTTGACTGCTTCTTTCAAATTTCTTAATTCATTCGGAATTAGAATGTCCTGAAGCTATGTGGGGCAACTAAAGACGAGAAAGAAGCAAATGCTACTCCTTAGACCTGTGTATGACCACCTTAGAACGCCATCTAGGGACCGGGAAACCTTCATCCACCTCTGTGTATTGTTAGAAGATCTGTATGCAAACCCAAGATAAACTAAACACCTTATAATAGGGCTTGGCCTGGTCGACAAACTGCAGATTAGTAGCAAGTCTGATTTCATTATTCGTATCCATATTCTTGAAAGTAGTATGAACCATGAAAGGACTATGGAAGATAAAGATCTCCAGCGTCATATTCAGCTATGAACCATTTCCTTTGACCCTCTTACCCGTACTTGAGTGCATCGCGGCCAAGGAAACCCGCTCTTCATCCGTCAATGCGTTACGCGCAGACTCTTCTTCGGTCCATTGCCCACTACCAGCAGACTTCTCAAGATAGATGAGACCGCCTGCTTCAAGTGATATATTAATTTAAGATATTGAACGGACAGAGCTGCGCGGTTCGTTTGCCTTCGCTGACGGTAGCTTGTCTATCTACGCTTCTAATCCTTTTCAAAGCCTTTTATTCCCAGAGATTAATTTACCCACCTTAATGTTGCCGACTTGAGATCTTTTGTTGCCATGGATTCATGTTGGCCGTAAAATGACAGAAGACAAGACCTCTTTCTCGGAGAGTATACAATGTGAGATGTCAGATTTTAGTGAAAGCGATAGCTGGTTGACTTCAAAATGCACTACGACGGAGTAGAGCTGTATCTTCTCAATATCCAACGATCCTCGATTCACTTGTGTCAGTGACCTTCGCTATGAATTGATTCACTCGGGAATCCTCCTTTTGGACCTCCGTTTTACCCTATGGGACTCAAATCACAGACTTACATCCGCAGTTCTGAGGAAAAGAAGCGCTATATCGTCTAAACAGTTTATGTTATCTTGACCATCTTATGATCTGTGAACTACGGGGATTTACCACTGGTTTGGACAGGGACCGGTGAGATCAGTTCCAAGGTAGTTGAGTATGACAAATTTAATGCATCCAGTAGATTATCCTGACAATCAGTCTTTGACTGAAGCGT
>ERZ1673737.3291-NODE-3291-length-12439-cov-4.356751_pt1 | contig 12439 bp, 12 predicted proteins | sample MGYA00580211_ERZ1673737 | MGnify/ENA primary metagenome ERZ1673737 (study PRJEB41218, sample SAMN15661789) | gut metagenome | host: Homo sapiens | place: Canada: London | collected 2015-08-20/2019-03-30 | study: EMG produced TPA metagenomics assembly of... | reverse complement strand
GACCAAAAGATGTACATGATCTTATTCTCCAGCGAATTTAACTAATTTAGCTTAAAATCTAGAACAGACAAAAGAGAATATTTCTCTTGTTTTGTTTAAAATCGCTGACACAAATACTTTTCGTTGGTATTTAACCACAAAAACCAGTAGGAAGTGTCTAAAATGCAGATGAAAACGCAGCGGGAAATATCCTTATGGCAGGGCTTGCTAGGCTAGATTAGGAAGTGAACTTTCAAAAGAGTCAGCACTGCGAAAGTACTGAAGACCGATAGTAATCCCCTTGCTTTGGCTAGGGGAGGAAGTTAATAGGTACTTTTATATCTTTATCAAAAAAATTTCTAATAATTAAAAAGTCTTTGCTAAAACAAAGACTTTTTAAGTTTTACTGAAATTTTTTATTAATCCTGATGATGGAGTAGGTGTCCCATACGCTCAGCTTTAGTATCTAAATAATTTTCATTGTAGCTATTGCGACCATACTCTAAAGCATCACGAGCCACAACCTCAATACCATGAGTATTTAATTCGTCAATTTTACTGGGATTATTGGTCATTAAAATTACCTGAGTAAAACCTAAACGACGCATTATCTCAGCACAGAGATCGTAATGGCGAGCATCTGAAGGGAAACCTAAACGTAAATTGGCATCAACAGTATCAAGACCTTGATCTTGTAGACGATAAGCTCTGATCTTATTGAATAAACCAATGCCACGACCTTCTTGGCGCATATATAACAAAGCACCACGTTTTACTTGAGCAATTTTTTCTAAAGCCGCATCAAGTTGGAAGCCGCAGTCACAGCGCAGGCTGCCAAAGACATCTCCGGTGAGGCATTCTGAATGAATACGACATAAAACCGGTTGACCGTCATCAAGCTTACCCATTGAAATTACTGCATGGTCTAAAAGTTGCTGATCACGAAAGACAGTAATATTGAAAATCCCGTGTCGAGTCGGGAGTTTTGCTACCGGTCCTTGAACTAATGTAATTGACACTTGTGTTTTCCTAGTAAGTTTAAAGCATTGAGATTATACACCATAGGGCAATTTATCCAAAATGAAAAACGTACTTAAAAGCCAACTATGATAGAGATTAGCGATCTTTACCAATTTTTTTATTTTGAGCAGAAATTTTTGTATGCTTATATTAAAAATTCTATAACTAAACTTAATGTGAAAAGTCAATCTTAAATGCAATACGAAACATTCATGCCAGATCCTCATAAGGCGCCACCTACAATTGTGTTTGACGATACTATTATATCTGGTATTACGCCTATGCAAAAAGGTTCGCCTTTTGATGAGATTATTGATAGACCTGCAGGTATGCAAGGCTATATTTTGAATTTGACTATTGAAGGACAGGGGCTAATTAAAGATGGAGAGCAAAATTTTATCTGTCGCAAAGGTGACCTTTTATTGTTTCACCCATACACCCCCCATTATTACCATATAGCCCCTCAATGTAATTGTTGGTACCATCAATGGGTGTATTTTTATCCTAAGGCTTATTGGCATGAGGCCTTAGATTGGCATAATAGTCTGCATAAGGTACAACGTTATACTTTAAGTGATGAAAATTTTGAGGAATTTTCAAACTTATTTTTAGAAATTATCAAGCGTACTAATTCAAAAGCAGGTGTAAGTCGTATGCTTGCGGTTAATTTTTTGGAATTATTACTATGGCGGCGTTTGGAGTTATGTAGCGATACTGAGCATAATCTTCAAGCAGATAGTCGTATTAGTGCTGCACAAATCTATATGCGTGACAATTTAAGCGATCCTAAATTGAGCTTAGAAAAAATTGCTACACAGGTACATCTTTCTACTACAAGACTAGTTCATTTGTTTGCAGAGAGGTTGGGTACAAGCCCAATAAAATGGTTAAACCAAGAAAAGTTAAAGGTTGCGCGCTTACTTTTAACTACCACAGATTGTTCAATTGAGGAAATCGCATCTCGATCTGGTTTTAGCGATGTTACGTATTTTTTTCGTTTTTTTAAAAAGCATGAGCTTATGACGCCGATGCAATATCGCAATGATAAGAATACCTATCCACAAAAAGTGGATAGGTAGGAGAAATTGCAAACTAAAAGATAGTGGACTTTAGATTTCTTTTAGGATGCAAGCTCCCCAATCTTTAAGACATACAATCTCAGAGCTGGATACTATTTTATCCTCAAGTAAGGATATGCATTTACCAAAAGGATTATTAAATTGTAGATCTTCTTGTGAAAAATTAAACACAAAGTGTAATTTTTCATTATGAGCGTTATAAGCTTCACGTACGATAAGAGGAAAACGTAAAGAGGATCGTTCACAGAAAAGCTGATTATCGCTAATAATATGTTCAACTACAGCTTTAATGACACTCTTATCAACGCAAGTTGCAATATAGCTAATAGATCCTAACTTTTCAGAACAAGCTTCTTCTTTGGTTAATTTACGATAGACGATAGCTGCATAGTCTTTGTAATATTTATGATCGTAAGTGGCAAGACTTATAGCTCTATCGTCGTCGATATGCATAAGATCCATAAAATCATGGACCTCAGGAGAGGCTTTAGATAGATCTAAAATATTACTTGTGAGCTTTAGATTGTGAGGTTCGGCGATAAGCTCATAAGATGCACCTAGAAGATCGTCTATTAAAGCAGGTTGACTTGTAGTTCTAACTTTAAGGTTTTCATCGGTAACAAAGCTCTTAAAAGAGAGTAATACATGACCACCATGTTTTATATATTCACGGATCTTAAGTAAACGCTCATCGCTTAGACAATAAATAAGCGGTAGGACTAAAAGCTCATAATCAAAGATCTTGTCGTCATCAATACATCTTATATCGCTTTCAATATTGTTTTCATAAAGGGCATCATAATAAGTACGAACTACATCATTGTATTGATGGAAATCAAAGTGCTGAGTATTAAGGCTTGGGCCTTTATATGGGAACACATCAATAGCGCTTAAAGCTTCATTTGAAACTACTAGGCAACATTTATTCTTTTTATGAAATCCTACAAGATGCTTTTCTAATTTTTCAATGCTAGCGCCTAAGAGGCAAGCTTCCTTAAAAACAGCATTTTCTTTAAAGTCATAACTTAAAAGGCCTTTCCAATAGGTCTCAAAGGAATTATGAATAGAGTGCCAATGCCAATAACCTAATAAGCTTGCACCTGAGGCTATATGGGCAAGTCCTTGTAAAAATAATTGTCCTTTAAAAGGAGTCCAATTTTTAAAGGCTTGAGCTTGAGTTTCTAAAACAAAGTAGCGCTGATCTTTAAGAGATCTAAGCTCGTCGCCTCCAAAGGCAATTTCCGCACCGGTAAGATATTCCTGTGATGGATGATAGATATCAACACCAGCAATATCTAAGCACTTTGAGGTTTTAAAATGATCAACATCAGGTTGTATACCAAAAGACTGGCTACGCCATTCAAAATCAAAGTTATGCGTGATAAATTGCTCGGGTTTTAAATAAGGTCTAACAACATCTTCAAGTTTCTTTAAAAATTCGGTAACCAGACTTCTTTGAAAGCGTTTAAATTCAGAGGCTAAACTACCATTGATGGTATTTATGACATCAGGAAAATCTTCCCAACTGTCAATGCGATTTGACCAATAATCAAGACCATAGGCGTAATTTAAAGCTTCTAAATTGTTTTTAAATTTCTCTTTAAGATACTTTACAAAAGCAATTTGTAAATTGTTGGAGACACAATTGTAATATTTTGTCTCATTATCAAGTTGATAGCCAATTACAGCAGGGTGATTATGTACTGCCTCTAAAAGCTTTCGGGTAATCCGTTCTGCATAATATAGATAGCTAGGATGAGTGATATCCATCTGCTGTCTTGGGCCATAACGCAGTTTTCCTTGAGGGGTGGTAGCTAAGATCTCAGGATATTTTCTACATAACCATGCAGGGACAGCATAGGTAGGAGTACCTACAATTACCTGAATATTAACTTTATGCATCTTATCTAATACTGTAAGTACAGATGAAAAATCAAATTGTCCTTCTTCTTTTTCATAGGTACTCCAAGTGCTTTCAGCAATTCTTACATAATTGATATGGGCTTTTTTCATAAGCTCAATATCAGCATCTAAACGCTCATATGGCATGTATTCACGATAATAGGCGCAACCAAAGAGCATTTTGTCTAAAATTTTATTCATCATAAAGCTCCTTTATTTGACCTTTTTAATCATGGCTAGCATTAAAGCTCCTAAGAAAGCTAGAGCAAAGCCTAAGTGGAAGACATAACCATAGCCTAAATAGGCAATGATGATGCTTGATAAAACAGGGCCTATGACCTGGCCACCATTATTGGCAATATTTAAAATACCTAAATCTTTAGCGGCAGTTTTTTGTGAAGGAAGAACGTCAATATTTAAGGCTTGATCTAAAGAGGAGAAAATACCATATCCAATACCTGCAATTACAGCATAAACGAGCATCATATAAGCTTCTTTATTAAAGCTTGGGACAATGCAAGCAATGGCAATTAATAGTGAGGCTAAAACTACTGGCCATTTACGCCAGTGCATGCGATCGGCAATAGGTCCTGAAACTAAAGATAAAATAATCAAGCTTATCATGATGATAGAGGAAATATATCCAATATAACTGGCAGCGTCAGTTTTTTCTAAAAGAATATAATCGGTGAGAATATAGAGCTGATAGCCTGAAACGGTAAATTGAGCGGAAACTACAAATAATTTACCAAATAGGGCTAAATAATAATCACGGCAATCACGCAAGGGGAAGGCAAAATTATCAGCTAAATTCTTTAGGGTTAATCTCTCAACAGGCATATTGATGGTGCTTTTTTCACGTAAGAATATTGATGAGATTGGACCTGAAAGCAGAGCTAAGATGGCCATTAATAGCACGCCATAATACTCATTTACACCAATGAAGAAAGAAGCTAAGATTTGACCGCCATAATTACCTACAGAAAGGCCTATAGCATACATTGAAGAAATTGTGCCACGATGACGAGGTGCTACTCTATCTGATAATACTGCAATTAAAGGAGCAACAATTGCATTTAAAAATATCATGTAGATAGCATCCCAAGCTATGATGGCGGTGATGGAATTAGCTGTACCCCAAAAATAGATACTAATAGCTGCACCAATAGAACCAAAACATAACCATGGAGTGCGACGGCCAAAGCGAGATCTAGTTCTGTCAGACCAAGCTCCTTCTAAGATATTCGCAAGAGTTGAGACTACCATGGCGATAGCAGACATTGCAGCTAAAGCGGTGGCCTTAGCCTCTGGATCGATTTCAGCAATTCTGGCAGGAACTAAAACGCCTACCATGCCTAAATAAGAACCCAACCATAAAAGTACACCAATAATTAAGGCAATACCTTCGCGTAAAGGTAGTTTGGGCTGTTGCGCATCAGTAGGAGTAATCCAGGCACTAGCAGGATTTTCCATACCTTTATTTAAAAGTGACATAATATTTCCTCAATAAAAATTTAATGCTTAGGCTAAAAGTGCGCACTTAATTTAACCTTATGCCGGTATTTTAAGAGGATGTTAAATTTTATGCAGTGGATAATTTTTCCTTATGACTGGAAAAAATTGCTAGTTTTAAATTTATGTGATATAAGCCGCAAATCTTAGCCTTTTTTGATTTTTTATCAAACTTTAGGCGCACAAAAACTCGTACTTAAGTTTAAGGGTGTCGTAGAGGGATGATTAGAAAAATGAAATTTTTCTAATCTCTTGTGTTTTGCTGTTCTATATTGCCTAATGATACAAAGTGTTTTCCCAAAAAAGTTTCTGACATATAGTCAGATAATTCTTTTTACGAATTAGCAAACTTTTTGTGATTTTTAAAAAATGGCCTAATTCAGAAATTGCAACTTTTGGAGGATAAATGACCAGAAGCATCTTCTCCAGTGAATGAGATTCAAATCCAAAACGGTATCTGTCAAGATACCGTAAGTGTCCAACATGTGGATATATCAAAAAATAATCGATTTTCACAGGCTATCATCTTATGTACAAATTGTGGATATACAGCTAATGCAGATGAAAACGCAGTGAGAAATATCCAAAGGGCGGGTAGATTAGGAAGTGAACTTTAAAAGAGTCAACTTTGAAACTCTCTGAAGCTAGATAGTAATGAAAGCCGAAGAGGCCTTCTTGCTTTAGCAAGGGGAGGAAGTTAATTTTAGATATGAATATCAAAAAATTTTTTTTAGCATCGTTATCTTTGATTAATTTCTGATATAATCACGAAGTTTAAAACAAGGACATAAAAATGAGTAATGCTATTGTAATCGCAGTTGATGGCCCAGGCGGAGCAGGAAAGGGAGAATTAACCCGTCGTATAGCTTCAGCTTTAGACTTTGAACTTTTAGATTCAGGCGCTATCTACCGTGTATTAGCTTATGCTGTTCGCAAAGCAGGCTTAGCCTTGTTTGATGAGGACTCGGTACTTCAAGAGGCAAAGCTTTTAGATTTGCATTTTGAGACTACTGATACTGGCGTTGTTGTATTTTTAGGTGACGAAGATGTTACCTCTGCAATTCGTACTGAAGAGGCAGGAGTTAACGCAAGTAAGGTAGCAGCTATCAGTTCTGTAAGAGCGGCTTTATTACAAAGACAGCGTGATTTTTTACGTGATCCTGGTTTAGTCGCTGATGGCCGAGATATGGGAACAGTAGTTTTCCCTAAAGCTCAGGTCAAGATTTTCCTTGATGCTACAGCTTCTGTGCGCGCTCAAAGACGTGTACAGCAATTAAAGCAGAGTGGCAAAGACGCTGATTATGCAGCGATACTTAAAGAAATTGAAGAGCGTGATGAGCGTGATCGCAATCGTGAGGTTGCTCCGCTTAAACCTGCAGATGATGCTGTAGTAATCGATTCTTCTAATTTAAGTATTGAAGAAGTTTTTAAGACTGTTGCGCAGATTATTAAAGAGCGCACCGGTCTTGAGTGTGAATTGTAGTTTTTCTACATTTTTTTAAGTATGGTCATGGATGACTGTACATTTTTTAACAACTCCCCAAAGGCAGGATGCAACGGGGCAAATTTGGAATTTTTACCTTAATGGAATCTTTTGCACAACTTTTCGAAGAGTCTCTGAAAAACGTAGAAACCCGTCCGGGTTCAATGGTTAAGGGTACTGTTGTTGATATTAACAACGGTCTCGTCATTGTTGACACCGGTCTTAAGTCTGAGTCTGCTATCCCGCAGGAGCAGTTCATGAGCCCAGCCGGTGAGCTCGAGGTTCAAGTTGGTGACGTAGTTGACGTTGCTCTTGAGTCTGTTGAGTCTGGCGACGGTGAGACTCAGGTCTCTCGCGAGAAGGCAAAGCGCAACGAAGCTTGGATCAAGCTCGAGGACGCTTTCAACAAGCAGGAAACTGTTACCGGCGTTATCGATGGCAAGGTCAAGGGTGGCTTCACTGTTCAGTTAGGCGGTATTCGCGCCTTCTTACCGGGCTCCTTAGTTGACGTACGTCCGGTTCGTGATACCTCTCATTTAGAGGGCAAAGAGCAGCAGTTCAAGGTTATCAAGCTTGATCAGAAGCGCAACAATGTTGTTGTTTCTCGTCGTGCTGTTATTGAGACTGAGAACTCCTCTGAGCGCGAGAACGTATTAGCTAACCTCGCTGAAGGTCAGACTGTAAAGGGTGTTGTCAAGAACCTCACCGATTACGGCGCATTCGTTGACTTAGGCGGCGTTGATGGTTTATTACACATCACCGATATGGCTTGGAAGCGTGTTAAGCATCCTTCTGAGATCGTTAATGTTGGTGACGAGATTACCGTTAAGGTTCTCAAGTTTGACCGTGAGCGTCAGCGTGTATCCTTAGGCTTGAAGCAGTTAGGTGAGGATCCGTGGGCCAATATCGCTACCCGTTTCCCTGTTGATTCTATCATCGAGGGTAAGGTCACCAACTTAACCGATTACGGTTGCTTCGTTGAGATCGAAGAGGGTGTTGAAGGCTTAGTTCACGTATCTGAGATGGATTGGACCAACAAGAATATTCATCCTTCTAAGGTTGTTTCTGTTGGCGATACCGTCAAGGTTAAGGTCTTAGAGATCGATGAGGAGCGTCGTCGTATTTCTTTAGGCTTGAAGCAGTGCAAGCAGAATCCTTGGATTGAGTTCGCTGAGACCCACTCTAAGGGTGACAAGGTTACCGGTAAGATCAAGTCTATCACCGATTTCGGTATCTTCATTGGTCTTGATGGTGGCATTGACGGCTTAGTACACCTCTCTGACATTTCTTGGCAGCAGTCTGGTGAAGACGCTGTTCGTGACTTCAAGAAGGGTGACGAAATCACCGCTATCGTTCTCCAGGTAGATCCGGAGCGTGAGCGCATTTCTTTAGGCTTAAAGCAGATCGTTGAAGATCCGTTTGCTGATTACTTAGCTTCTCACCGTAAGGGCTCTGTAGTTACTGGTACTGTTGCCGAGGTTGATGCTCGCGGTGTTACCGTTGAGTTAGCTGAAGGCATCACCGGTTACATCCGTGTTGCCGATCTTTCTCGTGATCGCGTTGAAGACGCCACCACCATTTGCAAGGCTGGTGATAGCATCGAGGCTAAATTCATGAGCGTTGATCGTAAGTCTCGCCAGATCTCCCTCTCTGTCCGTGCTAAGGACGAGGCTGAGGAGAAGGAAGCCTTAGAGTCTGTAAATCAGAAGGCTCAGGAGCCGCAGACCACTGCTATGGCTGCTGCTTTCGCCGCTGCTGGTAAGGTTGAGAAATAATAGCTTTTAGCTAGTTTCTAAGAGAACGGTCCTAAAATAAAATTTGGGGCCGTTTTTTTATGTGTAAAATATAGTTTAGTTTGACTTATTTTGTGATCAGAGAAAATTTTTTATTAAAATTTTGGCTTAAGATCTGATTTTTAAGAATTTTATTCAACTTTATGCTTAATAATTAGTTAAAATCTTATTTAGTAAAAATTTTTTTCTATGGAGCTTTAAGATGACTCGAGCTGAACTTATAGATGTGTTGGCAATGCAATTTCCTACTCAAAATCCCAAGAGTATTGATGCCGCTGTCAGAGAAATTTTTGAAGTTATGATTGAAACTTTAGCCGCTGGCGAGCGTATTGAGATCCGAGGCTTTGGTAGCTTTGAAATTCGTGTCAGAGAGCCTCGTGTTGCTCATAATCCAAAGACAGGAGAACCTGTAAATTTGGATAAGCGTCGTGTGGTTCATTTCAAGCCTGGTGTTGCCCTACGTAACAGCGTAAATGGTAAAAGTGCTTAGGGTCTAAATAGACAGGAGTGTATCTTCTTAGGTGATATGTTATTATGATGTATCGCCAGAGGGAGTAAACTAATAAATGCTTAAATTTTGGATTAATCTTATTGTTATCGTTGTCATTGCATCCTTTGGTTTAGCAATTGGTTCAGCTAACGATAGCACTGTTTTTTTTGATTTCTTGATCATCAAAGCTGATGTTTCCTTGGCAACTGTTTTAGTTGTAGGTGTTATTTTAGGTTTTATTTTAGGATTGTTAGGTTCCTTACTTTTAATCTTAAAGTATTGGAATCGTGCTCGTTCTGCTCGTTCATCTTTATCTAAGATGCGTAAAGAAGAGTTAAGAAAAGAGCAAGCTTCTAAAAAAGAGCAAGAAACTTTGCCTACTACTCACTCTTAAGTCAGTGTAAATGTTTGAACTGCTTTTTCTACTTCTTCCAGTAGCTGCGCTTTATGGATACTATATGGGGCGTAGCTCTGCTCGTAATAAGCAGGAGAATACTCGCAATCAGCAAAATCATAATTATTTGCGAGGTGTTGAGTATTTATTGAATAAACAGGACGACAAAGCGGTTGATCGCTTTATCGCCTGTCTTAAAGATCAAGACCCTTCCTTTGAATCATCATTAGCTTTAGGCAATCTTTTCCGTACTCGAGGAGAGCTTGATAAGGCGATCTCTTTGCATGAACGTATGGCAAATGATGAAAGTGTTGATGATAGCGAAAGAGAGACTGCTCAATTAGAGTTAGCTTGTGATTTTCTTTCGGCAGGACTTTTAGATAGGGCAGAACAGATCTTGCTTAAAGTTGTTGAAATCCCACGCCAACGTGCATTTGCCGCTAAGCTTTTACTCAAAGTCTACGAACGTGAACAGGACTTCAACCGCGCTATTGAGGTAGCTTTAGCATATCGTGATGTTTTAGGGGCTAAGGGACTACGTATGTTAGGTCAATATTATTGTGAAAAAGCGTCACATTTAAATATGATCCAACAATATGATGAGGCCATTAAAGCTTATCTTTATGCAATTGAAATCTTCCCTGAATCAATAAGAGCTCGTTTAGAGCTTGCTTCTTTATATATTAGAAAAAACAAGCTCAATGAAGCTTATGCTTTGATCAAAAAGGTAACCTCTTTTGACTCGCATTATGGTATAACTTGCCTGCAGTTAATTTATGAGTGTTTCCCAAATAAAGCCGATCCTAATTATCGTTTTGCTTTAGAGAGCTTGGTAAATTCCACACATTCAGCAGCTGCAATGGTGGAGCTTGTACGGATTGTAGCTTTAGATTCAGGAACAGTAGATGCTGAAAATTTGCTGTTATCTTATATTAAAGAGAAGCCTAATCTTAAGTTATTTTCAGCGCTGATGGGCCTGCGCTCAAAAGAAGGGGAACCCTCAGCAAATCAAGCAATTTTGCAATTAAAAAGCCTTGTGGATGCACAAATTGCTGCTAATTATATTTACACCTGCCCGCATTGTGGTTTTGAAAGTAAGATGCTTTTTTGGCAATGTCCAAGTTGTAAACGCTGGGAGAGCCTTAAACCTAAGGTGGGCTTAGATGGAGATTAAAATGACCGATCCAAAGATCATTGTTGCTTTAGATTATGACAATGAAGGCGATGCTTTAAATTTTGTATCCCGCGTAGATCCTAAGTCTTGTCGTTTAAAGGTTGGTAATGAATTATTCACAACTGCAGGACCTCAATTCGTAGAAAAACTTATCAATAAGGATTTTGAGATTTTTTTAGATCTTAAATTTCATGATATTCCAAATACCGTAGCCCGTGCTTGTGAGGCCGCAGCTCGTTTAGGAGTGTGGATGGTTAATGTTCATGCAAGTGGCGGTATGGTAATGATGAGTACAGCAGCTGAGGCTTTAGCTAAATTTGAGAAAAAGCCTTTGCTAATCGGTGTTACTGTTTTGACTTCTATGGATAGAGATCAATTGTCTGGTATTGGTCTTGATTTAGAGCCTATCGACCAGGTTTTACGTTTGGCTAAACTTGCAAAAGAGAGCGGTCTTGATGGAGTAGTATCTTCAGCACGAGAAACTACCGCAATTAAAGCGGCTATTAATGCTCCTTTTGTCTGTGTAACTCCAGGCATTCGCCCTGAAGGCTCTGACATAGGCGATCAAAAGCGTATTATGACACCTGTTAAGGCTTTACAAGCCGGTGCTGATTATTTAGTTATCGGACGCCCTATTACCAAAGCTCTAGATCCACAATTAGCTTTAGAAAATATCAATTCCTCAATTGCCTCTTTAGTTTAGTAAATTTAACATAATCCGCCTTCATTCCTTATTCTAAAAAAAGGAATGAAGGCGGAACTTGAGAGTTTAGGCAAATAATTTAGCTAACTAATTGTTTTTATTTATAAAAATATCATAACCAGGTCCCAGCAGTTTTAGGGTACTCTAACTCCAATAACTTTTTCTTAGCATGGAGACCTCCGCCATACCCAGTGAGTTTATGATTACTGCCGATCACTCGGTGACAGGGGACAAAAATAGAGATAGGATTGTATGCATTTGCTAAGGCTACTGCACGTACAGCCTGAGGATTATGAATGCGACGGGCAAGTTCTTTATAAGATATGGTTGTCCCATAGGGGATTTTTATCAGTTCTTCCCATACAGAGCATTGAAATAATGTGCCGGTAAAGACAATTGAAATATCGAATGTTTGACGCAGTCCTGCAAAATATTCTTCAAGTTCCGAGATTGCCTGTTTATTGATATAGGAAGTACCTTCTTCATATTTTGCCTGTAACTGTTTTTGTAGGCGACGGTCTATAGCTTCTCGCCGTTTTCCTGTTATCCAATCGCATAGGCATAACTTATTACTGTAAGATCCGATAAGCATTACTCCTAATGGTGATTGATACTGTGTAATCTTTATAGTTTCCATATTTCTTTTATAAATTTTCATCGTCTGTTTGGATATTTGTAATACAGCTCAAGCGTATCATCAAAATTTATGAGATTTGAGAGTATTTTCCTGTAAGAGTAGCTTTAAATATCAGCTAGTATTCTATTGTTGTATTTAACAAACGATTATTTGTGTTTTTAATAAAATTGTATGCGATGTATATCCTATTTTTAATATTATTAGCTTTGTTCATTTAGTGGCGGTTTGTTAGCATAACTACACAAATTGCTGAAATTAGTATGGTCGCAAAAT
>ERZ1673737.3290-NODE-3290-length-12440-cov-4.478482_pt1 | contig 12440 bp, 17 predicted proteins | sample MGYA00580211_ERZ1673737 | MGnify/ENA primary metagenome ERZ1673737 (study PRJEB41218, sample SAMN15661789) | gut metagenome | host: Homo sapiens | place: Canada: London | collected 2015-08-20/2019-03-30 | study: EMG produced TPA metagenomics assembly of... | reverse complement strand
CCCTACCCTCCTTCCCCGTTTCCGTTTGAGATTGGGATTGGGGCGTCTTATCATTATCATCATGATCCATTCGATATTTTATTGATACATCCATACAGAACATGCGAGCCAGCACCGGTGCTGCTTGCTTCAATACCCCTACTGCGTTTGCCCCTCCCTATGATACCATGATTCCAGAGTGATGATTCAATATTGCATTGCATTGCACAGCATCAGAATAACCTCCCCCTGCATCGAGTGGCCCAGTGGTCGTCTCTTTTTTGTTCTCTCTTTGGTTTCGGTAACTAGTATGGCTTTTGTCTCATATTCTTACCTCTAATTTTTCTAGTTTCTTTCTTTTTTTTTTAAATTTGCATTTGTGTTTGCATTTGCTCCGCTCGTTGAAGACTAGATACCCTGATCTTTATTGAAATGCTGTATATAGCTTGATACGGTAAATATGTTATAGCTTGTTGATATTTGTGGCTAATCAACTGATCTCCATATTTAAAACGGTTGACAGTAGTCGACGGGAATTTATATATAGAATATAGGGACCTGTGAAATGACGCCGAAAATGACAGCTTCTGGCGCCAGAAACCGCCGCCTTTCCACCGTAACTTTCCGGCAGCAAGCCGCCGCCCGCCCGCCCCATCACCCTGGACCACCGCTATTCTGCCATGTTGGCGCTGGGCCTCAGCAAGATCGATTGGGAGCCATAACCCCACCGAGAAACTGACGGGCAGAAAGCAGCCTGGGGCCAAAGTTTGGGTCGGGTCATGGGACTCGAGCTCTTTCTTTCCCAACGAATCCTAAAAAGAAACGTGGGGCCCACAAGCCGGATGCATTTTCACAAAGTATAGTCAACAAAAGAATAGCTGCCCAAAGACCCCTTTTTCAATAAAGTTATGTGTCAGTCAAAAACACGAGTATTCGGAGCTCAACGATACTCACATAGCCGCCGACATGAAGCGGCCAACGGGCAAACGAATGATACACAAGGCCACGGCCCCCGAAGCCGCCAGGTACCCAAAGTAGAACAGACTAGCTGCCCAAGAATAATCTTGTCCCTTCAGATGCATATCAGTCCGGAGACCCAGAATGGCGCTAAAGCTCATCGCCTGCTTGTCAAGGTATTGAAAAATATAGGAGATGAAGAGGAGCGGGATCAAGCTGGTAAACAGTCAACATCTAATTATAAAGGGTCGTCTAGCCCGTCTCCAAACATTACATACCAGAGGTCTATCTTGCGAAGAATACGCCGATCTTCCTGAGGTGACAAGGGGAGGCCCAGCTGAGGTAGGTAGTGCTCCAGCGCCTCGAGAGCGTCATCACCGTCCTTTACCTCCAATTTCATTTCCGTCTTCGTGTCACAAGGTATTGCCGCCGGCATTGGTTGATCCGTGGAAGCAGACATAGTGGGGATATTATAGATCCTTGGTCTTTAGCGGGAGGCCGGAAACTAAGAGTATCTTTTACGTCTGCTGAAGTGCAGACTAAATCAGTTTACTATGTCCGGACGATAAGTGGCAACTTCAGGCCAATTCATTGCTTCGTTATCTATTGCGCAGTGGGCTCGGAAAACACACCTCTATCTTTGAGAAACCCTAATCTTCTGTCAAACCCTATAGAGAATGCGGGGGTCTTGTGGTGTGATGAATTAGGCTGGTCCCCGATCAATCAATCAATCAATCAAAGTTCTATTAACCTATTGCAGCATAAGTAGTATCGTACTGGCTATGACTGGTCCCCGATACAACTTGCATTCGGCCCGAATGCCGAAGTACAGATCCCTGGAGCATATCAGCATATCCAATGGCATGCACTCGGGCCGAATGCCGAAGTACAATCGGCGGACCATATCCGATGGCATTCGGATTACATTGACGAATGCGACGAACTTGTAGGGCTCTTAAGGGATCAAGAACCACATAAGTCAATAGGATCTTTCAAACTAACCTCTTACAATCACGTCTCAGAACAATCGAACTCGAATCCACTTCTACAAGAAGTTGCTCTCTCCGAGCCCAACGAAGCCAGCAACACCATCCGCACAGTCATTTACGTTGCCATATCACCCCGCCAAGTTTGTGTCCGCAGAGACAGTTGATTGCAAGGCTGAAGTATTCCGCAAGTAGGGTGGTAGCACCCATTGGCCTCACGGAATTATTGGGCCATACTTCCTGATGGAACTCGAGAAGTGCCTGTGGAGCTCCCGAAATGACTGACAAGCTCTTGAAGCTTGCGGGCGTGAAGCCATACTAGGGCTTTCGCATTTTCCAACTTATGTACTTGTTTCTTTCTCATAAAATCGAAATGCGTATTGAGATTTGTATTTCACTCGTTATTTGTTTTCTTGAAATAGCCCATTCAAAGAGTTCATACTTCAAACGACGCCCAATTTACTCCTGATCTGTAACAGGTAATATGCTGGTAACTCCCACCCTAATGCAAATGTAGACCTAACCCCACGGCAAAGGAGAGTGTCTGATCGTGGAGAGCCCCGGCGTGTGGGGGTCCGAGGCTAAGACTTCTCAGCACTTTTGGCGACGATCCCTTTCTCTGAACTTCAAGAGCGGTTAATTTGAAGTATGCGGCTATTTCTATCATGAAAAGGACGATGTTTGACAACTTGAAAGATCGAAACAAGGGCTTGGAGCACCTTCTGGTGAACTACTGAAGGGATGGTTCTTGGTCAATGAAGCGCCAGCGGCGTCATATTCTAGTTTAGGTGAAGGCTGGCGCCCAGGACCTTATTCGATTGTATAGAATAACTGGTCAAATGGCTCAAAATCAGGTGAGAAGTATGCAGAATATTGAATATCACACCCAGCCCCAAAGTCCTGCTGGTCCTGAAACACAGGCAATTGAAGCATTAGTCGCGGATCAGCCTCGGTAAGTAACTCGGGGTTGCTAGGCAGACAATCATCCCAGGACATTCCAAAATCCTGGGTGCCACCATTATGTCTCTGTTGAACATTCCTATGCGTTGCTGTAGGTTCAATGACCAGAATGCGATCCAGATAATGCTGAACTGTATGGTGCATCTCATCGGCCACTCTCTGTCGATATTTGGTCACAGCTTCGGCGAAGTTGATAAGGATATTATAGTAAAGCTGAGCCTGTGGGCTGCTCAGGGCAATGTCTGCCAGAATTATGCATCCGTTCTGGAAGGAGTCCTCGATGTCCTTTCGCGGCTCGCCTGCAAACATGGAAAACCCGAGGACTAGTCCCGCTCCGAATAACCATGCTCTATTATGAATAGTTGTTAGCATGCATTGTCGAACCAATGGTTATTCCCAAGGTCTACACTCACTCAATCAGACAGAAATTTCCGAAAGTGAAGTTGACGTCTTTGGCTTTGACGCACATGTCAACCATAGTGATTGCTGAGCTCACGCAAACCTGTGATATCCTGGATACCTTGTTGTTTTTGAGCTTGATATCAGTTGCCTGATCAGGATCATTAATCAGGTGATCGGGTGCTTTGCCACGTAACCTTGAAGTCAAGTAGGCAACTAGAAATGGTCGTGTAATGAGTATGACTGCAAAATAGTACACGCATGAAAGATGCATGCTTCCCATGAGGAATTGTCGGTTGGCAGGCTCCAAATTGCAGCTACTTGGTACCAGAGACGTAAATTGGCGTATGTTTTGGGGTAAGTTCCGGCTCCAACGGCGAAGTTCTTGAAGTAAGTCTTCGGCGGTAGGAGTGTGTAATATATTGTGATTTTTGCCGAGTGTATCGACAATATTGTCTAGGAAAATGCAGGCGTCGACCATTGCGGTAAAAGCTGACTGGGTGGATTCACTTTCATCCTCACTGGAAGCTTTCGGCTTTACTGCGCTCTGACTCTTCGGCAAACTTTTGGGTCTTCCAATTATAAAGCTGCTCAGAATGTCTAGATTCCGCACGCTGTTCCATAACCTCTTTCTGACAGTGCTATATTAGGATAATTCCTAGAAGTTGGAAACAATTTCTGATTAAAATGCTCACCTAGTGCTCGCTTCCTCCGAGGTCTCATCGTCTTGAGAGCTTTCAAGGTCTAAGATCACGGCAGCCTTGGCCGCAACGGCAAGGAACATTGCCGCTGAATTTCTGTTACAAGCCCCGAGCCCGTAAAAGGCCAGAAGAATAAAAAGACGGATCTTGCCTAGGCTCTGCGACATCAGCATATCCTGGAATGCCATCATACGGGCTCGAGAGAAATAAGCCTCGGAAAAAGGTTGATCATCCTTCAACCCTCGTGCCTGTGCCCCAATAGCCAGAGCAACGTCAAGAGCAGCAGCATCATCACTGTTAGGGGGTGAATGAGTTGTGTTATCCTGAGACAATGGTCGCTCGGATATGAGAATGTCAATTTCATTTGCCGTAAATAGGTCCAAAATACCGCTGGTCTGCCCGATAGATTAGTTATAATGGCTAGCGTATCATTGCACAGAGAGAGGCACCCACAGCTTCAAAATAGGAGTCCAATAGCGAGTAAAGCCTTGCCGGTGATGGCTGTGGACATTGGACCCTCGAGCTTCTAGAATCTAATCCTACCGTGAAGTGATGGCGTTCGCCATCGGTAAAAGGAACCGACCCAACGAAAGATTTGACAGTCCTTCTTAGAAAGAACAGGAAAGACAACGACGATGTCTCTCCGACATAGACTAAATTTCTGGTGGTCAGCTTTTGCGACGTTGAAGAGCTTTACGGTGATGCCAGACCTTTTTCACGGGAGGGTGAATTGAGAGTATGCTCACTTTCTGCGACAGAGATCGCCGGGTCCGCCATACTGCTGGGATCAGGAACCGCAAAAGGAGTGTCTAACGGAAGCGGAGATCCGCTCGGTGATGGCTGTCCACTTGTGGCATTGGTCCGCAACGACGCATCTTCCGGCAGGGAAAGAGCACGGAGAGCATTGCTTTGGCCCCGCCTTCGACGGTCGATACCTGAATAGATGCAAGAGGCAGTTTGACCGCGTCTGAGACATGCACCGCACGGATCTCGAGCATCGCATCTTCTCTTCGAGGCTTTGCAAGCCAGACATGCGCGGTAAGATCTTTGACGGTTCTCAGGGCGTACTTTTGGCCTTGGCATTGATGCTACGATATAGATTTTGTTGTATGGCAATGAAAAAGTTAGACCTGAGGGGCTTTGGCAGGTTCAAATGAAGGTGAATGACTGGGATAAGTCTGGTCCGGGGTGCGGGGGTGGAACTGATAGGGGCGAAATGCTGCCTTTCGGGACTAACGCCAAACTATAAGTTAAATCGTTACGCTAATACTAGCTCTTTATGGAAGTCTGACCCATATTCCTTTTATTATGAAGAACTCTTTCTCTGCCTACGTCACTTCACATAGACCCACAGCAAGGTAAATAACACCGGGCACTTCGAGCAGCTGCTCAGAGTGACTCGAGTAAGCCTGCACGCGATATGCCATGAATATTTGAAATTATAGATCATCCTACATTTGTAAAGACACATACGTGCAACTCATGCGGCCACCTTGGCTTGGCTACCAAAGTTCCTCGCGACAGACTGAGCAAACCACTCGCCAACAGTCATTGGTGGACTTAGTGATTAATATGTTAGCAAAACGATCCTCTAGAGAACGAAAACGCCAGTATCTTACTATTTTTTCAAAGGGCCTTGCAGGACAAAGTCGCGTCTACCTTGATTGAAGTAGGCGATAGAATATCGAGACGAAGGTTTTCCAACGTCTTTGGCGCGGACTCGGTGGAAGTTCGATTTCAAACGATCATCTGACCAAGCCACTTGAAAATGGTGATATGTGTCAATGATTAAGTCTCGAGATCCAATACTTGGTCACTTACTGAGCATGTCGCCAATGTTGACAACAATCGGGCCAGTCTCTGCAGGAAGAGGTGTAAAGGTGTCGCCAATAGCAAAGCTTGTGTGGCTTTCTCTACCAGGGCATATTTCTAAGCCATCTTCTCCATCGCGCTGAAATAGGAGAGTGAGACATCCGATGTCGGTATGACTTCCGGCTCTCCATGTGCCAGCTGCATCTTCAGAAGCCGGATAGTGGATCAGTCGGAGCTGCGTCAAGCAGTCTGGCTGACTTGGATCATTCGCAATTTTGAAGTAGTCCTCTTCAAATCCCAGGGCAATAGCGAAACACGATACTAGAGGGTAAAATTAGCCGGGTCGACCGTAATCAATCGAGAAATAAGTGTTGACTCCCGCACATACAGACTTGATCAGAAATTTCTGCACATTTGCTCATGAATACTGTGGTTGATTGTCTGAAATGGGGTACATCTTCATCAGTTGGCCAATGCGACTTGCGTTGCAGCCAAAGTGATTCCTTTTGGTCGTATGTGCCTGTGCTGGGGCGCAGTTGAGCCTAAGGAGTCAGAGAGAGACTTGGGAATGACGGAAACCTTTTTACCTACTTTGTACTCCCATCCATTGTTGGATATATTATCATGCGGAGTCTTGGCCTTGACCTCGGCAGGAAGATCAAAAAATGCCCTCGAGATAGCGAATTGGGCTTCTATCTCTTCTTTCGAAATATCATGGTCTACCAATGTGAAGAAACCAGTATGTTCTGCTGCTTCTATGAGCTGCTGGGTGATATAGTCCTTGCGTTTATCGAAGTCTGGAATGGGCTGTCAGTGAAGTGGCAAAAGTAGACAACCAGACAATCTAGTGGCTCACCTTTGAGAGAGATAGCCGGGACCAATCGTTCAGCCATGACTGTAAAAGCGACTCGTGAAATTTCTTTTCTCGACGAATTTTGTTATTGACTCTCACTGTTTCAAATGGACGAAGAGCGCAATTGCCATGGGCGCTCGCGTTGCACTTTTATCGTGTCAATTTTTCCTCATCATTTCGGCAAAGTACTACCGTACTACCTACAGTACCCGTCCCTGGCGAAACCGGAAATGTCCCGAAGCTCGCACCTACGACGAACACGAAACCACAAGACACCCTTCTTCACTACCGAGGACCAATATCTCGGAACGGTTACAGTTCGCCTATGGGTATATGCATGCTAAAATTCGAGATATCCGGTTGTGAACAGTGGGAAGCACAGCCGTGTCTGAGCGCATATCCCCCTCTCCCCTGCTTATCTGTGGCGTCTTCGGCTATGTACCTCCACGGCTATCAACCAACTCAATTTGGAAGCATCAACCTCTTGTCATTTCCGTCATCTACGGTGAATAATCTATCTTAAGTAATTTTTATAGTACCTGAACAGCGAAGATATTGGTATATCTGCCATTGACTCAGACATGTCCCTCCCTAAGACGATGTTCGCTAAGGTTGACCTATTGCAAGATACTTCACGTTTGATCCGAAGAGTTGCTGACTGGTTTCTAAGAACGATGAACTTGAGCTAGAGAGAGCCGAGGATGCGCCATCTGGCGACTATATCAATGTGAAAGGCAGAGACAAGGCCCTGGACTTGCTCGCAAATAGTGCTGTCTCCTTCGACCCCAACTCGCCGGAAGCGAGACGAGTAAGACGGAAAATCGACATGCGAATTTTGCCCATGATCTTTGTGATATACTGCCTTCAGCTTATGGACAAGAACAGTCTGTCATTTGCTGCAATCATGGGAGTCAAAGAAGACACCAACCTAACGTCTAGTCAATACTCGTGGCTAGGCTCACTAGTTTAGTATGGAACCCATTCTCTTCCTTATGTTCAGACCACAGAACACCATGCAAGTTTACTTACAACAACGCTCTAATCCAGTTTTGGCTATCTGGGTGGTGATATACCCGCCACCTACCTCATGCAACGCGTCTCTTTGTCCAAATATCTCTCTGTTATGTGCATGATATGGGGTGTGATAGTCGCACTTCATGCAGTCTGCCATGACTTTTCCAGTCTAGCTGCAGTCCGATTCTTCTTGGGCGCCATTGAGGTCTCTACAGTTCCGGTGGCTATTTACATCACCGCCGCCTTCTATACCAAGGAAGAGCAAGTCACACGAGTCGCACTGTGGTACACTACTTCTGGATGGGCAGCTGTCTTCGGTGGTTTCTTTGCATGGGCTATTTATCATGCAAGCAGCTTCAGATGGCAAGGTCTTTTCGTGCTATATGGGTGCATGACTTTCGTGACTGGAGCTTTCTTATTTTTCTTCCTTGTCGCCTCGCCGACCGACGCCAAGTGGTTGACTGAAAAAGAAAAAGTCATTGCTCTTGAGCGCGTGCGAGAGAATAAAACTGGTACAGAAGTTTGGAAATTCAGCTGGCCACAGCTCAGAGAGGCGCTATTGGATGTTCGGTTATATCTGATCTTTCTTTTGCTGGTGGCATCGGGAATGCCCAACGGTGGCTTGACTGCCTTCGGTACGCCTCATCTATGTCTTACACGTGGCCTAGAGCTTATTGTAAGCTAACCATCTACGCAGGACCAACAATTGTGGCTGGATTTGGCTATGATGTGCCTACAACACAACTTTTGAACATGGGCTCTGGTGCGTCTCAAGTGGCCGGCACATTCCTTGCACTGTTTGTTGCCAAGAAAACTAGCCGCACCTTTGCTGCTATATTCACGCTTTTTCTCGCTTGTGTGGGCTGTGCCATGATGCTTGGTATTCCTAGTAGCAACACCGGTGCTCGCTATGGTGGATACGTCTTGGTTTACCAATGTAAGCGATCCCGTCTCCGTCCACCATCTTACAGCTACAGTTCGCTGATAGAAAACGGTCCCCATTTTTATTATATTTATCATCACTTTTATGTCTTCTGGGGTAGCTGGGAGTACCAAGAAATTTGCTTTCGGCTGTGTCTACCAACTAGGTTATGCAGTTGGCAATATCATTGGCCCTCAAACATACAGAGCCAAGGATGCGCCCAATTACTATGTGAGTACCAATATTTTGATTGAAGAGAGACCCTAATTAGATGACTAGCCTGCAAAATATACTATGCTCGCATTCTTCATCGTCAACGCGATTCTCATTGGACTTTATGGACTTATTCACTACACCTGGAACAAGAAAAGAGAAGATCAAGACAGGACACAACCAGAAGGCATTTTCTCACATGATCCTATGAACATCCGGAGCTTGAGTTTACTGACCTAGTTTTGTTCGCACAGATGTCCCTCAGGCCATGGAGAACGAAGAGTTTATGGATTTGACCGACTTCCAGTTAAGGTCTTTCCGATATCCAATTTAGCCGATCAGGTCTTAGGAGCTCCCTGTTAAATGATGTTATTATTTCTAGTTTTTGAATATTTATTGAAATTATGTTAAACAAGCCTTGTCTCTCATTTCAGCCCAGGTCATACGTTCCGTTCATCCGGGGCACGCTTCGTGCTTGGCCGCTCAAAGGAAGAATAAAATTCAAAGCACCACCTAAGATATGGTAGATCAATAAAGCGAGAAAGGCATGTAGAATTATTACAAGAAAAGCTAGATCTGGCCATTGAAAGACCTATTGAAGCAATTTGGGCGGTGATAAGTCCCACTAGGGAACTAACAATTTATAATATACCCACTTTCCGTGTTTATAGTCTTCGCGCCCTGGTTTTATACAGCGGGGGATATAAGAAGTGTCTACGCTTGGAACTAAAATGATAATGTGTACGTAGTGTGGTATTTTGGGATCTAATGTATGGATTTGCCGTATTCTAAAGATTGCCTCTCATCTCTGTGTACGGTTTAGCTACTACTTTTGTCAATTAGGAGGGATGAATGTGGTAAAACTAACTAAATCCCTGATTATTCACACATGTCTGAATGAAGGCTAGCAAAGGCTCACTCTGCGAGGTATCCTCAGTGCCAATTGATAGAACGTTGCTAATATGATTGTGTCTTTTCAGCACGTGAAACAGAGGCAATGTTCCCACTGGTTTGCTTTTCGCTCGGTACGCGTCAAAGAACTTCAGGTGGGCGTCAATTGTCTCGGACCTATCGTTGAGATGCACTGGATGTTAATTACGTGGATCGAGTCAATATTTTCCAAAAGGGGCTGAGCACTGACACTTCCCATTCAACGGATCCAAGGTAAACGGGGATCTTCTGTGAATTTCTTTGTGACAGTTAACTTATCTGTAATGGATAAAACCTAATCTCACCGGAACTTACATCATTGGCGAATTTTGTGGCAATGCTTGGAATAACCCTAGTGCAGACTTAGGCTGTGTACAAAAGGTAAGCGTCGTTCTGTCCAGATAAAACGTTTGGAGAAGGTTGGGATAGCCTTACCCCCCAAACATCCTCGGAATCTGAACCGTAGTATGATCGAATCGTCTTTTGCCGCATCGGCTTTCTCCGATCGTACCAGAAAGGCACACTGAGATAGATCACTCCGGCCACGGGAGGGAAAAGAGGGCGGCTGGGAGTACCTACAATGTTACCTATATAACTTAGCACTCAAATCAAAACAAAACCATGCGTAGGCTCAAGGCATTGGGAATACTTCTTACTAGCAGAGTAGAGATTCATTGCAACGTGCGCTCCGCCAGAGGAGTGACCGAACAACACGACCTTATCAACCGAGCCATGCCCATATATTGCCGATGATATATGGTTATAGATCCATTCGCGCGCCATTTGCATGTCATCTGCCCCGCCAGCGTACTGCACATGTGGGACAAGCCGATGGTTTACCACCACTGTGATGATGCCGTGTTGAGCGAAGAACCACCCGATGTTGGAATATACTTTTTCGGTCCACATTTTGTCACCGGAGAAGAATCCTCCTCCATGTACATACATGACGACTGGTTTTGCTAAATCACCTCCATTTGGCACGAAGACGTCTAGCATGTTTCTTTCGAAAGGTCCGTATCGCTGATCGCGGATGACAGTGACATTGGACGGCGGCTTTGGATAGAAAGGGTCGTATAATTTGCGCCATTTCTGTTTGAATAATTATTTTCAAAGATTAATATATCTGTGACAGTAGCTTGCGAAGATATCTCACAAACCTCCTCATCGCCAAGTTCAAATTTCGACGTCTCTTCCGCGATCTTCGCGAATACGGCTTCCATGCTCAAGTCAAAAACTCCCTGGGAGTGAAATCCGGAGATGCAGTCGTACAATTTCTTACACTTCCAGAGGAATGAATCTTTCTGAAGGCTAGATTAGAAGTCGCTCAAGATGGTGGTCCGAGACTAGAATCGGCGGATAGGGAACATAGCCGGATAGAGCCCACCCCATACCCGAGATAGGTGAATATCCGAAAGAGAGACTCACGATTTGGGCATCCCGAAAGATTGTCCGATTTATACGAATCAGAAAATAGAATGAATTGGTTATGACCGATAATCGAAGGGACAGACCCGGCAATTTCACCTAGCCATAATTGAGTTCGTCTTGGTCCTTGAGAAACATTACGTGTGATAATACACTGTTTGTGGTTGCCTTTGGTGTACATCCTTTGAAGAAATGATTAAGCTGTCAAGGTATGTACTTCAAAAATTTTTGTGCTCAAGGTTGCTTATCCAAATTTACAATATGAAGATCCGAGGTTGGACTCCATTCCACCAGAAAAAGCTGCTGGATCATAATCCACGAGAATGTCTATGACATTACCGATTTTCTTGAAAGACATCCTGGCGGGGCGAGCATGCTCTTGGCCCATGCAGGTCGCGACGCGACCGAAGCCTTTGAGCCGTTTCATCAGCCCGATGTTATCCAGAAGCATCTGAACCCGGAGTACGTGCTTCCTCAACCATGATCCAATGAGTACAGCTCAATCACTAATGCCAAATTGCAGTAGCTACTTGGGGCCTGTAATACCGGAGCTGACGAGTCCGGATGTTGCTAAACCACAATTGGCGCCAGGGAAGAAGACGCCAAAACTCTCCTCTATCATCAGTCTGTCCGATTTTGAGTATGCTGCTTCGAAGAAACTCTCTATATCCTCTTTTGCGTGTGAGTGTTGAGCACTAGGTATTAAACAATGCTAATTAGTGATGGCAGTCCTCAAATCCGGTGCAGAAGACGAGTATGCCTCTGGATGGAACCGAGATAGCTGGAAAGTTATTCGGTTCCGGCCTCGAGTTTTACGGCCGATCGAAAGCATCGACATATCATGTTCTATCTTGGGCACCAAATTTTCAGCCCCTTTCTTCATTTGCCCAGCTGGTGGTGCTAAGCTGATCAACCCCAAGGGGGACTTATGCTTGACGAAGGCTGCTGGTTACCATAGCATCTTACACTGGGCCTGCAACAATGCGGCAGTATCTCAAGAGGACATGGCGAATGCAGGGAGACCTGATCAGACGTTATATTGGCAAATATATGCCATGACTGACCTGGCGTTCACCGAGCAGCAGGTAATTAAAGCTGTGGAATTGGGATACAAAGGATTCGCCCTAACTGTTGATGCTATCCGACCTGGAAAGCGTGAGCGCGACTTACGTGCAAGCTCTATCAACGCTGATCTGGATGATGCCGAGGAGGAAGTTGAGGTTGGAGATGAGGAAGATGAGGGGTTTAGCGAAGAACCGACGGTCAAGAGACCGTACGTTATCACA
>ERZ1673737.3283-NODE-3283-length-12488-cov-3.692673_pt1 | contig 12488 bp, 13 predicted proteins | sample MGYA00580211_ERZ1673737 | MGnify/ENA primary metagenome ERZ1673737 (study PRJEB41218, sample SAMN15661789) | gut metagenome | host: Homo sapiens | place: Canada: London | collected 2015-08-20/2019-03-30 | study: EMG produced TPA metagenomics assembly of... | reverse complement strand
CCTGAGCACTAAAACGGATATGGCAGGGGAAATCAAGTACATAAGATCGGGTCGCTATCAGGTATATCTAAGAGACAACGCCGGCCATCTTGTACACCTCTCAGTAATGTTTTGAGGCGCGTGCTATGATTCTAGGTTCGTCATCTGAGCGTCAATCGCGAACGAAATCCATATCCGTATTATTCGCAGACGAAGCATCCTGCGCTGTGGTCCAATTGCTGTCTAGCCTAGACCCTGGCTCGAGATTTCGGTGATTGATTTGATTACAGCGACGCATAGTATCTGACCGCCATTGGCAGACTTTTCCTCTTCGCCTTCACTAACTCTTACTAAGCTCGCCACTCTTTTCCGTGTATTTATCGAATCGTCGCTGATTAGACACCTTGTCTTTGCCTTCATCATCATGAATAATTATTCATCTGCAATCCATTGGTACGAGCCCTTCTGTACAGTAACATTACTCAGTCTCTAGTAGTTCGTCGATTTGTGTAAGCACAACTTTCGATCCAGGCAGATTCATATTGGGCCCAATCGAGTGCGAGGAGCGGCGCCGAGTCTGGGCGGGACTCGTGATGATCTATACAATTAAAAACGGAGCACTCGGAAGCATCAACTACGCAATGCTAACACACGATGTGAAAATGCCCGCGGATGTCAACGACGTCGATCTCCTAACGGGTCTTAAAGCAGCCAGGTCCGCCCCTTCAACATCAACTTCCCGTCCAACACAGATGACATACCTGCTCCTCTATATCCAGCTGCACAGGATCGCCTCCATAATAAACGAACACGTATTGAGCTACCAGCATAGTGTACGCTTCGACACCGGAAAACTCAAAGCTAAGGTCACCTCCGTTCGCGAAATGTGCGACGCCCGCTACCAGTCCTACACAGAGGAGCCCCTGGCCATACACCACCAAGCATACCTTCACATTTTGTACAGTCAGATCCATTAACTTCTATTGCTCCTTCTTCGTCCAAGCCTATGTCGCTCTCTACAAGGCGAGATCATACCCGAAACACATGCTTCCATAGCAAAGTGTATATTTTCCGCCAAGGCATCGCTATCCATCTTCCAGACCCTCTTTGAATCGCCAGACTTCAAACCGTATAACTGTACACCATCGGACTAGGCAGCTTCCACGCTTTTCACGCCGCAGGTACGCTAGCAGCTGTTGTCTTCAACCCAGAGTGCTAGTCCGAATACGAGGAGATCAAAAATCCCCTCGATCGATCATTGCGCATGTTCGCTTCACTCTCTATCCGCAGTGCTTTCTGCGGCAAGGCCGTGCCTATTCTTCAACAAATTGTGTATGTTTTAACCTCAACTCATAACATTTAAATACATCACTATGCACTTAGACACTAACATTGACCAAGGAAACCGCCTCAACGACCTACCATCAGCAGAAACCCACTTCCTACTCCGCCCAAAACGTCTAAATCCAACCCCAGAACCAAAGCCAAAACCATCTCCACACCACAATCCCCTCGAATATGCCCTACGTAAACAATTTCACCTCAGCCCTCATGCCATCGGTGCATTGTTTGGAAGAAACCAACGTAGCTTATGTTTGTGCTTTTCTTCATATACACAATACATACAGTGTCCCTTCATCTGCCTTCTTCGAGAAACGTCATCTCAATTAGCTTATCACCCCCGATTTTGCCTCTTTTAGCCTAGCTATAACATGGGTTCGCCAATGTGCCCTCGTCGATATATAAAGTTGGACGAATCTACCCTTACTTTCCGGCCGCCTGGAAGCTGACAATTCTCTCCTTTTTCGTGCCTGTTAAGCTCCCAGAAAAATGGATACCCAAAAGAATAGTTATCACAAAGGCCTTGACCTATCGTCAAATTTTATTTGGCCTACCATAGAGGCGAAAAAATTCAATCAGGACTGGAGAAACATCGAAGATAGGAAACAGCGGAAGAAAATCCAGAATCGGATAAATCAAGGAGCTCATAGTAAGTACACCGCTCTCTGCGAAGCTTACTGTGTTTCGTCTTCGATTAATCTAGTTAACTGAGTGCACTAGGAAAACGAATCAGCGAGATAAAAGCCCAAAATCCAATATCTGGATGCCGCCCGTACCGAGTGGATCGTTGGCGAGTTGCGAACGACAAAGTCTCCCAACCCAGCGACAATATACCAACCTTGATGAACGAATTGGCAAATCTTCATTTCGTCAGAATATTGGAAGCGTAATTGAATTTGCGCCTGTGTCTAGACATTCTCACCAAAGGTCAAGGGTAGCTGCCATTTCAGCGAGTCTGACAAATCTCCCCAAATCCAATTTCCTCTCCCATCTGACCATCTACTACGTCTTATCCACTACAATGTATTTCGTGCACTTGTTTCCAATAAAGATGTCTTGAGGAATTTTGCGACAATAATCACCTCAACTGATGATGTTGACAATCCGCAACGTGGTAGACGACTTTGCGATGGTCCCACGGTCATACACCCACTCTATCCGAGCCCTCCAAGCTCACTCTTTCCAACATCTTTACAGATGGTTCATCCTCACTCTAACTGGATTGACATGCTTCCTTTTCCACAAATTCGGGACAATCTGATACAATGGGAGGCCTATGTGGACGTTGTGGATTTTCTGAAGGACCTCTTTGGAGACCTGGTGAACGATAATTTATCCATCACGCCAGAGACATCTGGATCCTTTTCGATCTCTGCCAAAATTTTACTGCAGGGGGAAGATGACGACATGGTCACTGCTGGGCGCAAAGGCCTGATTGTATGGGGGGAGGCGCACTTGAAAGAGAGCTGGGAGGCTACTCCGGGGTTCCTTAAGAAATGGGCATGGCTGTTAAAGGGTTGCGAGGAATTGATTGAAATAAGCAATCGCTGGAGGACAATAAGGGGAGAAAATCCCATTGTTGTAGCTAGTTGATTCGCTCCTTCTCCATGGGACTGGCATTAGCACGTCTGTGGCATGACTCTTGGCATTCGCATAGAGGACCAGCAATTGGTCTCTTATTACAACCTACACATACATTACCGATAGTCTCTATTTCGCGCTGGAATTTAAACTTTCCAATTAACTGCGGCATGAAGGTAAAAGAAAAAATTATGCAGAGTCCACATCTAGGCTTCGATGACCCGTAGGAGCTTCTGGCTCCCTTTGCAATATCGCGCTTTGCCAATTCAGGCCCAGTGTCTCAATCATTTTGTCATCGATCCAATCCTAAGTGAAGCTCAAAGTTAGCTACCTTATATGCGAGGCTGCGGTAGAACATACCCAAAGCTTTCGACCCAATATCATATTCTTCCCCATCGGACTCGGATCGCATGGCATAGCAACCGGTATAAAGTAACGACCGCGAAAATCATGTTTGCTCACATCAGCGCTTGCAGCGAGGTATACAGCTGTGGTGGCGCCTTGCTCCAGACTTTGGCCGAAGAACGAACCCGCAAGGCGTATCAATGAGCCGATCAGAGTGCCGAAGTACGAATCCCAGGATGACCACTGGTCCGTGACGATGTTACCTGGGAAAAAAGAGTTGACGTAGATTCTCTTGCTAGCTGGGTCTGTGTCTTGTAGGAGTCGGTGGCTAAGTTCTTTGGAGAATAGAATGTTCGCCAGCTTCGACCGACCGTATCGCCACACCCCATCGAACACAGCGGGCCATTTCGCACGTGATGGAGAGGTCAGCAAGTCGAAATCAATACCCCGACATACACTATGTAAGGATGAGCTTGTAACGACTATACGTACGCCGTTGTTGGCAGTTGTAACGGCTGCCTTGAGCAAGGGGAGGAGCAGAGTAACGAGTACCTGGTGACCGACGCAGTTGGCGGCAAAGACTCGGTCAATACCCTGTGGTGAAAGCTTATACTCATATGGAACTCCAAGTCCTAGTATTGTACACTAGTCAATCGGAAGAAGCCAAAGTAATGGGTGATTGCGAACTCACCTGCATTGCACATCAAAATATGGACACGGTCTGTCTTTTTACTTATTTGTTTTGCGGCAGCTTGGACCTCGGTGATATCACATAGGTCGCATCGAACAAACTGTACACGGGTATGCAGTTCGTCACAGATAATTCCATCGCGATGACTCCAATCTTCGCACGCAGCATGGAACTTGTCTTCGCTTCTAGCAAGGACAATAACCTGTTTAATTCCATGGAGCAAAAGCTGGGCTGTTATCTCTGGACGATCTTGGTAAGAACCTTGTGGATATTGGAACAGGAATAATTTCCTAGCAACTTATACCTTACCTTTACCGATGCCTCCCTGACCACCCTGAAGGATTATTTTGGTTATTGCCAGGTAGTTGATGAATCAGGCAGACAGGAGACATACCGTCACCACTGCCACTTGCCCTTCCAAATCCGGGGTTTGATCGACAAAGAAATTATAACGGGTGAAAATGCCTGTCATCGTGCTTTCTCCCTTTCTTTTGGCTTTTGGGTCGCTAAAGGGCTGATTCATAAAAGAATAAGCTAGGAGTGAAAGGGCAGCAAATGCTCCAAGTGAGGAAAGGACAGAGGTACGTCATCCCTTCGTAAAGCAAGTGTTATTGGAGACCAATTGGGTTAGGCCTATATCACCGCAAGGCGCTAGCTGTAATCATGTATAATCCTGCCGCAGATACTGATAGAAGCATATTTTGCAGTCACTGAGCAAGTTTTATCAAAAGAATCAAAGTCCTTAACACAGAATGTTGATGTTGCGTAGATTCGGACTTTCTGCTTTAGGCAAGTCGCCGCCCGCTCCGGTGGCGGGGAACCCTTCTACCTCCGCCTCCGCGAAAGAACCACAACTTCCAACCTTTATAATTGAGATATGATTCATGATGGAACTGACATTTTTGATTAGCCGTGACGGAGACAATGTCAAAAGAGGGCAGATAAGGCGAGCGTGCAACTCTTGTCGTCAGAAAAAAGTGAGATACAGATATATATCAGTCCTGAACATCCACCCTAATTCTTCTTAGAAACGGTGCTACCACAATGAAGAACCAACCAAGAAAGACGTTTCAGAAGGCTTGCATCATAATTCCAGCCTTATTCCTACTCCCTATGACACCCCTGAGCGCTCGAGAAGGGACTCGGTGATCCGAGGTAGATCCGCATCTCCAACCAGAGAACAACAAAATGACTACACGTTTGAAAGGTCCCGGAACCATGAGGCCGGTAGCTCAACTGTCTCTGAGGCAAGTCAACTCACAGATCAAGAGCACGAGTCCCGTCAATTTGCATGCGACTCGAACCCAATGGCGACTTTGATGGAAAAGGACGAATCACGGTTAAAGAACAGACAGGGCCAGAGAGGCGATGTAGGAGCGTGGTTGTGCCCTGAACAGGATTACTTTGATTCATCAGAGAACTGCAACCCACTACAATTACCGCGGGGGTCGGATTCGCAGCCAACAGACATCAGCACAGATTACCTGCCACCAAAAAAGAGCCAAGAAGCTTTGATAGACGTCTATTTCCGTCGAATACACCCCATACTGCCTCTTCTCGATGAGCAGACAGTGCGAGTCAATTTTCAAGCAGGCTCTCTGCATGTTCGCCTTCTCCAAACGATATGTCTTGTCGCAGCGAAAGACCGGACCACAAGACCTCTTCTGCGCCTCGGCCATAGCTCGGAAATTCTCCAACTGGAGAGGTTTAACAGTATACTCTATACCGACATCATGCAAAATATACCAAGGACACCCAGAAAGAAGATAATCTACATTCAAATCTTGACCCTTTTGTCGCTCCACGAATGGGGCCCAACTGGCTCCGAAGATCGTTCTTTGAACCTGGCGCAGGCCATCCACCATGCACATACCATCGGTATGCATTTAATGAGAACAGACCAGCAGCCTACTACCTCACTAAAGGCTCTATTTTGGTGTTTGTGGAGTCTGGACAAATGGAATGCTGCTATGAATGGAAGACCGATCATGATACATGACCGCGACATGAACCAGCAAGTGGATGACGTTATCTCATCGTTCCCAGCCTCATTTCAGCTCTGGCTTCGTATCGCTGAGAAACTGGGTAGGGTGATTCTATTTTATCGGCCGATCATCAATGGGGTTGATCATGAGGAACTTGAGCTTCCCGCCTTTGAAGAACTTATTGAGGATTGTGATGCGTGGAAATTATCATCAGACTTGCTTGGTATGAAATATTTACTGATTTTCATTTGGACGGGTACTAATCTATATTAGAGACGAGCGAGCTCCTGTATCACGCGGTTACTATTCTCTCCACACATTCCGATGGCCTTCAAGGGCGTTCACGGCCAAGAAATTCAAGTATTCGACAAACCCATTCAATCTTCTCTATCGCGTCTCTGATCCAAAAGAGGGATATTCAAATATTATCCCCGTTGCCAATGCTCGGTTACACTATATCCCTCGCTTTCTCTGTAACCTACAAACAACTAAGAGAAAGTCAACTAGCCAGCACCCGCCAAACAGTCATTGAGCAAATGCGTCAATTTCATCAATGTCTCGAACAGTCTTCTTCTACATGGTGGTCTACTGCCGTGATGGCTAGACTAGCAAATCGCGTGCTAAACAGCATCCAGCCCACCACAGATGATCAAGGTTCCACAGCCCCAGTGAATGATACTCTCCGACCGAACTCTCGACGAAGAATGGGATATCGGCGCTCACAACATGATGAGGATGAAGTTTTGGGGTCACACTCCAGTGTGGACTGTATGCAAGGGCTGGGGCGGGCAGAGGCTAGAATCGAGAGGGTACGCCCTCTCGATATCCAACTACGATCAGATGACTTGTCCAATTTGGACATTTCCGTCGCAAATCCATTTCTGGGAGCTCCTGGAATCGAAGACTATGACATTTTTTTCAACAATTTCCCTGACGTTAACTTCCCCAGTGGTAATGATCAACTGTTAATGGATCTGGACATGTCGGGGTTAGAATTTGATTGACCAAGGGATGTATAGAAAGATACCACGGAACAAGTTTTTAATAGCCAAATCATCATACCCCATATTTTCTCCGTATGATTTCATACGTGACCAAGGCCAAGATAAAGTTCCGTTCGTTGGAATCTGGACTCCGACCCAATTTGGGAAAGTCCGCATTCTTCGCCGACGCGAGTACAGCGTAAATAAAGTGCGATGACTCCCACGGAATTAAATCTACCCGCTGGAATCTCACAGAACTATGATTTCAAGGTTCAATTCTTTAAGCTTGAGAAGCACCTCAGTTCGCAGCATGTTCTGCAAAGACATAGCTAGCTCTGAGTTAAGGTATGGTAGCTGCGTTACATCATTGGTTATTCATCTATGATTCTAACTACAATTTTTTTAGGCTCGATCAATCATGCATTTTCGTCCAAGAAGGAAGGCATGAGGAGCTATCACCTTCCATTACTGGGAGATTTAGTCTCTCGCTCGCTCACCCCGCCGCCTTCAAAAGCATCCAAGTGAAACTTAGAGGAATATTGTCGATGTAAGAAACCTTCGCAGAGATCCTACTGTTAACTATAATCTGAAACTCGCTGTTAATAGTCCCATCGAGGGATTCCTGGGCCCGGAGATTCGCGAACAGCTTACATTTGACCGTCAGCAGGCACTCGCATCCACGAACACCCTCAATGCATTCCAAATGCCAGCCGGAGACCATGAGTTTCTCTTCCGCATGCCACTTCCATCCAAAATGTTCTCGACCGTAATAAGCTCAAATCACCAATATCACAAATACAACGTTGAAGTCGTCATTGAACGACGTCTGAAAAGTGACTTTGTGGTCTCACACCCGATACATGTCTACCAGCTTTGCGGACTAGAACAAAGCTATCTAAGACCATACAATCCATTGGTTCGTTACTATGTTCCTACCCGAGACTTCGTGTCACAGCTAATGGCCTGGTATATGTAGACTCTTGAACGTCAATCCGACCAAGATATCCAATACTGTATTTCCCTCGCTGATCGCAATATTCCTTTTGGTTGCACATTCCCAGTGGAGTGTTGGTTTGCTCCGCTTTCCAAAGGCACCAAGCTCAACGCAGTCACAGTCAAAGTCCAGGAGAGACAAAGTGTGCGCTTGGATGCTACGGCCGCGGAATCGGTGCGACAGAACATACACTTTGTAACCTGCGCGCACAACCACACTGTGTTTTCAAAGAAGATAGACTTTGCCGATGGCAGTGAGCCGACGAGTGCTGATTCGATGGAGACGGAATGGCGCATTAACACCTCCGTGTGTTTGCCGCGTACTTTGGGTGGTTGTTCCCAGAGTCTCTCCACGAAGCACATCAAGATCAAACATGTCTTATCTATAGAGGCGGAGTTCTGTGATGAAGAGGGCCAGGTGACTGCAGAGGTATATGCATTGACCGTTTAGGAAATGAGTACTACGACTAACAGTGGTCTAGATTTCGGAAGTTATTCCCATTGAGATCTATATGACACCTTGTGTCATTGGTGAGAATGGGTTCATCCATGGACGGGATATCCAACAGCTGCAGGGGGATGACCATCCTCCCCCGGCTTACAATGACCACTTGTCCGACCTGATAATTTTGACGGCTGCTGACGTCGACCTTTGTGGGAGTACAATCGTTACGGAGATGAACATTGAGCGCAGTTCAAGTCAAAGCTCTTCTAGCCGTTCATCCTACGATCCGGCACCGTTGTATGTATAACGAACGATTTATCTGGCTGATGATGTTAATATCTCGGTTGATTTGTGATATTTCTCAAGTGTTTGTCTATTCTGCTCTTATGTCACTCTTGGCTCATCTCAATCTGCATATCCACCCAAGCCGCCAGCCACATATAACTTATAAACACGAAAGCAAAATGCTACTTCGCATTTAATCTACTGCAATTTATAAACCAATCCTTCTTCAGCCCCAACCTGACCCTGACACAATCTTTCCCAGCCTTTCTCAATACCATCACCCGACACACCCTTACCCCATACAATCTGCATCCCAGGCACAATCAAGTGTCGCTCAGATAACCACTTGTCCCAAAGCGCATCCTTCATGGCAAAGTATGCCTCGTGACCCATCCTCTCAATGACAGTATCTTGAACACCAGAAGTATTAAACTGAATCTTCCCAAGTTCCGCCACAGCCGCCCTCGCAGCCAACATCTCCTCAGTAGAATAAACCCTCTGCTCACTCCCAACCTGAATAATAGCAACCTTACAATCCTTTAAATCATCACGACTCTTAACCAAATCAAGCAAGTCACCGAGAGCATTCCCGCGAGCCCCAAAGTCAATAATAACAAGCTTCTCAGGCTTCCGCCCAGCAAGCCAATCCCCAGTCTCTCCAGCCCCAACATCCCCATAGCTAACAGCCTTGGATGGAATCCGAGTGGCCAGGTTCTGATCGGCTTCTGTGATACGTGACACGGACGATGTGACATGCAACAAACCGAGGGGCATTGAGCCCTCCGGCTTTCGTGATACGTAGTACGAGAATACACGGGCCGTTTTCGTCGACGCGGCTAGGTTGATCACTACTGCTGAGGTGATGTCGCCGTCCGATGGGGACCAAGGGAGCTTGGATGCTGCTCCTAGGGGGTGGATGGAGGGTTGGGTTTCCGGGTCTGACGAGAAGACGTATTCGCTTAGGATGTAGCCGGCTACGCCGCCGATGAAGAGAGCCGTCCATGCCATGCGCTCGAGTTCTTCTTGGGCGGATGGTGACGGGGTGGTTGCTGTGGTTAGGTCGCTGATCGGGTTTGATGTTGGTGTTACCAAGTAGCGGTTGTACAGGGGCATCATCTGTTGACGATGTCCGCTGATCTCGATCCAGTGACCGTTTGTCTCGCCACGTTTGAGTTGGAGATCGGTTGGTGTGCTCGTTGTTGGCCAGAACCCGTAGAGAACTGTGCCCTTGGGTAACTTTGTGATTGTGGTTTCTTCGATTGTCGCGTAACCCCAAGCAGGGACAATTCCCCATGTTGATGGGTCGTTGTATGGTGCGGGATAGTTTTCGGACACGGGGTATGCGTCCCACCTGGAGGTAATCATTAGTTTCTGCATGTATACTTCGATGATTAATCTTGATAATGGGCGTATTACTCACCAATGCAAAATTTGACCCATTCGGGCGTAACTCAAGTTGTTCGAGGTCAGACTTATAAGTAGTGGGCGAGCCCTGACTGAAGACTCCGGTAGCACGGACTGAGGGATAGACTGGACATCAAAGCTAGCATGTTGACTGTTGTCCAGCTTGGAAATCGCATGAACTCCCATTTTGGTGGAAAGAATAGTTTGTCGCAGGTTAAGTCGAGAGTTGAGAATGTCAGCCTCCCTAGATAAATCCCAAGACTATATAGATATCAGTGGATTACTGATCGGCGCAATTCTAAAATTGCCCCGGCGGGGAACCCCCACCTGAAACAAAAGAGGCTGTGTTTTTGCCAGTGATAACCACGTATAAAGGTCTCAACTTAGCTTGGAGAGTATCCCCAGGTCCACCGTCAATTTAAAATAAGCGCACCATGGACAGCAGTGAGTTAATTCTACCCCGAGTTTGCGGATATTTGCGATGGCGTCATACAACACATGGCGACTCAAACCTCGGTCACCTACTGAACACAGAGCAACTAGACGATCGAAGTCTGATAATTGAAAAAAAGGAAAAAAAAGGAAAAAAAGCGCAATTAGATTCTGAGCGAGAGATACGAAAGAAACTTGAAAAAGACCTCGGGGACGCTGAGGGAAAAAGCCTCCTGGTCCATACCCTCTGTTCCAGCCCTCAGATATGAACAGAATGTCATGAATCAGAGTGCAACTTGCTTCGCAATATCCATGGCTTTCTTGAGGCGTGCGGCCTTGTTGACCAGATCCTTCCTTTTCTTTGAGATTGCCAGGTTTTCACCGGCAATTTCTGTCAATTTTGCGTCCTCAAACTCGCCTATCAAACACGGGGAAAGCAGCTTCAAGGGACCATCATCCCCTATGATGTGTCGTTCGGAGACATGAACAATCACATTGTCGATGAACCGCTTGACGGCCACTTTGTAGTAGGACTTCAGAATATCATGGATGTCAAATACGGCCTGGTCTTCGTTACTGAGATGTACCCCGTGCATTACCTCGCTCATATTGAAAGTGTCTCCGTCACAAAGACCCTCCTTCTCCAGTCTCGCCAAAACTCTCTCTTGGCGTATAGACGACAGTGTATCAGCAAAATAGTGATTTCCTGTTTGCAGAATTCCATCTCTTTCGCCCTTTAACATCGTGAGAAGCTCGGAGCATGCAAACCCATGTGCCTCGCTCGTGCGAATGGATATCAGTAATGCGAGTTTATCCCTGGCCTCGTTGTCGGGAACGATTGTCTTCAAGACTATCTCGTTGTAGCCTTTGACGGCCGAGCTAACATTTTTCAGATATTTGGCGGCTATGTCTTTCCAAGGGGTGGACTGTTCACGGAACAGATTCTCAAGGACAAGAGGGTTCACTGTTCCAGGTAACCCTGAGCCCCGAGACTCGAGATAGGAACGCCTAATCCAGTCATAGATGTTTTCAGAATCCGATCGTCGACCAGCGAACTCGGCGTCAACTGCATCCTGGGTCGTACGAAACGCCTTGGTATGTCCGCGGGTTGTCATAGACTTAGCAAACTGCTCAGAGAGCTTTCTCAGGTGCATCCGAAGCTTTATTGGGCTCTGAGACTCAATTCCAGGATCGTAATTGCCCTTCAATGCCTTGTCAACCTGCTGCTGATAATCTGTCGCAATTCGAATCAGGAACTGTCTCTGCTCTGAAACGGTCTGGCGGGGAAGCCCGATACGCTCAAGCTCGCTTTGAATGGATAAAGAAAGCTTCTTGAATTCTTCCACAACAGCTGGAAATTCTGAATGGCTATGCTCATACAGAATGCGCCCGAGGAAGGATCCCAGTGCAGCGATGCCGATTTGTTCTTTCTTCAACTGGTTCCAAGGACTTGTGGAGGAAAAGAACTGTTGCTCTTTAATATGGCGGTCTTCGATCGTGACTCCCTCTTTGATCTCCTGGGTAGTACGGTTTCTCACGACAAACCAGCCGTATGCGAGATGCTCGTCCTCGTTCTTGGCAATACGCAAAACCTTGCTCAATATTAGTCTAGGTCTTACATATTGAATGGGTCACTTACCCCGACTTCATCTCCCTCTTGGACAACATCACACTTTGTGATGATTCCAACAGTTCGCTTGCCGGCTGCATCAGCATCGCGCGCCATAGAGTACCTGCTGACTGTTAGTAGTCGACTTTGCAGCTCACCAAACTTCAGTCTTACACTTCTTGGTTGGCAAGATTGTTTCTCGCATCCATAACGGCCCTGTAAAGAAAGTAAGCCAAATGAATGCTGAGTAACCTGGGTATAGCGTGGAGTCACAAGATAATGGTCCGTTCATCAAAGATGTAGCCCTCGATCAGGTCGCGAATGATTCCACGATCCTCCTCTGTTTGGAACTTGGTCGGGTCTTTCTTCGTATTAGTGCATATCCCCCAAGACTCTCCACGGTGTGCTTACTGTG
>ERZ1673737.3275-NODE-3275-length-12527-cov-4.352470_pt1 | contig 12527 bp, 11 predicted proteins | sample MGYA00580211_ERZ1673737 | MGnify/ENA primary metagenome ERZ1673737 (study PRJEB41218, sample SAMN15661789) | gut metagenome | host: Homo sapiens | place: Canada: London | collected 2015-08-20/2019-03-30 | study: EMG produced TPA metagenomics assembly of... | reverse complement strand
ATCAACGTCTTGGCTTTTTCACAGGGCCAGATAGTATGTGACGACAACCACGCAAACATTCCAGATACAAGGTATTTTGATCCGCCCATACCAACATGTCTTGCATGGTGACAGTTGCTTAGTCTGTCATTTGTTTGAAAGGTATTTCTAATTCTCAACCGTTCTATCCTTCTTCCTGTTACTGCTTTTGTGCATTGTCCAGGGCCGAGATCACGGTCAAGAATTGAATATGCGGGGTCTGCCATCTTGTGCCGCAGTTGCAGCTGTTGTTTCAACGGCATCCAGTGCTACTGTTCCTCTTCACTTGGTTCGCTCGTCTGAATCGCCGCGTATCGCTGCTCCATCGGCAGATGGATCGTTTTCGTTCTTTGACTGGGCTCTGGCATCGTCGTTGGCAGGACTGACTGGTGCACCGCCAACTTCAACGACGTCCGTAGACTGGGTTCCGAATTCTTCATCGTTGCCGGTAACGAGGTCGGCAAAAGATACCTGTGTTTCATCAGCAACATCCAGCATCGTACGGACGAAGCCCACGGATCACACAACGTTGGCGAGTGCGTCTGCAACAACTAGCGTATCATCAATAACATCCAACATCATACGGACGAAGCCCGCGGATCACACAGCGCTGGCGAGTGCATCTCCAACAACTAGCGTGCCATCAGCAAAACCCAATTCTTCAAAGGGAGCCCCCTCGCCGACAGGGCACGGCATCGCCGCGTCAGCCACGTATGTTTACATTTCGCACTGCGTCTTATTCATAGCTAACCACACCTTCAGGTCCGCAATTCATCCAGTCTTCGTTCCTGCAACAAAGACATGCGCCGGCCCTGCGGCCAAGTCGCCGGAAGTCTTCTGGCTTGATGATCAAGACCACAATAATCAGGGAGCAGGTATTGCCCCATTTGTTAACTCGACGGAGCGGTATCCAGTGTTCCGTAATGTCATGGACTACTCAGTTGTCAACGATGGCTCTGGAGATCAAACTGCCAAGCTGCAAAAGGCCATCGATGACGATGGCGCTGGCGGCAGCCGAAAGGGTCATGGTGTTACCCGCTATCCCGCTGAGGTTTATCTTCCCGGCGGTGAGTATAGACTGGGCAGCACTCTTAGTCTGACAGTTGGAACCATCATCGTCGGAAATCCGTTGAACCCTCCTGTCCTCAAGGCCGCTCCAGGTTTCAAAGGTGACCATCTCATTATGGGGTACGACGAGAAAAACGGCGCACCCGAGACCAGCTTTGCAACGCTACTCAAGAACGTCATCTTGGACACCACTGCCCTCGACCCGAGCCGTGGATTTACCGCTCTCCAGTGGGGAGTTGCGCAGGGTTCTGGGTTGACAAACGTCAAGATCCGCATGCCACCGCAATCAACTGGCCACACTGGTATTGATTTGAAAGCCGGTTCCACGATTGCTGTAACCGATGTGGTAAGCAAAGCCGGATCGCCTGAAGACATAACCAAGTTAACATAAACCAGGACATTATTGGCGGAGCTGTTGGAATCAGAAACTCGAACCAGCAGGTGAACTTCAAAAATATCTATTTCCAAGCATGTAAAACTGGGTTCCATGCTATAGGCGGCTGGACAGTACTTCTTCAAGGTGCCACGTTCGATAGTTGTGGCACTGGTATTGACATGACCGGCAACGGCTTGGGCAGTTTGGTGCTTCTCGACTCGTTATCCACGAACAACGGCCCTGTAATCAGATTCTATGACTCGTCCCGAGACCATGGCAACCAGAACAGCCAGTTCCTCATTCAGAACCTCAAGCACAATGGCCAAAATGCTATTGCAGTCGATACAGCAGGACAAGTGGCATTGGCTGCTACCTCTCATATCGAAACATGGGTCTGGGGTACAGTCGTTCCCACGAAATATGAGGCTGGTGTCGAGTGGCGCACTGAGCGCTCTCCTCAGCTCCTTGTCGGCGATAAGTTCTTCACCAAAGCACAACCTACCTATCAAGACTATCACTCTGCCGACATTGTCAACGTGAAGACTGTCCCAGGATACACAGTCAAGGGAGACGGTAAAACCGACGATACCAAAGCACTCAACGCTATTTTGGCTGAGAATGCCGAATCTTGCAAAGTGACCTACATCCCGTTCGGTATCTACCGCGTGTCTGATACGATCTTCGTTCCAGTCGGAACTCGCATTGTGGGAGAAGCATGGCCTGTAATCTCTGGATACGGTGACAACTTCAAAGATGTCAGCAATCCGAGAGCAGTTGTTAAGCTTGGCAACCCAGGTGACGTTGGTCTTATTGAGATCCAGGATATGCGATTCTCCGTCGGAGAGATCCTACCTGGTGCCAAGCTTATTGAGATCAATGCCGCAGGCAACGAGCCAGGTGAAGTTGGTCTATGGAACACCATGGCTACCGTTGGTGGTACAGCCGAAACCAGTATCTCTGGTGCCTGCACGTCGCAAGACCCCAAGAACTGCATGGCTGCCTTCATGGTGATGCACCTGACCGAGTCGTCATCTGCATACATCGAGAACTTCTGGGGCTGGACGGCCGATCACAACCTAGACAGCGAGTCCATCCTGACCATCATCTCCACTGGCCGTGGTATCTTGGTCGAAGCAACCAAAGGCACATGGCTCACTGGCACTGGTTCTGAGCACCACTGGTTGTATAACTATAACTTCCACAACGCGAAGAACGTCTTCGCCGGGCTTCTGCAAACAGAGACTCCATATATGCAGGGCCAGGGCGAGTACGAGGCTGCACCAGCACCCTGGGCAGCGGAACCGAAATACGGTGACCCTGATTTCTCGTGGTGCGCCACAGAGGACCAGAAATGCCGTACCGCATTGGCAACAAACGTGGACGGAGGATCTGATGTCGCGCTATACAATTCGGCAGCCTGGGCCTTCTTCGATGGCTACTGGAACGGTCTGTATAACGAGCCCTGCAGTGGTAATTGCCAATCCAACATGATGCGAGTGACGAACAACCCAACAAACCTGGTCTGGTACTCAATCAGCACGCGTATGACGGATGTGATGGTTCTCGATAATAAGACCAACCCGCGTGAATCCAATCATAAGGGTGGATGGGAAGCTATAATTCAGGTTTACGGCCAGTTCACGACTTGATATTGAATGTGGCGTTTTCCTGCATCATTTGGACATATGCATTTTGCTGTACACTTAGCTAGATTAATTATTAATAAGAAGATTCATGAATACAACCCTGAGTGTAAAGAACTAGGCACCATAGTTTTGCATGGCAAGCAATAACAAGTACCATGTAGGATGTATACTCCATGACGTGTACCGTTCAACCCTTTTCCCTGTTTCTTTTTATATCGAGCATCGCCACACTCACGTGATCATGCGCCTCATGCTCCAATCGGACGGGGTCCGAACATCGCGCCACTTAATCCACGACGAATCATGATACAGGTCAGCCCTTCCCTGCCCTTGCAAATAACAGTTCCAAAACTGGAACGCGTCACCTCAAGCCTTGGCCTCTCTCAAACGAGAGCAATCACAACGGTATTGAAGGCTCCTTAACAGCAAATTATTACCTTCGACAATTACGGACGCCAAGCCCGATTTATCCAACCTAAGTTGACCCACCGTATCGAAAATACTCATCTCGTGGTCAACCACTCACGCAGCTTGTGGACAGCTGATCAGCGGAGACGTTCCCCGGTGGACACCAAATACTCAGGGGGATCTGTGGGACTGCCGGGGGGCCCGGCAAGTTGTTGGCACGGGAAAGGCAGCCAAATACCTAAGATGAGAATTTCTAAAACGGTGTTGGCTGTGCTGCATCGCATGGGGTACATGGAAGCAGGTACAGTACAAGCTCATGCAAGACTATGCAGGCTAGATCTTGCCGGTCTTGTCCCGGGACGATGAAACGGCCCCAAACAGCCCCATCGCCGCGCCCATATTACTCGGGTGGGCCCCGAAATGACGATGGGCTTACCCGAAATTGCATGGCGGGACATCTCATGCATTTTCCCAGCTCAGCACTGGTCCCCTATCCCTGAGCGGATCCTGCGATCGACGTGAGAATTGCTATTCACAAGGCTGAGGTCATGTTGCCACTGTCTCATTCGGCTGCCTAGCCAACTAGTCGCAATTAAACTCCGCTGTTTCTATCAATAACTTGGGACGGGAGCTGCTCCTTCATCGAAATTTTATAAAGAGTCCCCTTTCCCCCAGATTATCTGACTATCATCCATTGAATCTCAAACTCAATTCTTCATCACCCACCTCCAAGCCAAACCTCACTCCTCAATCTATATACCAATCCTCTTTACATATCGACAATGAAGTTCTCCATCCTCTCCGCCCTCTTCCTGGCCACTGCCGCCATGGCCTCCCCAGACGTCGGCGACAACGTCAACGACATCATCACCGGAGCCGAAGGCGTTTACTCAACCGCCAAGGCCGACGGCCAGTCGATCGGCTCTGAGGCCGCCTCTGAAGCCACCTCCATCGGCAACGCAGTGCACACCGGTGGTGCCGCCGCCGTCTCAACCCTGACCGGTGCTGCTGGCGCAGCCGCCACTGCTGCCGAGAGCGAGGCCAGCTCCATCGGCTCTGATGCCGCCAGCCGTGCAAGTGACGCTCGTAGCCAGGCTTCAACCTGGGTCACTGGCCACACCCTGACCAACTCCGAGGGCTCAGCCACCGCTACCCTGTCCACCACCATGACTACTACCACCGGCTCTTCTAGTGACGCCTCTTCTACTGGCTCTTCCAGCGGGTCTGCTACTGGCTCTTCCTCCACGTCTGGCAACGGTGCCTTCGCTCGCCCTACCGCTATCGGCGCTGCCGCCGCTGGTATGGCTGGTGTCCTGGGTTTTATGGTTGCCCTGTAAAACACTGATATTCGATGATTCTATTTTTCGGGTTCTATCTTGGGCGGCTGTTCTTGATCATTGACGACTTTCCTTGAATATTCATTTACATCTTGCTGGCTCGCATCTGGGAAAAGCAGGTTAATGCCGGCGTTTTGTTTTTGTAAACTTGTACATATATCCCCCTATCGTACGTTCAGTACATTGCAATCAACCTATATCGCATTGGAGTTTCATCATTCCTCGTAAACGTGCAGTTTTGAACTATCGACGCCTTTGCCGAGATTATAGTCATCGATGCCGATACCGGGTCGCGTGGGCCCTGCGCTAAGGAGGTCAAACTCGGCTGCGGCTGCCGTTGAGATGCATTGATTTGTGTTTGATCCCAAGCCACGATCGAGGGCCAAATGAGGGTTGTTACAATTTAAGTATCATGGGTATCAAACATTTCGTAAGGAGACGCATTAACTTAATATAACGAGGACGATTCAATCCTCCTTACGACCGTCAGCGGCAGGTCCATTTCCATTGAGACCGGCAGCCACCGAGGAACTGATAGTATTATCCGAAACGGTAGACGCGTTCTCACCAACAGTCATCTGTGGTCCAGTATACCAGTGTCGCGCAAAGATAAAGTAGTATATCATGCAGCCAGTCCAGACAAAGCCATTGATGACGATGGTGTAATTCATATCCGATGCTATAAGATCAGAGTCAGTCACTGTATCGTATGTTTGATGGGACATGACATACGAGATGGGTTGGGACCCTCGGCTGGGAACATAGATAGAACAACACCAAAGAGCAGGTAGACAACAGCCACGCATGCAATCGGCTTGCTAAATCGGCCAGTATAGAACTCGCCTGGGCGAAAGCGATCCTGGCCCCAGACCAGGCGACAAAATATCGGTGTGCCCCACGAGAGGTAATTACTCGCGACAAAGAGCGAGAAGAGAGCATTGGCAGCAGCTGAGTTGATCAACGATAGCAAGCCCAACACAAGGCAGACGACCACGATACCGAAAATGACGCGAATAGGCTGGTACTTAATCCGCTTACTTACATGTCGGAAGAAACCAGAGAAAGGAAGTGCACCATCCCGAGAAAAGGCCCATGTCTGACGAGAAGCTGCAACTATCAAGCTCAGGCCAATGAGGAACTGAGTGAAGCAGAGTATAGCCATAAATACCAAAGCACCATCTCTGCCTAGCGCATCATAATAAATCTGAGCCATTGGCTGACCAAAACCTGTATTCAATGTCACGTTCACATCCGGATTCATAGTGGCCGCGATGATAGAGAGAACCAAAAACCCAAGTACGACTGCAGAGCCAGCTGACCAAATAATTCCGAGAGGTACGGCTTTGGCAGCGTGCAGAGCTTCCTCGCTCATATGCACGCATGAATCGAATGATCCGATAGACCAGATTGGAGCTAGCCATGCGAGCATAAATGCCCATCCGGTTGGCCAGGTTGTTTCATTGTCAATATGGCGGTAGACGAAATGACCCGAGTTGAGAGATCCGCCGCGGGTGACCGTTCCAACTGGCAGTGCTATCACTGTCGCAACGACGAGCGCGACATTGATGTAGATGCAAAATGTCTGGATTTTTGGCATAAACCGGCCACCTAGGGAGGCGCAGATTCCATGTAAAAGGATCAGTCCGACAAAAACAGCATAAATGACACCGCGCGAGGCGGACCATCCGTCTCCTCGTGCGATCGATATACAGGAGAGGATCATGAGGGCGAGGGTATCTACACCGCGAGGAAAGTAAGCAGAGTGATTGACAGCGACGGAAAATGCAATGATCATCCTCACAGTCCACGGAGCACATCCCTCCAATTAGGCCCAGTGTATTGCTGTACCCTATCAGAAAGCTAAGCGGGCTCTTCCATTGGCGTCCAGCAAAATAATGAGTCCAAAAATAGAGCCCTCCAGCCGTGGGCATCGCAGAAGCAAGATCGGCCTGGCGGATGTTAGCTCCATAGTTCAACGGAGATCCAGATCCACAACCGGGATATACCATCGCCAGCCCGACCAACAAGATGAATAAACTCGCCGTGAACCATCCCTGTGTCGCAAAAGCCAGTCAATTGAGCGCAATGACCAATATGCGATTGATCCCATACCCAAACCATGCCCACTGGACCTGCCGGCAGAGAAAACGAGAGTGTCGACGCAATCGAGGGCACCAAGCCCATAATACTAAATGCAATCGCAAACACCTGCAGCGTGGAATATTGTCGGCGGAGTTCCTGCTTGTAGCCCATACGGGCTAGACAGAGGATCAGTAACTAAGGTCCCGACCGGTGTTCCCCGCAAAAAAAGAGCATACTGAATTAATGCTTCTTACCTAGCAGTTGCACGTCGGCGGGATCAGTGCTAGACGCGTCAGTTGACGCGACCAACTCGGGGTCGGTAGTCTTGGTGTCCATTTGGGACTCGACTCAGGTTGTATCTGGTTGGTCGCGGACCGACATGGGGCGGATTATGGTTGCTTTAATACCATAATGTAAAGGCAAGCTGCAGTCGAGGCATTCACAAGGGCCAGGGATGTCTTTCAGCCCCAACTCTGAAATAACCAATTATCGATCCTTCCTTCATGAGACTCCGCCAATAATTGATGCAGTTGTTCCTGCAGAAAAGAGGAGTGGGAGGGTCTGCTATGCTGTCAGATTGGCGAATCAGTTGGGGATTCCACGCCCCTTGCGGCATGGGGAATTGATGCATGTCCACGATTCAGTCCCACTTCATCCTCGCGACTCTTTGGCATCCTGGAGGTCTGAAAGGGTGGCTGTTGATTTGCGTTGTTTGTTCACTCCCGAAGTCTTTGGATACGGTCTGACGGCAGCATGCTGTCAGATCTCAGGGCACACTACGTGTCGTAGTACGCACCTCGCAGTGCATGCTCGGCTCAATTTGCCTGGAATGACAAGGCTGTGATTGATTTCCATTCACGCCTTTTGCGAGGAAACTATTTGTTAATCAGCACCACTGGAGGTGTGCGGTGACTCAAATTTCATATCTTAGTCGGTGCTTACGGGTTTGCTCCATTGCTCAGCCAAGATGATGTCAATATTTGTTTCTTCTGTTCCAGAATGAATATTTATTTCGATATCGTCCGGCCATTAACATTCATGGACAATTACCTCCCCTAAGAACCTTCGAAGGAAAATGCAGACGGCATGTAAATGCTGTTCGCCATCCTCAGACTTATTATCACAGACATACATGCCCCTCTTCAGCTGTGTACATAGCAGTGAAATTACCTATCCAACAAATGAGCCCACGTCATCAATGATCAATACCACCTGCAGACAGACAAGCTAACTGCAAGATGACAATCTGTGGCCGACAACACCCCACTAAACCTGCTGATCAGGAGGGATTTCCCGACTAGACTGGCGCTGCTCAGGAGGGATCTCCCGACCAGGCTGGCGCCGCTCAGGAACATCATCGGAATCAACCTGGTCGGTCACGGTTCTCTCCGAAGGAGCCATTGACTCCTTTCTCGCCCTAAACTCCTGCTCGTTGTAATCCTGACCAGGGTTGATATTCTCCCAGCGTACGAAGCACAGGAGGTGATAGAAGGCAGAGGCGAGGAGGGAACCGAGCAGAGGGCCGACCCAGTAGATCCAGTGATATCCGGGGAATGTGCGGTTAATTACATCGGGTCCCAGGGAGCGCGCAGGGTTCAAGGATCCTCCGGTATAATAATCACCTGGAATGGAGTGTTAGATGAGTGGGGTTAAAGGAGAGCCATAGTACTAACCGATCAGTTCCGCCACGAAGAATGCCAGACCGATTCCTACTGGGGCCAAGTAGGTGGACTTGTGCTTCACAACCGCTAGCATGATAATGACGATCACCAGTTGCGCGGTGAGGAACATCTCAATGAAGAGACCCTGCGAAATGGACGTTCCACCACCCAGACGAGTTGCACAGTTCAGTGGTCCTGGGAATAGTGCGCTCACTACACCTGCGGCTGCAATTCCAGCGATCAGTTGAGCTGGGAAAACAAACAACCCACGTAAAGGGGGCATGCCGCCAGTGACACAAAGTGCGAGAGTCACCTGTTAATTGTCAGCTACCATTATCCCTTTCACTTTTTATTGTCGCTTTCATACCGCTGGATTGAAGAGACCACCAGTCACACGGAAGAATGCCCAGACATTGACAGTCAATGAGAAACCGAAAGCAAGCGACGAGTACAGCAGATTCGAAGTATTCGGCGGCGACCCAGGCGCCGGCATGGGGGTATTCGAGACCTGGGTACCAGCAAAAGAGAAGAAAAGAAACAAAAAAGTTCCCACGAACTCGCCCATCACACACAGCAAGTTGTATCGCAGCTTGTCCGGCAACTGAAGCATAGGCAATTGGCCGCGTCCGTTGGGACCCGGCGGCCCCCCGAGTGTCGAGACATCAGCGGATTGGCGCTTCTTGAACCGCATCATGAATGAAGATGGAATTGAGAGAGAGACTAAAAAAGGGTTAAGATCCGAGAGGACAAGATATGGCAGAAAATCTTGTCAGAGTGAGAGCATTTCCTTTATTCCACCCATTCTTCCATCATGAGACCTATATACTGTACCACTTTTTCATATGGCAGACGTCACTACTGCCTATGAACACCTGCCAGGCCAGTCCATGTATCATCGATCGGGGTCAAAATGGGGACACAGCCATTGAACTCGCTTATTCAACACCAATTGGTCGTCTTGGCCAGGGCGTCCACCTTGAACGGGTTGTGGCGTTGAATGGTCCATGGATGTATAGATGTCGAATGGTGAGGTCAGCATGTGCGATTGAGCCCTCCAGGGCTTATTAGGAGTAAACAAGCTACTGTTACGGGACGGGACCACCCGGCCTTCCGAAAACGGCGACATCGATTGTCTAGACCTCCGACAAACCACGCGAGTCTTCAATAGACTCTTCCACTCATAATCGGCATTGACTGACCCCGCCTTCTCCAGGAAGCTGTCATTGGGCGGGTCCTTCAATTGGTATGAAATTGGCGATTAATCAACGACTCATAGAGCTCATTAAGGTTTGGCGGCTTGGAGTTCATCGTCCGTATTGCACAGATGATTAACTGACACCTGTGAGATCTGGAAGACGATGGGATCTGCTAAACGATCAATTGACATGCTTTCAATTTGAATGCTCGATGTTGTTTCCGTCGACTCTCGAGCAAGGAATCCCAAAACGGTTAAACCCCCGAGCACTCAGTTTGCTTCCTGTGTGGATCCATGTGAACACCCAGCTTCTAAGGGGTTTTTTTTTAGTCACGAGAAACGTACGTGCCCCGAACTGCCAAGACAAACTCGGCACTGTACCGATGTATAGTAATCGTGCGAGTGTTATTGGACGAATCCGGGGTGGCCGATCGACGCCGGCTTATTCTCGTCTATGGCCTGACTCGCCGGGATTGGACGGACGGCGTGTGATGAGCTTTTAGCGATGTGACAATAGTACATCAAAGAGACTATACCCTGTTCTCCCAGTTTCTTGATATCTCCCAACTTTAAACTTGAAGATTGCATCTGAGGCTTATCTGCGGCGAACTACATGCCGTTGCGGGATCCTGTATGATCGGCGCTTTGACAGCAGATCCACAACCATATCATTTGAACTAACTTACATATTGGAGGACATGTTATGGACATAAATTTCAAGTGTCTCAAAGTAGAAATTGGTCCATCATACCAAAATGCCCCAGATAATTGCAGTGTGGCGGCTGCGGAGAAATCTTCGCGAACATTGAAACATCCCGTTCTGCGCAATATCCGCAATATCCTCTTCTCCGCGGAGATGTTTGATCTTTTCGGCACGAATCGCACCGTCCAGAAATCATGCCAGACACATTCTCGGGGATTCTACGGGTGTTTCTTTTCTTTTTCTTTTTTTTTTTCCGATCACCGAAGCTAACGTTTCAGTCTACGGCGTAGACTAGTATAAATAGCTGCGCAGCCAACAACATGGAGTTAATTACTATTCTCAATTTGAACGAACACGATTCGACTACTCAAATCAATTGACTTAGTATCTACGACTGAAAAATCGCCTCGCATTTCGCCTCGAACATCACAGATCCAAGCTACTCATTCACCATGGGTTCCATTGCTGGAATGACGGCGGACCAAATTGTCCTAATCAAGGCAACTGTACCCGTTCTGGTCGAGCACGGAAACACTATCACAACAGTCTTCTATCGCAACATGCTTGAAGCCCATCCTGAATTGAACACCGTCTTCAACACCCCCAACCAAGTCAACGGCCACCAGCCCCGTGCCCTAGCCGGCGCACTCTACGCCTACGCCTCGCACATCGATGATCTGGGAGCTCTCAGCTCCGCAGTCGAATTGATCTGCAACAAGCATGCCTCACTCTACATCAAGCCCGACGACTACAAAATCGTTGGCAAGTACCTCCTCGAAGCAATGGGCGAGGTCCTCGGAGCAGCATTGACCCCAGAGATCCACGACGCATGGGGAGCCGCATACTGGCAGCTCGCCGATATCATGATCGGCCGCGAGAAGCAGCTGTACGAGCAAAGCGAGGGTTGGACCGACTGGCGCGACTTTAGAATCGCCGATAAGATCAAGGAGTCCGACGAGATCACCTCCTTCTATCTCGCACCTGTCGATGGCAAGCCTTTGCCAGGCTTCCAGCCTGGCCAGTATATCTCCGTTCAGACGTACGTCCCGGCTCTCAAGTATACGCAGGCTCGACAGTACTCACTCAGTGACAAGCCTCGATCGGACTACTACCGTATCAGTGTGAAGAAGGAGACTGGTATCGACTCGGCTGATCCTGCTGTTTCCGCTCACCCTGGTTATATTTCGAATGTGCTGCACGATACCCTCAACAAAGGCGATACACTGCAAGTTTCGCATCCCTATGGTGATTTCTTCCTTTCGACCACAGAGACCGAGCCTGCTCATCCGGTTGTGTTGATCTCCGCCGGTGTGGGTCTTACTCCCCTCACTTCGATTTTAAATACCTTGACATCAAAGGCGCCCTCCACTCGCAAGCTTCACTTTGTGCATGGGGCGCGGACATCAGGCGCACGCGCGTTCAGTGAGCACATTGCTTCCCTCACGAAGAAGTATCCTAATTTGAGCGCCACCTTCTTCACAAGTCACCCTTCCGAGGGAGAGAAGGAAGGCGTGGACTATCACCATGTTGGACGGGTGAATCTAGACAAAGTTAAACAGGAGGATTTGTTCCTTGATGATGCTAGAACCGAGTACTACATCTGCGGACCAGAGAAGTTCATGACGGATATGGAATCGAGTCTTAAGGGCCAGGGTGTTAGCGCTGACCGGATCAAGATGGAGTTGTTTGGCACTGGAGGTGTGCCTCACTAAGCATTGCATGGAATTGTTTTGAATTGGCGTTAGACAGCACATATCTCAGCTCCTTTATAATTCATATTATGATTGATGAATACAACATGTTAGACAATCACTTGTTTCCCACGATGGACAATCAGTGCATGATAAATTACAATAGCTTCTAAAGGAAAAAAGGGAAGCAGGAGCTTGGGTTGTTTATTTGAGTGGAGAACAGGCTCGGGTATCAAGCATTGACTCGCACTAGTTGAATATGTGCACACGGTTGGGTGGATGACGTATTTATGATGGGACCCAAGTAAGGAGGTCGAAGTACATGTTTCCTATTTCATCATT
>ERZ1673737.3274-NODE-3274-length-12528-cov-4.941794_pt1 | contig 12528 bp, 10 predicted proteins | sample MGYA00580211_ERZ1673737 | MGnify/ENA primary metagenome ERZ1673737 (study PRJEB41218, sample SAMN15661789) | gut metagenome | host: Homo sapiens | place: Canada: London | collected 2015-08-20/2019-03-30 | study: EMG produced TPA metagenomics assembly of... | reverse complement strand
CTTTTAAAGGAATGTTAGGAGTATGTTTAACAGTAACAATTATGATGGGAGGAATAGGAGTAATTTTTCCAGAGATATATGTAGGTATTTTTACTGATTCAAAAGAATTATTTGATTTAACTTCTAAATTTATGCCAATTTTTGTATTGGGAATGGTAATCTTTGGAATACAACAAGCTATTCAAGGAACTTTTTTAGCTTTAGGACAAGCTAAATATTCTATATTTATAGCTTTATTGAGAAAAGTTATTTTATTGGTTCCTTTAGCAGTTATTCTACCAATTTTTATGGGAGTAAAGGGAATATATTATGCTGAACCAATAGCTGATATCACTTCAGTAAGTATAGCAAGTATAACTTTTCTTTTAACATATAAAAAAATATTAAAGAGTAGAGGGATGAAAAAATAAAATTTTGTACATAAGAATTTATTTTTTTATAAATATATTGAAGACTTGATTTTTCTATTTAGTAGAAATCAGGTCTTTTTTTATGCAAAAATTATTCAAAATTAAAAAAATGTATATAAAAATAAAAAAAATATAGATTTTAAAAAGTACGTATTTGTCTAATTTAAGACAATCAAAACTTAAAAAGAATAAAAAAGTCTTGACTTTTAAAAAAAGTTATGATAGACTTAGCCGCAAATTTAATTTGCATACGTATGCAATAAAAGAGAGGCCTTTATGAAAAAATTAACAATGAAAGATATAGGGAAATTAGTTAATGTTTCTCAATCAACTGTATCAAGAGTATTGAGTAATCATCCAAATGTAAAGGAGGAGGTTAGACAAAGAGTTTTAAAGTGTATACAAGATAATAATTTTGTACCAGATATAAGTGCAAAAATAATGAGAGGAGAAAGTTCTAAAATATTAGGATTTGTTTCTACGAACTTTGCTAATCCATATTATTTAGAAATGGTTAATTATGTTGAAAAAGAAGCAAGAAAAAATGGATATACAGTAATTGTGGTGAATTGTGAAAAAGATGAAAGATTAGAAAAAATTCATTTTAAAGAATTAATTACTAGAAAGGTAGATGGAATAATAAGTGCTCCTGTATCCGCTAAAAATTTAAAGCTTTTAAAAATGAGTGGAATACCTTTTGTAGTTTTAAATGAGAAAATTTCATGGGTAGATAGTTTTTATACATCTTTATTTAATGCGGGAGTAGAAGTAGCAAAATATTTTATAAAAAATAATTTTAAAAGGGTAGCTTATATAGGAGAGAAAGAGTCAGATAAGTTAAAAGGATTTTTAAGTGAGATTAATAGGGAAAATCATTTAAATAGTACGGAAAGTAATATTTTATTTACTTTAGAAAAAGGCTTTAGAAAAAAAATTCCTGAAAAAATAAAAAAATTAGATTTAAAATGTGATGCTATATTTTTTTCAAGTGATGAAATAGCTCTTTTATTTATAAAAGAAGCAAGGAAATATAATATTAATCTTTATGAAAAAGAAATGGTAGGATTTGATAATACAATAATATCTCAAACACTTGGAATAACTAGTATAGAACAACCAATGGAAAATATGTGCGAATTGGCTATGAAAGTTTTACTAGAAAGAATAGAAAAAAAGAATAAGACAAGTAAAATATTTAATACAGAGTTAGAACCTAAATTAATTATTCGAAAATAGTGGAGGAAATTATGAAGGAAAAAAGAAAAGTAACAACATTTGAAGCATTTTTACCAATGATATGTATGGCATTAATGGTAATAGTAGGGAATATTATATTTGGAATAAGGATAGAATTTATTTTATTACTAGCATCTTTAATAGCAGGGCTTGTATCAGTTAGAGCTGGTTATACTTGGGATGAACTAATAGAAGCATATAATAAGAAATTTGCAAAGGCTTTTCCAGCTATATTAATATTAATAGCAGTTGGTGGAATTGTAGGAACATGGATGTATAGTGGAACTGTTCCAATGATGATATATTATGGTTTAAAATTTTTACATCCTAAATTTGTAGTTGTAACTGCATTTGTTGTAACAGCGATAGTTTCAACATTTACAGGAACTTCGTGGGGATCAGCAGCAACTTCAGGAGTTGCGTTTATGGGAATAGCTACAAGTATGGGAATACCTTTACCGCTAGTAGCAGGAGCAATAATTTCAGGAGCTTTTTTTGGAGATAAAGTATCACCAGTATCAGATACTACAAATTTAAGTGCACTAGCTTCAGAGGTAACAGTATATGACCATATAAAAGGTATGTTGCCAAATGTAACTATAAGTGCTATCATAGCAATTATAGGCTATACTTTAGTAGGAACATTTTATTATAATGGAAATTCTCAATTATCAGAAGCAACTTTAAAAATAATGGAAGATTTAGATTCATTGTATAATTTTAATATTTTAATGTTACTCCCTCCAATTATTGTTTTTGGTGGTGGATATTTTGGGTTTCCAGCATTATTACTTATGTTAGCATCATCAGTAGTAGCAATGGTTGTAGGGACTTTAAGTAATGGTTTTATATTTACCGATGCAGTAACAGCATTATTACAAGGATTTAATGTATCAATGGCTGAAGTAACAGGAGTAAGTGTAGCAGATTTAAGTCCTAGACTTTTAGGATTATTAAATAGAGGTGGCTTTTCTTCAATGATGAGTGGCTCTGTAATGTTTTGTTTCTTAGCTATTCCATTTGGTTCTTTTATGGAGGTATCAGGTTCTTTAGATAGAATAGTTGAACAACTATCTAAAATTATAAAAGGTGCATACAGTTTAATAGTTGTTACATTTTTTACTGGAGCAACTATAAATGCAATAACTAGTAATGGACAATTTTCAATTTTAACTACAGGGCAACTTTTTAAAGAAAATTTTAAAAAGAAAAACATTCCTTTAAATGTTTTATCAAGAACTATGGAAAATAGTATGACATTATTAGAATGTATGTTACCTTGGCACGTAACTGCGATATATATGGCTTCTACTTTAGGAGTTCAAACAACAGAGTATATAAAATATAGCTTCTTTAATATTTTAGGAATAGTAATATTCTTTATAATTTCATATTTTGTAGCTAAGAAAGCGGAAAATAGTATAAAAATAGAAAAAGATATAAAAATAAATTGTTAATAAAATTTGGAGGGATTAAAAATGAAAAAAGAGTTTAAAGGAGTAGAAACAATATTAGCCCATTATGGAGAAGATAGACAAGCTCATAATGGAGCTATTGTTCCACCAATATATCAAAATACACTTTTTGCTTTTGAAGATTGGGATGCTATAGATAGAGCGTTTGCTGATCCTGTAAACAATAGTATTTATACAAGAGGAAATAATCCATCTGTAAGTATGGTAGAGAAGAAGATAGCAAAATTAGCTGGAGGAGAAAAAGCTAGATTATTTGCTTCTGGTATGGGGGCTATCTCAAGTGCTATTATGAGTTGTGTACATACTGGATGTCATGTTATTACTTTAAAAAATATTAAAGGTCCAGCTTTAAATTTATTAGATGTATATTTAAAAAATAAGTTTAATATAGAGATTACTTTTGTAAGTGGAGAAGATGTAGAAGAGATAAAAGAAGCAATAAAAGATAATACGACACTTATTTATTTAGAAAGTCCTTCATCAGCTGTATTTTCTATGCAAGATATAGAAGCTATAGCCAAAATAGCTAAAGAGAGGGATATAAAAACTGTTATAGATAATACTTGGGCTACTCCTTTATATCAAAGACCATTAGAAATAGGAATAGATTTAGAAGTACACTCTTGTTCAAAATATTTAGGAGGTCATAGTGATATAATATCAGGAGTAGTTATTGGAAAGGCTGAATTAATAGACTCTATATATCAAAATGAATATTTATTATATGGTGCAAAGATGGCTCCATTTGAAGCTTGGTTATTGATGAGAAGTTTAAGAACACTACCTATGAGAATGGAAAGACATCAAAGAAATGCTATGATGGTGGCAGAATTTTTAGAAAAACATCCAAGAATAAAGAAAGTAAATTATCCAGGATTAAAAAGTTTTCCTCAATATGAATTAGGAAAAAAACAGATGACAGGGTATAGTGGACTTATGAGTTTTGTAATAGATACTGATGATGTTCAAGAACTAAAAAACTTTGTAAATGGATTAAGTTTATTTAGTATAGGAGTTAGTTGGGGAGGTCACGAATCATTAATTCATGCTCCAGCAATAGCTTATTTAAGAGAGATGACACCAGAGCAATTTAAAGCAACAGGATTATCTTTAGGAGTAATTAGAATTTCAGTTGGGTTAGAAGATCCTAATGACTTAATAGAAGATTTAAGAAGTGCATTAGATAATATGTAATATATATTTGGGACTGTTTTATAACAGTCCCAAAATATTAAAATTAAATAATTTTTCTATCTATCATTTTTCTAACTACACTCTTAGCAAGGTTTATTCTTTCCTCAACAGTTGATATATCTAGATATTCATTTTTACTGTGAGCTTCTCCTCCAACAGGACCAACAGCATCTACTACTCCAACTCCTAAGATACCTAAGAAGTTTCCATCAGAACAGCCACCAGCAACTTCCCAATCATATCTTATACCCATCTCTTTTTTACTTTCATCAAATAAATCACGAAGAAGAGCAGATTTATTATTAAGTACTAATGGAGGTCTATATCCGATCTCCTTGATTTTAACTTTTATTCCTTCTACCTTAGGATTCTCTTGAAGTTTTTTCATAGTCTCTCTAATTGTTTCAAAGAATTCTACTTGATGAGACCTTCCTTCAAATTTAAAACAAGCATAATCAGGGACAATATTAACTCCAGATCCACCTTCTATAAGTCCGACGTTTAAAGAATTTTTAATATCCCAGTTATGAAGTTTAGAAATCTCTCCGACCCAATGAGCAGCTTCTACAATAGCATTGACTCCTTCTTGAGGATAGTTTCCAGCATGAGATGCTTTACCAAAAAATTCTACTTGATATTTAACAAGTCCTTTTCTTTCTATAACAGCATTTCCATTTTTACGTGCTGGTTCAAATATCATTGCATATTTTGCCTTTGCCCCAATTTTTTCAATTATAGGTCTAGAGTGTATAGAGCTTATCTCTTCATCAGTATTCATCACAAGAGCTATTGTTATATCTTCATCCTTAAACTCTTTAGCAACTTCAACCATTGATAAAACACCAGATTTCATATCATATACCCCAGCTCCAGTTGCTATATTTCCTTCTAATTTATATGACCAAGTTGGAACAGTTCCTCTTGGGAAAACAGTATCATTATGACCTAAAAACATTAAATCAACATCTTCAGAATCTCTATTTTTTGCAACTAAAATGGGATTTTTTCCATCATTTTGAGGATAAACTTCAACAATCCAATCCTTTTCTAATTCTTTTTTAAATATTTCAGTAACTTCTTGTACTCCTTCAGGAACATTACTTCCACAATCAATATTAACAAGTCTTTCTAAATCTATTAAAAATTTTTTCATATCCATATATTTTTCCCCCTAAATATTATCCAAAGAATACCATATTTGATATAATTACTGCTAATAATCCACCTAACATAGGGATAGCAGTTCTTTTTACAACTTCAAATGGAGATACTCCAGAAATTCCAGAAACAGCAACTATTACTGCTGTAATAGGAGATACACTTCTAGCAATTCCTGCAGATAATTGCATTGGCATAAGCATAACAATAGGATTTAATCCCACAGATGCCGCTACAGCTGGAGCAAGAGCTGCAAAGGCAAAGAAAGGAGCATTTCCAGAACCCATTAATATAGATGATACAACAATGATAGCAGTCATAACTAAAATCATTGGTTGAGGACCTAATCCAGCTGATTTTGTAGATTCAATAAGAGCACTGATAACACCTATCTTAGTTAATCCTAAAGCAAAGAATTCTCCAGCAACAATAAGAGTTATAACATTAGCAAATTGATTTCCCATTGCATTAAAAATGATTTTTAACTCTGCAAGAGTTGACTTAAAAGCGTTTCTTCTGATTCCCTCAATAATCATACTAAGAGTAATACTCATAAACATAGCTTCTACAACACCTATTTTAATACTACTTCCAGTTAAAGGACTGAATACTAAAATTATTAATAATGGAATAATAGGAAGAAAAGCATAAAATTTAGGAACTTCTTTCTCTTCCTCTTTGCTTTCAATATTAGAATTAAAACTTGTTGTATCTAATTTTGCATCCATTTTTTTATTAACTATATAGTGCAGAATTGTGATAACAATTACAGTAACTATTGCTACAGGAATTTGATAGTTAGCAAAATAAAGGGCAGCATCCATTTCAGCAGTTTTTGAAGCTAATACAGCATTACCTGAAGCTGGTCCTAAATCAAGACAAGCAGCAGTTCCAATTACAGAAGTAGCAGCTAATGAAGAAACTCCTAATGAAACAAGAATAGGGTATACAGTAACCATTAATAATACTCCAAGTCCTGAGGCACTAGGAATAAATACATTTAAGATTTGCCCTACCACATAAGATAGAGCTAGAACAATATATGGTGAATTTAATTTTTGTAATGGTTTAATAGAAAGTTTTACTAGGGCATTACTAGCACCAATGTGATCCATATATTTAGCAAAAGCTGAAACTATCATGATAGCTAATCCAAGACTACCAGAGGTTTTTATAAAGTTTTTACTCAATTGAGCAAAAATATCAAGGTATAATGAACCAGTAGCACTTTTTTCCATAACAGGAGAGTTATTTAAAAGTATTCCACCAAGAAGTAGAGCAGCTCCACCTATAATTAAAACTCCTTGAGCATGATATTTTTTTATAATTAAATATCCTACAATTAAAATAACTAAAATTGCAACAACAAAATTCATTTTTATTCCCCCTTTTTAAATATTTTATAAAAAAGGTAATTAAATTTTTAGTTTAATCACCTTTATAGACTATTATTTATCTATCTTATCTGCCCCATGTCTGTAGTGAGGTAGTAATAGAGGTGATATTCTATCTGTTTCTATTCCATTTTTCTTTAGCTCTTCGTGGTATTGCTTTACATGTTCTAATGTTAATTCTTTTACAATAACATTTTTACTCTTACTTCCTGCACTCTTACCAGCTCTACGTCCAAATACAATTATATCAAGTAATGAGTTACCCATTAATCTATTTCTACCATGAATTCCACCAGCACATTCTCCAGCTACATATAGATTTTCAATTTTAGTTTCTCCATACTCATTAATTAAAAGACCACCATTTTGATAATGAAGAGTAGGATATATTAGAATAGGTTCTTTAGTCATATCTATTCCAAACTTTTTAAACATTCTATACATTGCAGGAAGTCTCTTTTCTAAAGTTCCTTCTCCATGAATAATATCAATAAGTGGAGTATCTAACCATACACCAACTTCACCAGTAGGAGTATTTATTCCTTTTTTATTTACTTTACACTCATTGATTATAGCTGAAGCTTCTATATCTCTTGTTTCAAGATGATATACAAATTGTTCTCCATCTACATTTAGAGGAGTAGCTCCAAGTCCTCTTACTTTTTCAGTAACAAGGGCTCCAAATATTTGAGAAGGAAAAGCAACTCCTGTAGGGTGGTATTGGATTGTATCAGCAAAAGCAAGTTCAGCACCTACTCTATAACCTAAAATAAGTCCATCTGCAGTAGCTCCATAGTGATTTGAAGTTGGGAATCCTTGATAGTGTAATCTTCCAGCTCCCCCTGTTGTTAAAATTACAGTTTTAGCTTTTACAACAGAATATTCCTCTGTTTCAAGATTGAATAAAATAGCTCCTGCTACTTTTCCATCTGAATCTTTTAAAAGTTCTACTACTGGAGAGAACTCTACAACTTCTACTCCTAAGTTTCTAACTTCATCTCTAAGTACACGCATTATCTCTGCTCCACTATAATCAGCAGCTGCATGCATTCTTTTTCTTGAAGTTCCTCCACCATGGTTAGTAAGCATAGTTCCATCTTCTTCTTTGTCAAACATTACTCCATAGTCATTTAACCACTTAATAGCTTCTGGAGCATCATGTACAAGAGCTCTTACTAATTCTGGTATATTAGTAAAATGTCCTCCACCCATTACATCAAGATAATGTTTAGCAGGAGAATCATCTGGCTTATCAGCAGCTTGAATTCCTCCTTCTGCCATCATTGTATTAGCATCTCCAAAACGAAGTTTAGTAGCTATCATAACTTTTGCTCCAGTTTTAAATGCTTCAATAGCAGCAGAAGCTCCAGCTCCTCCAGCACCAACAATAAGAACATCTACATCATAGTCAATCTTTTGAAGATTGATTTTATCCATTTCTATTCTACTTTTTGCTTCTATTAAGTTAGCAAGCTCTAAAGGAACTTTTTGTCCCTTATTTACTCCTAGATTAATTGTTCTAAATCCACTTTCAATATAGTCTGGATGATTTTTCTTTAAAATTTCCAATTTTTCTTCTGGAGATAATCTAGGAAAATCATGTCCAAGTCTTTTTGAACGAGTTGCTTCAACTTTTTTAATCAATTCTCTCATTTCTGGTGTATACATCAATAAACCTCCAATTTATACCCTTTATTATTTAGCAATATCTCTATGATTATATAGGTCTTTAAGTTCATCAATACTTTTACTCATTAACTCATCAAGTTCAGCATCCATTTTTCCATCTTTTATTTCTTGAACTCTTTCAGATAGATGTTTACTTTCTGGAGCAATATATTTTCCTGTAATACGACGAGCTAAAAGTCCTACATTGTAATGAGTAATTCCAGCAGGACATCTTGATGCACAGATTCCACAACCTACACAGTCAAATGATTCTTCGGCACATTTTTCAAATTCTCCTCTTTGAGCATAAGCAATATATTGCATTACATTTAATCCTTGAGAACATCCTTTAGTACATGCATTACAACCTATACATTTATATAGCTCAGGATATAATTCTCCCATTGTTTCTGCTGTAGGTTCAATTTTATCCATATCGTATACAGCTTTTTTTCCAGGGAAGAAAGGAATTTGAGTAAGATACATTCCATCTTCAACTTGACTTTGACAAGCAAGAACAACTTTTAATTCATTTTCTCCTTTTGTTCTATAGATAGTGGCACAAGCTCCACAAAAACCTGACCTACACCCACAACCTCTGATAAGTTGATAGCCAGCATATTCCATCGCATCCATTATAGTCAGAGTTGAAGGAACAGAATATTTTTTACCTAATATAAATACATCAACCATTTGTTTTTCAGCCATTTTTCTCTCCTTACTAGTTTTTATTAATACTCATTTGGAAGTTCTTGAATTTCATCACATCTAAATACTGGACCATCTTTACAAACATATTTATCCCCAATATTACAACGTCCACATTTACCAACACCACATTTCATTTTCAATTCAAGTGTAGTGAAGACTTGTTCTTTTTTAAATCCAATCTCTTCTAAGCCTTGTAATACAAATTTAATCATAATAGGAGGTCCACATACTAGAGCTACTTTATTATTATCTAGTCCTAATTCTTTAACATAGTTTGGAACAAATCCCACATGTCCATTCCAACCTTCAAACTCTCTATCTACTGTAAGATGAACTTTTGTATCTTTTTGATTAGGCCATACATTGAATATATCATTTTGATGAACTAAATCATCTGGAGTACGTGAACCATAAACAATATCTACTTTTCCATAATTTTCACGATTATCCATTACATAGTTTATAACTGAACGAAGAGGAGCAAGTCCTATTCCTCCAGCTATAAAAAGAAGGTCTTTTCCTTTTAGAGCATTTTCTTCAACTGGAAAATTGTTACCATAAGGTCCTCTAATTCCTATTTCTGTTCCCTCTTCAAGTTGGTGGATATAGTCTGTTACTATTCCACATTTTTTTATACTACACTCTATATACTCTTTTACTGTAGGAGATGAAGTAATAGAGAATATAGCTTCTCCAATAGGAGGAACAGAAATCATAGCACATTGTCCTGGCATGAAATCGAAAGGCTTTCCACCCTCTTGATTTTCAATTCTAAATGTTGTAACATCAGGAGTATCTCTTCTAATGTTAGTTATTACAGCCACCTTCGGCATTAAAGGGTCATTATCATGACAACCACAATTACAGCTCATCTTATTCCTCCCCTAATTTTTTTATTACTTTTACTATATTTAATCCAACTGGACATTTTTCTATACATCTTCCACAACCTACACAAGAGTATAATCCATCATGATTTTTAGGATAATATACTAATTTATGCATAAATCTTTGTCTTACTCTTTGAAGTTGAGAAGTTCTAGGATTTCCATGTGCCATACGTGTAAAATCTGAAATCATGCAAGAGTCCCAACATCTATATCTTTCACCACAGTTACCTCCATCATAATCTTTTACATCATAACAGTGGCAAGTAGGACATACAAATGTACAAGAACCACAAGCTAAACATTTTTTACTAATTTCTCCCCAAAATTCTTCCATATCAAAAATTTCTTGTTGTGCTTTTGTAATTTTTTTAGGATTTAAATTTTTAAGAGGAAGAGTTGCTAATTTTTCTTTTATAGATTTTTTTAACTCTTCAAGGTCTGAAGTACTTCCATCTTCTAAAAGAGTAGAAAGAGAGTTTAAAAGTTTTTCTCCTTTTTCACTTTTAGCTTCTAGATATAGATAATCTCCTTTTTCCCAAGTAGCAACATCTGAAGCTGGAGAAGCTTCTGATGGGTCAATTTCAAAAGCTGTACAAAAACAAGTTTCCTCAGGATTATTACATGCAGAAGTTACAATTATTCCTCTATCTCTGTGAGCTTTATAGTATGTATCTACTGGCTCTCTTAAAAAGATATTATCCATTACTTTAAGGCTTGCTGCGTCACAGTTTCTTACACCAAATATTACATATTCATTATCATCTACAGCTACAGGAGTAAGTTCAAGTTTTTTCTTGTTATGTCTAAATTTTAAATATGTTTCAGTTTGTGGAAAAACAAACTCTTTAACTGAAGAATTTGTTTTTAAGACATCAAGTCTTATATTTTTATCTGGGCTATAAGCACCAAAGTTAATTAAACTTCCTTGCTCCATAGGAAGAAATAAATCAAAGTGAGTATTTATAAGTTCCCATAATTCAGGTAATTTACTTTTTAAAATTCTTTTCATTATTTACCTCCTTTTTTTATTGCAAAGTTATCTTTATCCTCTAAAGTATATGATACAAGAGGAGAAGGGGTAGTAGAATCCATACCTGCTTCCCATTCACCATAAGTTTCATTTAAATCTTTAATTATTTTTCTATTTAATAAATCCAATCTTATATGAGCTGGACATACTCTAGCACATTCTCCACAATCTACACAATTTCCTGCAACATGATAAGCTCTAGTTAAATGGAAAAAACTAGTTTCAGTTTCAATATTAGCCTTTCCTAATACATTGATATCATCATTGTCAAAGATGCATTTTACACAGCTACATGCTGGGCATATATTACGACAGGCATTACATCTGATACATCTTGAAAATTCATTTGACCAGAATTCATATCTTTCATCAGCACTCATATTTTCAAGAATTTTTACCTCTCTAAATCTTTCTTCTGGATTTCCAATATTATTAATCTCTTCTCCTATTAACTCATCATAAACTACAGGATTAGGATGAAGACAGTTTTCACATTTAGTATATTTTTTATTTTTTGAATCTAGCATTCCAGAACAAGGGATTCCCCAAACATAAACCTTATCTCTTTCTATTCTATTATCTCTTAAAAGTTGATTAAATCCTAGTGAATCACAACCTTTTAAGAAAACTCCTATTTTTTCATATTTTTTAGTTTGCTCTATTAGATATTTACTTAAATTATTGACACAGTAGTTATCGAAAATAAGAGAGTCTACCTTTTCTACTTCAGTTATAAAAACAGGAGTAGATTCAAAGGAAAAATCTCCTTTTTCCCAACCAATAACCATCTGAACTTTATTATTTAAAAGTGCTTCTTTAGCTATCTTTCTAATTTTTTCAGTCATTATTTCCATCTACCATCCTTCAATTTTTTGTTTGGTCCAAGTTTATAGACATTTTCTAAAACTTCATTCATAACTGTAGCAAATTTATTTGCTTCAGCAGCTGATATCCAATCAATTTTAAATCTCTCTTTTTCAATACCTAAATATTCAAGAAGATTTATAAATATAGAAAAACGACGTCTTGTATAGTAGTTACCAGTAGAATAGTGGCAATCTCCAGGGTGGCAACCAGCTATTACTACACCATCTGCTCCTTTTTGAAAAGCTCTTATTATAAAGTTAGTATTAACTCTACAAGAACAAGGAACTCTAATGATTTTTACATTTGCAGGATAATTCAATCTACTAGTTCCTGCAAGGTCAGCCCCTGCATAACTACACCAGTTACAGCAAAAGGCAACTATTAAAGGTTTGAATTCTTCTTTTTCAACTTTTTCTATAGACGACATATTGCATCTACCTCCGCCATAATTTGTTTGTTTGAAAATCCTTTCAAGTCTATTGCTCCAGGACGACA